>Ga0208827_1000159_pt1 | contig 47845 bp, 38 predicted proteins | sample Sb_taG_5_FD_187709 | JGI IMG/M metagenome (GOLD analysis project Ga0208827, IMG submission 187709) | Peat soil microbial communities from Weissenstadt, Germany - Sb_50d_8_FC metaG (SPAdes) (version 2) | ecosystem: Environmental > Terrestrial > Soil > Wetlands > Peat | place: Germany... | reverse complement strand
ATTTTTCAAACCGCCCTCTTCCCTGCTGCCGCCGGGCGGAACGATTCTTCGGCCCCAAGCTTCCGCGCACACCGACTATGAGGGCGAACTGGGAGTCGTGATCGCCCGCCGCTGCCACCGGCTCGCCGCGAGCGATGACGTACGCCCCTACATCCTCGGCTACACCTGCGTAAATGATTTCACCGCCCGCGATCTGCAGAACAAAGAACCGCAGTGGGTGCGCGGCAAGGGCTTCGACACCTTCTGCCCCGTCGGTCCCGTGGTCGCCGACGGCATCAACATTGATCCCTGGGCGGGCGTCCAAGTCGAAACGCGAGTCAACGGCGATCTCCGCCAGTCCGGCAACACGAAAGATTTTATTTTCCCGCTCGACGTACTCATCCGTTACATTTCGCAGATCATGACCCTGGAACCAGGCGACCTGATCGCGACCGGCACTCCCAAAGGCGTAGGACCGGTAGTCGCCGGCGATGCCATCGAAGTCTCAATCGAAGGCATCGGCCAGTTGCGCAATCCCGTAGCCGACCAACCGTAGCGCGTTGCGTTGCCTTGGCTAATGTGGGGACGGGCGCCCCCCGTCCAAGCCGAGCGCAGCTCGGCAGCTGCGAGCTTCGCCATGACCATCCTAAACTAATGATTCTACAAGGCATGCAAGCGGGCGCTTGTGCCATACTAACCAGTAAACACCCAGGCAGCTGCAATCGCGCAGATTCCCTCCTTCACGTTACCCGCGACCTTGCCCTTGCAATCTTGCTCATCGATCTATGCCTCAAACCGTCTATAATGAAACAACAGTTCTTCGGGGAAGCCCGATTCAAAAAAGCAAAAGCGAAGACCAAAAAATTATGTCGACGAAGTTGAAGGTCACTATCATTACCAGTTCGCTGGCCATTCTGCTGTTCACCATCGTGGGCGGTTTTGTCAACGTTCGCGCATCTTCGAATGATGGCGCCTATCGCCAGCTCTCGGTCTACAGCGAGGTACTTTCCCGCATCCGCCTCGAATACGTTGAAGAGCCGAATATCGCTGGAGTCACCGAGGGCGCGCTGCACGGTCTGCTGGAGTCGCTCGACGCCAATTCCAGCTACCTGTCGCCGGCCGAGTACAAGCGCTACAAGACGATGAAGAGCGACGGCAAGGCGGATATCGGCGCCTCCGTCTCCAAGCGCTTCGGATACGCTGCCGTGGTCGCGGTCATTCCCGGAGGCCCGGCGGAAAAGGCCGGGGTCGAGAACTCCGACATTATCGAATCCATCGAGGGCAAGACCACGCACGACATGTCGCTGGCTGAGATTCACGGCATATTGTCTGGAGAGATCGGATCTACGATCACCGTGGCGGTGGTCCGGCCGCGGCGCGCCGAACCGCAGAAGGTTGTGATCACGCGCGATATGGTTACCATCCCGCCGGTTGGCGAAAAAATGCTCGCCGACAACGTCGGCTACATTCAGGTGGACGCGTTCCCCGAGGGCAAGTCGCAGGAGATCGCCGGCAAAATTCGTGACCTGCAGAAGCAGGGAGCGAAGAAGCTCGTACTCGATCTGCGTAACTCGGCCAGTGGCGCGGAGTCTGAGGGCGTTGCCACCGCCAATCTTTTCCTCGACCATGGCACCATCACTTATCTCCAGGGGCAGAAGTATCCGCGCGAGGCTTTCAACGCCGATCCCGCCAAGGACATCACCAAACTTCCCGTGGCCGTGCTGGTGAATCGCGGCACGGCGGGCCCAGCCGAGATTGTGGCTGCCGCTATTCTTGAGAACGCTCGTGGCGACGTGGTCGGAGACAAAACCTTCGGCGACGGCTCGGTGCAAAAACTGATCGAGATGCCGGACAACTCCGCCCTGATTCTTTCGGTCGCGAAGTACTACTCGCCGAGCGGAAAAGCAATTCAGGATGCAGCCGTCACCCCGAACGTCCTGGTCACTGACAATGCGGCAGACGACGTTGGATTGCCCGACGAAGATCAGCCGGCAACTCCGGGCGAGAAGAAAGACGAGAAACCCAAGAGTCTGCAGGACGACCAACTGAACAAGGCGCTGGAAGTATTGAAGAACCGGCAAGCGAAGGGATAAAGGTTTCAAATTTCAGGGTTTCAAAGTTACCATCGCTCGCTTTGGCGGGCGATTTTCTTTGCTTAGAGGATAGAGCGACAACGCCCTGACGCTCGCGGGAACCTTGAAACTCCGAATTACGTATCATACTGCGTGCAGCTTCGCGGTTATCTCGGTCGTGTCGCCCTCGAAGCGGGGCTCATGCTGGCGTGCGCCCTTCCATGTGTGTTGATTGCCGCCAGGCACTCCCGCACGCGGCGTTGGGACCTGTTGTTATTCGTAGCATCCTTAGTAGTCCTGGACGTTGCCCTCGTAGAAATACCTCGGGTCGATGGTTTCCAGCAGCTGCACTGGAGTTGGCAGGAGTGCCTCCTCTCAATGGCGTGGCCATTCTTGCTCATCGCTCTCGTCCCCGGAATCTCGTTAGTCTCAATCGGCGTGACGTCGCGCTTCCGGCCCGGTTGGTTGAAACCGTCGATCGTCGGATTGCTCCTGGCTCTGGCGGTGCCCGCAGTCTTCTTCATTCTTGGGGCTCATAAGAGACTGGACGCTGAGGGCTGGGCCTTCCTCCTGATCATGCCCGGCCTCGCCGAGGAACTGGTATTCCGGGGCGTGTATCAGTCCTTGTTGAACCGCGTTTTCGGAAAACCGTGGCGACTGGCGGGCGCGGAATTCGGTTGGGGGCTCATCGTCACTGCCATACTCTTCGCCGGGTCCAACGGCCTTGTCGACGTAGACCCTCAACTCCATGCCCGCATCGTTCTCCACGCGGCTATCGCCCCGTTTTTGATGAGCTTGGTTTCAGGATGGATACGCGAACGCACAGATAGTGTCTGGCCATCTGTGTTTGGCCACAATCTGAGCAACATCGTGATACCTTTTGCGAGCCTGTTTGCTTGATCGGCATGCACTACAGGCCGAGGATGGCGTGGAACAGGTCGGGAAAACCCTCTCCGAAACCTTGAACCCTGCCTTTGCGTTAACATTAAGACGTTGAAACTCTGAAACCTTGAAACTCGCCCCTTGAAACTCATCTATCAACATCTTCCTTCGGTGGAAATCGCCGGACGGAAGCTCGTCGGAAAGGTCTTGTTCGGGCTGCTCCTCCTGCTTTCAGCCGCTGTCGGCGCCGCCGTTGGATTGCTACTCGTGTATTCGACCGGACTGCCCCAAGTCGAAGAGCTCGAACGTTACCGCCCCAGTTCCGTCACCGAACTCTACGACGGACAGGGCAGAGTCATCGGCACCTTCGCCCTCCAGCGCCGCGTCATCGCCAGCTACGACGATTATCCGGAGGTTCTCCGCAATGCGCTGGTCTCGATCGAAGACAAGGATTTCTACCGGCACTCGGGCATCAACATCTGGCGCATCGTAGGCGCGGCGTATCGCGATATCGAATCCGGCGGGAGAGTGCAAGGAGCGTCCACGCTCACCATGCAGCTCGCCCGCAATCTGTTCCTCTCTCCCGACCGCTCGTTTTACCGCAAGGTGCAGGAGGCGCTGCTCGCCATCCAGATCGAGCGCCGATTCACCAAGCCGCAGATCTTCACGCTCTACGCCAACCAGATATTCCTCGGCCACGGCGCCTACGGCTTTGAGGCCGCCTCGCAATACTATTTCAGCAAGCCAGCGCGGAAGCTCAAACTGGAAGAAGCCGCGCTGCTAGCGGGACTTCCCAAGGCGCCGCAATATTACTCGCCGATCAACCACCCGGAACGTGCCCTCAAACGGCGCAACCTCGTGCTCAATGCCATGCTTGAGGATGGCAAGATCACCGCGGCCCAAGCGGCGCAGACCAAGAGCAAGCCGATCGTGCTCGACCTGCAAAAGGATCCGAATTCGCTGGCTCCGCACTACGTGGAGGAAATCCGGCGCTACCTCGAAGCGAAGTATGGCAGCGACCAGGTTCACGAAGGCGGACTGCGGGTTTACACGTCGCTCGATATGGATCTGCAGAAGTCCGCGCGCCAGGCGCTGCTCGACGGCCTCGCTGCCTACGAACGACGGCATGGTTGGCACGGCAAGCTTCTGAACGTGATTGCGCAGGGACAAAAGCTCGACAAATACGCAGATCCGGATTGGGATGCGGAGCCCGAAATCAACGGATACATGCATGCGCTGGTGACACAAGTCTCGCCGAGCGCCGCCGAAATCCGCTTCGGCCAGCACACGGCCACACTCTCGCAGGCCGATGTGGCTTGGATGAAGACGAAGCTCAAGCTTCCCGACATTCTCCATCCTGGCGACATCATCTACATCAAAGTGCTTTCGCTCGATGCGGGCGGAAAAGCGCGCGTCACACTGGAGCAGGATTCAGGGACCGAAGGAGCGCTCGTCGCCATCGATAACGCGACCGGAGAAATCAAGGCCATGGTCGGCGGCCGTGACTTCAACCTCTCCAAGTTCAACCGCGCCACGCAGGCTCTGCGCCAGGTTGGGTCGTCTTTCAAGCCCTACGTCTATACCGCCGTGATCGACCAGGGCGGCAGCCCCGACGACACCATCGTGGATGCGCCGGTTACTTTCCAAACCGCCTCCGGCCCTTATTCGCCACACAACTACGACGCCAGATTTGAGGGCGCCATCACGCTGCGCCGCGCTCTCGCCCAGTCCAGAAACATCCCCGCGCTCAAGCTTGCCGACCGCGTCGGCATTAAGACGGTAATCGAATACGCGCACCGCTTCGGCATTACCTCAAATATTCCAGCATATCTTCCCGTGGCGTTAGGCTCGGCGGAAATCACGCCGCTCGAGCAGACATCCGCCTTCAGTGTCTTTCCCAACGACGGCGTACGCGTCGCTCCGCGCTACATCACCAAGGTGACCGACTACGAAGGCCGCATTCTGGAAGAAGATTTCTCCGACATCAAAGACGTCGTCAGTTCGCGCACCGCGCGCGTCATGACCTCGATGCTGCGGGAGGTGGTGCTCCACGGCACAGCGGTCGCCGCCGCAAAAATGCCCTACCCTCTGGCCGGTAAGACGGGAACGACCAACGATTTCACCGACGCGTGGTTCGTGGGCTTTTCTCCTTCGCTCACCTGCGGCGTCTGGATCGGCTACGACGAAAAAAAATCGTTAGGCGAGAAAGAAACCGGAGCCCGCGCCGCCTTGCCCATCTGGATGCAGTTCATGACCGTCGCCCTGGCGGGCAAAGATCCTGGCGAATTTCAGCCGGCACCGGGTCAGGCAAACACGGCGGTCGCGCAGAAGAAAGTCGACACTCCAGACGTCGCGCCCGGCGACGGCGAAACCCACTAGCGGATTTGAGTTTCGCTCAAAAAAACAACTTCCGCATCAGTCGGCCAATCCGCACGATTCGATAAAGAGGAAACAGCGCTTCCGGCAATTGCACAGCGGCAACATCTCCCACGCCGGGCGTCCACACCAGTCGCCACAGATATCGCCAGCGATCGCCGCGCTGCTCGCGCAGTTTCAGGATCAGCCGGAAGTATTCCGTAGATTCGAAATCATAGGAGGCACCGCGAACCAGACGCGCGGCGAATTCGGCGCCGAGAGCAGGCACCCGAGGGTCGGCCGCAATCATTTCCTCCGCGGCTTGGGGAAGCTTCGCCCGAAGCACGTTTTTCACCAGCCAGAAACTTACGCCGAGAATACGAACGATTCCCAGCGCGCGCGCCCGGCCAAACGCCAGCGAGTAGTCGATCGTCTGGGCTTCAGACTGAGATCGCAAAGTCTCGGCAATGTCCGAAAGCCAGATCAGACGCGTCCAAAGATGCTTGGCGGCGTGCAGGCACAGCACCAGCAGCGAGTCTTCGGGAGCCAGGCACGGCACTTCGCACCCGCCGACGACAGTGCGGCCGGAGCGCGCCATCACATCTTCCACGCCCAGATCGTTCAAGTGAAGATCAACTCCATAGAAATGCGGCAGCAAAGCCCACTGCAGTTCGACCAGGTTCTTTCCCGCGGCGCTGTCAAACGCTCGCTCATAGCCGGTCCGCAGCCACAATCGCTCGACAGCCGGCGTAAGATCCGCAGCAGGGCGATAACCAATTTCCGCAAGAGCCTGCTTGGCCCGCTCGAAGTCGGCGGAAGAAATCAGGAAGTCGAGATCCGAAAAGCTGCGCAGGCCGAGATTGCGATAAAGCGCTTGCGCCAGCACCGCCCCTTTGTACGGGACCGCCCGCAACTGCCTGCGCTCGAACTGTTGCATGATGCGCGTCAGTTCGACTGTGAACCACAAGCTGCTCCGCAAGTTCGTTTGGTAAGCAGAGCGCAGCGTGCGCTCGAATTCCGCTGGCAGGCCGCGAGCGTGTTCGATCAGGTTCCGCGCCGCGAGCGGAAGAACTCCGTGGTGCTCAGCCAAACGCAGAACTTCGCTCCAGTCGAGGGCGGAGCGATTCCAATTCGCAATGCGCTCGATCCGTTCCGGAGCCAGTTCCGCGCCAACCAACGAGCACACGAACTCAAATTCGTCCGCTCTCTGCGACGCACTGCTCGACGCGGGAGACGAAAGCAAGAGTTCAGTCATGGTAGGCGGATTCCCGAAGAATAGACAAGCGACCGCAAGCCAAAATAAAAGGATCGCGAATCGCCACTATAATACAGAGTCTTCGGCGTGTGCCCGAAGCTTCTTTCGGACTTTCGTCGGGATTTTCGTCGTTTCCCCGTCATGGATCGCGTCGTCTTCGAATCCGTTCGCAAGGTATTTCGCCATCGTCCAGCTCTGTTCAATTGGCTGGGCAAGGAGCGGGGCGGCGAAACGATTGCCTTGAAGGACGTTTCTTTTGCGGCAGCGCGCGCCGAGGTCCTGGCGCTGCTCGGGCCGAACGGCAGCGGAAAAACCACGGCCCTCAAGCTGATCTCGACCATGCTCCTGCCCGATGCCGGGTCGGTGCGCGTGGGCGGCCTCGATGCACGGCGCGACGCCGGCGCAGTGCGGCGGCAGGTCGGCATCGCCGTGGCCGCGGAGCGCTCGTTCTTCCCCCGTCTCTCCGCTCGCGAAAATCTTGAATTCTTTGCTGCGCTCGACGAAGTCTCGCGAAGCGAGCGAGCGCAAAGGATCAAAGAAGTGCTCCGCGATACCGGCCTCGAAGAGCAAGCCGACACGCTGGTAATGAAGTTCTCCAGCGGCATGTATCAGCGACTGGGCATCGCGCGCGCCCTGGTCAAGCGCCCCAGCGTGCTCTTGCTCGACGAACCGACGCGCAGCCTCGACGCCGCCACCACCGCCCACTTCTGGGCCACGCTCCGCGCCTTGGCACGGCAAGAGACCTGCGTTCTGCTCGCCACTCACAACTTCGCGGAAGCGGCTGCCGTCGCGGATCGCCTGCTCCTGCTGCAGCGCGGCGAAGTGCTCGCTAATCGCTCGCTGGGCGACGGCGAAAGCGCTGACGCACTGCGCGCTTTCTACTTCCGCATGACCGGAGAGATCGATGAGGCCGCTCACCATGCCCAGGCTTGAAATTACAAATTAGAAATTATTAGAAATTACAAATCTCGTTCTAACTTATGACTTCGACCCTCGACAAGCTCCATGCCATCCTGCGGCGCGATCTTCTCACGGCCGTCCGCCACCGCAGCGGTTTCGTCGTGACCCTGGTCGGAGTGTTCACCGAACTCGCGGCTTTTTATTTTCTATCCCGCGCCATCGGTCCCGGCTTTCGACCCGGCGGCGTCGAGTACTTCCCTTTTCTCATGGTGGGCACCGGCGTCTACACGTTCTTCGTAATGAGCGCGCAAGCTTTTCTGAGCGCGGTGCAGGAAGCACAGCAGACGGGAACTCTGGAAGTGCTCATGACGACCTCCACTGCTCCGGCTGAGCTCGTCATCCTCAGCTCCATTTCTGCCTTTGCCGGAAACCTGCTCAATCTGCTGGTCTATCTTTTCGCGGGAGTGGCAGTTTTCCGGGCAGCGATCCACGCCAACCTTGTTTCGTGCGTGGTCGTATTAATTTTTTCTCTGGCAATCGCCCTGGCCCTGGGGATCGCGGCGGCCACACTCCAAGTTGCGTTCCAGAAAGGCTCAGCGCTGATCTGGTTGCTCGGCTCCGGACTCTGGTTTCTGAGCGGAACCATGTTTCCGATCCAGAGCTTGCCCCGACCGCTCGAGCTTCTGGCCCGCGCGGTTCCTCTCACGTACGCCATCGATGGCATGCGCAGGGCGTTGCTCGAGGGGCAGTCCATCACCGCGATGGCTCCCACACTGGCCGTCCTGGCCGGGTTTGGCCTGGTCCTGCTGCCGCTCGCGCTGGCCGCCCTGTCGCTAAGTTTGCGGCGCGCGCGGCAAGATGGAACTCTGTCATTTTACTGAGGATATGGCTTCGCCTTTTTCGGGCTGCGCCGCGGCCAAGTCAGCCGGGCCAAGTCAGATTGTCACCGGGGAAATCCGTGTAGTACACTGCCCTTACTCTTATCAAAACTGGGGACAGGGAGGGGAAACCAACCCTTTCATATGTCCGGGCCATCGAAAAACTTCCTCATGCTGGAAAACACCACGATTACGACCACGATTACGGCGCGCTCGACGGGGAACGCAGAACGCTCGGCTTTGGTGGCGGAGGCTTTGCGTCTCAGTGGTCGTTTGCGTCTGCAAGTTCACGGGGAAAGCATGCTGCCCGCTCTTTGGCCGGGCGCTGTGGTCGAAATCGCAAGCTGCTCGCTTGAAGACGTCCGGCCTGGAGAGATCGTGCTCGCCCGGCGAGATGGCCGCCTTTTCCTGCATCGCCTCGTCTCCACTTGCAAGCCGGATGGCTTTCTGCTGCGCGGCGATTCCATGCCTGGCTCCGACCCTCATTTCCCTGTAGAAGCGCTGCTGGGCCGGTTGGTGAGTAAGGCTGACGAAAGGCGAGGCGTGTCCGGGTGTAGCGTGCGATGGTTTGGCGTGAAATGGTTTGGCGCGAAATGGTCGCGTGCGCTGGGAATGGTGCTCTGTCATTGTGGCGTGGCACGGCGTCTTGCTCTGAGGCTTCACAGCCGCCAGAAAACATCGCCGCGAAATTTTCGAAACCCGGAACAGGGCACGGAACTGGGTTCTGTAGGTCTGCGTTCAGCCGAACTGGGTTCCGGGGAACTGGGAGCCTTGTGATGGCCGCGCCCCGAAAAACGTGTGTCGAAATCGGAGGGATCCCGATCGCCTTGTCCACCCGCGACGAGGGTTTTCTCGATCTGCTGCGCCAGCGCTATGCCGGGTTCCTGAGTTCTTCGGCTCCTGAGTTTGAGCTTGAGTTTGATCTCACCAGCACGGGACCGGCTTCCGATGACGACGTTCGGGTCCGCCGCAATGTTGACGATGACGAGTGGATACTCGAGCGCGGAGACTTCCACGCCCGCTGGGCCCCGCGCACCGGACGAGGCAAAGTGCGCCAGAATGCCAATCCTTATTCTCTCGATTCGGTGCTGCGCATTCTGCACAGCATGATTCTTGCCGAGCGCGGAGGATTCCTGCTGCACGCCGCCAGTGCGATTTGCGATGACCGGGCCTATCTGTTCTCGGGCGTGTCCGGAGCCGGCAAGACCACGATGACACGGCTGGCGCCAGCCGACATCACCCTGCTGACCGATGAAATTTCCTACTTGCGCCCGAGCGCGGACGGGTACGCGGCCTTCGGCACTCCTTTTGCCGGAGAGCTCGCCAAGGCCGGTGAAAACCGGACGGCTCCGGTCTCCGCTCTGTTTTTTCTGGAGAAGGGTTTGGAGAACCGTGTCGATGAGTTGTCGTCCGCGGAAGCCGTCCGCCGGCTCATGCGCAATATTCTGTTCTTCGCCGAAGACCGGGGCCTGACGGAAAAGCTCTTCGCCACGGCATGCGATTTCGTCGGGAGGGTTCCCATTCGCCGCCTGATGTTTTATCCTGATGCCAGGGTGTGGGACGCAGTTCGCAATTTCGAACGCAATTTCGCACGCAATAAAGAACGCAATTTCGCACGCAACTTCCAGAAGGCGCCCGAGCATGCCTGAGAATTGCATTTACATTGCGCGCAGTTCTGCCATTGCCGCCCGCGCGCTAGCCGGCGAAATGATGGTCATGAACTCGGCCGATTCGACTTTCTTCACGCTGAACGAAGTCGCAACCACCATCTTTCAAGCGGCCGACGGTCACACTCCCTTGCGCGAAATCGTCCGCGACAAGATCTGCGGGCAATTTGACGTCGATCCCGTACAAGCCCTGGCAGACGCCGAACTGTTCGTCACCGAGCTTTCCAGCCACGGAATTCTTCTCGTTTCGAGCCAACCGCTATCGCCGGAGACAAACCGGGAGACGAACCGGGAGGCGCCCTGATGAGCCTGATGAGCGAAGTGGGCCAGAAGGCGTTTAACCTGGGCGTGCCCATCGCCGTGCACATTGACGTCACCTATCGCTGCAACGAGCGCTGCGTGCATTGTTATCTCGATCATGACGACCACGGCGAGATGACGACCGCCGAAATCAAGGACGTGCTCGATCAACTGGCCGAGGCCGGCGTTTTCTATCTCACCTTCAGCGGCGGCGAGGTCTTCATGCGCCGCGACTTCTTTGAGCTTCTCGAATACGCCCGGCGCCTCATGTTCAACGTCAAGATCAAGACCAATGCGGTGATGATCCATGAAGCCGAAGCGCGTAGAATTCGTGAGCTGGACGTAGACACGATCCAGATCAGCGTCTATTCGCATCGTCCCGAAGTTCACGATGCCATCACCAAGCTGCCGCACTCTTTGGAGCGCACCATCAAAGCCATCCGCTTCTTGCGCGAACAAGGGCTGCGAGTCACCATCGCCAATGTGCTGATGACCGTGAATTCTTCCGATCATCTGGGGGTGCAGAAACTTGCCGACGAACTCGGCGTTCATTACACACTCGATCCCACCATCACGCCCATGATGGACGGCGACACATCGGTTCTCGCGCTGCGTATTCCGGGAGAAGAGCTCCGGGAGGTTTTCAGCAATCCGGCGCTGGTCGCCAGCCAGGAAGAGTTCTGCGCTCCGCCCAAGCCGCCGTCGGCGGAGGATCTTGAGGGTTACTCGTGCAGCGCGGGCCATTCCTTCTGCTACATTTCGCCCTACGGCGATGTCTTTCCCTGCGTGCAGTTTCCGCTTCCCACGGGAAATATTCGGCAGCAGAAGTTTTTGGATATCTGGAATTTTTCCCCGGAGATGAAAGAGGTTCGCTCGATCAAGGCCAAAGACCTGACCGTCTGCTCATCGTGCACCCACGTCACCACTTGCACGCGCTGTCCGGGCTTGGCCTATGTCGAAGGAAGCATGCGGGGCCCGTCCACCGCCGATTGCGAGAAGTCGTTCTACCGCACGGGCGTGCCCACGGCGAACATGCTGCGGCAAGGGCTGTCGAAACCACGCACCACTGCACACCTGATCCAGATTCGGCCGATCGCCGTTCCCGCATGATGCGGGCGCGGCCGTTACAGCGTGGTCCCGGCAGCAGCGTTGTGGCTACGCTTTAGGTCAATAACCGCTTCCGCGGCGGCCAGCTGTTCCAGCATGCGCTGCACGGCGGCGCGGACCTCATGCGTCGCCTCAATGAACTTGAGCGCCGCGCCAATACCCATGTCCATGCGCACGACCTCGCTCGCAACTGTAACGTTCGTATGTTCGTGCGAGAAGGTGAGTTTCAACTTCGATCCAGGCAGCAGGAGGCTGCCGCTTTCAACATAGCAGCCGCCCAGGCTGAGGTTGGTAACGATGCCCACTATCGCCCGTTCCAGTCCGTTGCCGGAAATTTCCGTGATGAGCTGGCCTCGCACCCGCGGATACAGACGGCGGTTCTTCTCCGTCGAGTGACTCCGCTTCTGCAGATACATGCGTTTGTCGGCTTCCGAGAGGATTTTTTCGGCATCCATCCCGTCCTCGGGATACACGGCCTTGCCCACGCTCAGCGATAGAATATTCTCGTTACAGATGTCCTTCCCAGCCTGTCTTGCCAAGTCGCGCATCTGTTCGGCTTTGCGCGCGGCCGCTTCGGATGTGAGTCCAGGGGCGATGACCACGAATTCGTCGCCGCCCATGCGTGCGACATAATCGTACTCACGGCTGGTTTCCTTCAGGGAATGCGCAAACAGCCGCAGTACGCGATTCCCTTCCAGGTGTCCAAAGCGGTCGTTGATCTGCTTGAACCCATCCAGGTCTGAGACCATCACGGTCAGCGTTTTGTTGTCGCGTTTGCAGCGCGCCATTTCCCGGTCGAGTTGCAAGAATAGCGAGCGCGCATTGGGAAGACCGGTGAGGTAATCGGTCACCGCCGAACTCTCCGCCTGCTTGTACTTCAGCGCGTTCTCGATGGCGAGCGCCATCTTGGAAGTTACAGCCCGCAAAATACGCAGGTGGTCGGAGTTAAAGAAATCTTTTTCCGCGTGGTACAAAGCGACCACGCCGACCACGCCTTGCAAGCCCTCAAGCGGAACGGCGAGCGCTGACATCAGCGTGCTGTACTTCGAAGTATCGTTCAAGTAACCGGGCTCGACCGAAGGATTGCCATTGAGGATCGGTTTGCGGTTTTGCGCTACCCACCCCGACAGCCCTTGTCCAATCGGAATGCGCAGCGAAGCAAACAGCCGGAAGTTGTCGCCATTCACATACTCCGGCACAAGTTCATCGCCCTGGCAGATGTAGATCGCAATCGCATCGTAGAGGACAACCCGGCGCAGCTTCACCGCAAACACCGAGAGCGTTTCGTCCAGACTGAGCGAAGCTCCCAGATCCTGGCTGAGTTCGAAAAGAGTCTGCGCTTCCTGGCGCGCGGCCGCGATCGAACTCAGAAAACTGCGCTCCGGCAATTGCCGCCGTCCTTGCTCGGCGAACCCGGCTGCCGGCTTGATGGACGGCTCATCCTTCGCGTCTTCATCTTTGACTTCCGTAGATAGCTTATGCTTGCCGAGGCTGTCGGTGCGTTTGTGAACCAGTTGCTCCAGCTCCACGTATCGTCGTTCGAGCACCCTGACCACTTGCGGATCAAAAGCCTTTCCCGATTCATCCACCAGCCGCGCCATCGCTTCATGCAGCGGCAGCGCCCGCCGGTATTGCCGGTCGGAAGCCAGCGCGTCCAGAAAATCCACCGCCGATAGAATGCGGGCCCCTATCGGAATCCCGGTCCCTCGCAGTCCCATCGGATAGCCAGTCCCGTCGTACCTTTCGTGGTGGGCCCGTACGATGGGCACGACCGGGTATGGAAAGCGCACCCGTTCCAGAATTTCCGCTCCCACCAGCGGATGAATCTTCACTTTCTCGAATTCTTCCGGCGTCAGCCGGCCCGGTTTCGAGATGATGTGCTCGGGAATCGCCAGCTTTCCGATGTCGTGCAACAAGGCTGCGGCCTGCAAGGCATCCATTTCATCTCGCTCAACCTTCAGTTCCTTTCCCACTTCGACGGCGTAGACACGAACCCTCTGCAAGTGGTCGTGAGTGGTCTGATCCTTGGCCTCAATGGCGAGGGCCAGTACCTCGATCGTACGCATATGCAAGTCGGCCATCTCTTGCACATGCCGCTTCTGGTCTTCCAGTTTGCCCAGGTAAAGACGGTAGGAACGGTAGATGAGGTAGGCCACCGGTAGCGTCAGCAACGACGTTTGCCAGTCGGTAAAGCTGTGCAGCCAGCTCATCGCGCCGGCCAGGCCCGCGGCCACCAGGTAGTAGGGGAAGCTCCAAAAGTAGCAGTCTACCCACACCTTTCGCAGCGACCTGCGCTCCGTCAAGGAGATGACGGCGGCCATCGGAACCGTGTTGGCCACGAAGTAAACGCACGCCGCCAGAAATAGCGACGTAGAAGGGTTATTCACGGCGTGATGCGTCAGGAAATAGCGATACAGCGCAAAGGTCACCGCGATGGCCAGTGCCGTCGAGCAGACGTTGAAGGCGACTTGGATCGGAATCGGATGGTCTCCCAAATACTGCACAACCACCGCCGCGCAGCCCAGCGCCATCGCTTCCGGCAAGCTCAGTTCCAGCACGCCCAGCAGGAGAAACAGAAAGTTCACTGACATCGTCCCGGCAATGCCAGGCAGGTTCACCTTGAGTCGCGAGGCGGCCAGCGCAATCGCGAGATAGCAGGAGAACTTGAGCGGATTCTCGCTTCCCCCGTGCAGGAGCGAATAGGTCAGCACGGCCGTCCCGCAGAGCACGACCACGGCAACAAAAACCCGTGGCGCCGCGCTCATGTCCCTCCAGGATTGAGGGCAAGATTTCATTCCAGACGGACTCCTCCCCGCGCACGGTGCAATTCAAGGCGCAGAACAAAGGCAATATTCATTGATAACAGGCACAGGAAGGGCAGGAAAGGATTAGGCTATTTGGAGATAAACTTCCGTAACGGGGGACGAGTAACCTTTGGCTGGTACTTCGCCGTCCCAGCATCCGAGATAAACTCTTAAGGCCATAGAAAAGACAATCCCAACCGCCGCCAAGGCGGATCATTGCAAACTGAGGAGCCGGAATGTCACAGGACAGCAACGCCGGGAAAAAGCAGCACTTTGCAACTTTAGCCGTTCAGGCTGGCCAGGAAGTTGACCCTACCACGAAGTCTCGCGCCGTGCCCATTTACCAAACCACGTCGTACGTATTTGACGATGCCGACCATGCGGCGCGCCTGTTTGCCCTCAAGGAATTCGGAAACATCTATACCCGGATCATGAATCCGACCACCGATGTGCTCGAAAAGAGAATCGCGGCACTGGAGGGAGGAGTGGCGGCACTGGCAACCGCTTCCGGCCAAGCGGCCGAGACCCTGGCTGCGATTACGCTGGCCTCCGCCGGAGATGAACTCGTATCCACCACATCGCTTTACGGCGGAACCTACAATCTCTTTCACTACACGCTGCCGAAACTGGGCATCGCGGTGCGCTTCGTCGATGGGGACGACTTCGACGGCCTGAAGAAAGCGATCAATTCCAAGACCAAGGCGCTTTACACCGAGACGCTAGGAAATCCGAAACTCGACGTGGCGGAGATCGAGACCCTGGCTCGCATCGCCCACGAAAACGGTGTGCCTCTCGTCATCGACAACACTTCCGCCTCCCCGGCGCTGGCTCGTCCCATCGAGTGGGGAGCCGATATTGTCATCAATTCGGCGACCAAGTTTATTGGCGGACACGGCACGTCCATCGGCGGCGTGATCGTGGATGCCGGGAAGTTCGATTGGAAGGCATCGGGGCGTTTCCCGGACTTCGTGGAACCCGATCCCTCGTACCACGGAATTTCCTACACGGAAGCGTTTGGACCCCTGGCGTTCATTCTCAAGGCCCGGGTGCAGGGTCTGCGCGACACCGGCGCGGCGCTCTCGCCGTTCAATGCCTTCCTGTTGCTGCAGGGCGCCGAAACACTTCATCTCCGTATGCAACGCCACTCGGAGAACGCCCTTGCCGTAGCCAAGTTCCTCGAAACCCACCCCGGCGTCGATTGGGTCAATTATCCCGACCTGCCTTCCAGTAAGTACTATTCGCGGGCGCGGAAGTATCTGCCCAATGGCGCGGGATCGCTCGTCACGTTCGGAATCAAAGGCGGTTACGAAGCCGGACGTAAGCTGATCAACTCTCTCGCGCTGTTCAGCTTGCTGGCTAACATAGGCGACGCGAAATCGCTGGTCATTCACCCCGCGTCCACCACTCACCAGCAGCTCTCCGAAGCCGAACGGAGGGATACCGGGGTCACGCCAGAATTGGTACGCTTATCGGTAGGAATCGAAGACCTGCGCGACATAGTCGACGACTTGACCCAGGGATTGGAGAAGGCAACCGGCCTGTCGCCAAAGGCAGGGACGACAAAGTAAGTACGACTAACAGCCCGTGGGGCGAGTACGATCTGTATCAGAGTATGCTCGTATCAGGGTATGCCTTTAGGCATACCGTAAGCGTCGTGTTACGAATGCGCCTTCAGGCGCTGGTTTTTGGCGCTGTAGTTTCACCACGGGCAGCAAAGTAGGAGCAACAAAGAATGCCGACCATCATTCCGTCGGTCCGAGCGAAGCACTCTTTTGCTGAAAAGGAGGGCTTCGCCCTGGAATGCGGAGGCGAACTGCGCCCCGTGACACTCCAATACGCCGTGTACGGTGAACTCAACGCGGCGCGCGACAACGTGGTCCTCGTCTGTCACGCGCTTTCGGGCTCCGCCGAAGTTGCCGATTGGTGGCCCGAGCTGTTTGCCAACAATGACTTCTTCAGCATCGACCCCTATTGCGTAATCTGCATCAACATTCTGGGATCGTGTTACGGCTCGAGCGGTCCACAGTCCATCAATCCCAGCACCGGGAGGATGTATGGGCCGGACTTCCCGCTGGTCACCGTCGGCGATATTGTCCGATCGCAACGAGAGGTTCTCGATCACCTCGGAATCGGTCGCATTCAGCTCGTCATCGGTGGTTCGATTGGCGGCATGCAGGCCTTGCAGTGGGCAATGGATTTCCCCGACCGCGTCGATAACTGCATAAGCATCGCCGCGACGCCGCTGGGGCCGATGGGACTTGCCCTCAATCACATGCAACGACAGGTCATCCGGCTGGACCCCAAGTGGAAGAATGGAGACTACGGCGACCAGCCACCGGCTCTCGGCCTGGCCCTGGCACGGAAGATTGCCATGTGCTCTTACAAGTCTGCGGAGTTATTCAGCACCCGCTTTGGGCGCAATCCCAACCGGAACGGCGAAAATCCATGGGCGGAGCCGAACGCTCGCTTCGATGTGAGCGGTTATCTCGATCATCAGGGCGAGAAATTCGTACAAAGGTTCGACACCAATTCCTACCTCTGCATCACGAAAACCATGGACACCTTCGACCCCGTCCGGAAATACGGCTCCATCCACGCCTATAGCCGCATCAAAGCCCGCGTCACTCTCGTGGGCATCTCCTCCGATTGGCTTTTTCCAGCCTCCGAGGTGCAATCCTTGGCGGGTGAGCTTAGAAGCTGCGGCGTGGATTGTATCTACCGTGAAATCGAATCCTCCCACGGCCATGACGCTTTTCTGGCCGAACCCGACAAACTCGCCTCCATCCTAGCGACGCGACTGTCGCCGCGCCTAACCCCAGACTGAAGTGGATCGATGCAGCAAGCGCCACCCCAAGTTGCTTTAGAACGGCGGGCGTCCTGGCGGGCCTGCCCTGAGCGCAGTCGAAGGGTCCCGCCGGGCGGGGCGCCCGGCGCTCCACCGAATCAGCCTAGAAGTGAAACCCGAGTTGAGCCGTCAGCGCGCGCGGCGTCACATAGTGCGTCCCGCTGAACGTCGAAAGGAAGTTATACAGCGCCAGCTTGTTGGTTATGTTGATGGCGGTAAGCGTGAGACTCCATTTGTAACGGTCGCCTTTGAACAGGTTATCGTCGCCCACTGAAACATCAAACAGGCTACGCGACATGATGCGCGGCGGATTGTGGTCATCATTCTCGGCGTTGATGGCCGGCACTTTTATAAGATTGGAGCCGAACTGCGCTGCCGGGCAATTGAAAGGCAGGGGAGCTGTCGGAGTTGCACGCTGAGGTCCGCAAAAGAACCCAGCCTCGAACTCCTGATCGGCGGAAAGGGGTACGCCGCCCACATTGGAAGCGATCATGCTCACGTTCGGGGCGGTACCGATGAGGACTGATCCTGGGCAGGTGTTGCCTGCATTTACCCCGTAACACGGCGTTGCGCCTGCCACCAGTCCGCTATCGTATCGCCAGTTGAAGCCGACCCACGGGCCACGCTTCCAGGGTTGGTATTGAAGGTGGGTTGTCTGGTTGAACTTTTCGTCGTGGTCAATGCGGAACGGGAGTCCGGCACCGGTCGATACGGTTGAGCCCGCTCCCCCGATCTGCGGCTGGAAGAAGCGCGCCGCCACGCTGGAGAAAACCATGAGCGCCGAAAATCCGTGGAAATTCGGAACGCTTACGCGGCCAGCATATCCCGGAATTTTGGAGTTATGCCATTCAATGGGAAACGTGATTGGGGTGTTGCCGAGCACGCTGAAATCGTAGCCATTGTGCGTGTACTTCGTGATCCACTCGCCAGAAAAGACTAGGTACCGTCCGAAAGCCTGCTCCAGGCCGGCGTGGAATTCATTGCGAAAGCCGGGACTCAACGCACCGCTCGACAAACCGGTACAGCCAAGTAGCGGAGCTAAGATCTGGTTGGCGCATCCGGTGCTGGAAAGAATCAGATTTTCATTGAAAGGAGACTCCAGGGTTCGCGCGTAGGAAACGCGGAGAATCGTGTTGGTCTTCTTGACGTTGTAAGCGATCCCGAGACGCGGCTCGGCCTGCCGCGCGACGGTGAGACCGTTGTAGAGATCACCGCGCAAACCCAGATTCAAAGACCAGTTTCCCGCTGTGATCACGTCCCGAACGTAGAGAGCAAGCTCCTTCACGTCCGTGTGCCCATTAAAAATGTACGGGCTCCCGCCGCGGGTCAAATCATAGGGAAGCAGGTTCACCGCTTGCCCAGTAATAACGTTGGTATCGAAATTGGGGTAAAAAGGGGTGCCGGGCGAGTTAGAAGCAGAGTTTGCCTGGTACCCGGCAGCGGCGCACTGCGAGGGATCAGTGAAACCCGGGACAGGAACGTCAGGGGCCGTTGCTGTTGCCAGAGTGATACACGGAGCGTTGAAGACTGGGTCGACGATACCCAGGGTGTCGCTTTCATTAAGCAATGTTTGTTCGTAGGTGACTCCAGCCTTGATTTGGTTCACCCCTTTGACGTAGGAGAGGTCGGACCGAAGTCCCGCATTGGTTAGCGTCCGGTTCTGACCCACGGACTGTCTCTGCAGACTCGGCGGCCCGAGGTCCGCGAAAGGATCGCCGCTTGGATAGTAGTTGTAATCGTCGCGGCGCACGAATACGCCCAAAGTAAATACGGTGTCCGTACTCACCAGATGCGTCCACGAGGGGGCAATGTTAAACGTCCCAATCTTGGAGCGTTGATCGTTCGATCCGACCCTAACACCGTTGGTAAAGCCGGTGGGATCACCCATGGGAACTACCCCTCCATAGTTCTCCACTGCTGGAATAACACCGTTCAGTCCGCTCCAGGGCGTCGCGTTTTGGGCATCGAATGAATTTGGCGTCTGGAACCAGCTCCGGCTGTAGCCGAAGTTCAGGTGAATCGAGTCTGCGTTTGAGAGTTGGTAGTCCACGCGGTCGAACAGGTTCTCTTCGTTGCCCTTGTCGTGCATCACCGTGAACTCGGGCGGATCCAGGAACCGGCCGCTGTTCAAACCGCCTACGGAGATGAAGTTTCCCCAGTTCTTACCGCCGTATGCGAGATCGGCTTCGACGTCGGATGTTCCAAATGCCCCGTAGGAGGCGGTCACACTGCCGTGGGGCGTGGTTACGCCCTGGCCCGAGCGTGTGGTCGCCACAATCACCACGCTGGTCTTGCCCCCGTATTCCGCAGGCGGCGCGCCGGAGATGACCTCCATGGATTGGATCGAATCGAGTGGAACCTGGTTGGAGAAGACTTTGCTTTGTTGGTCAGTGATGGGCTGGCCGTCGACGGAGAACGAATTCTCCGCGTGGTCGCCCAATCCGTGGAAGAGCCCATTGGAATCGGCAGCGATTCCCGGCGTGGAGAGAGTAACCAACGAACTCAGCGACGACGATGCGCTTTCCAAGGGCATTTTGTCGAACAATTCCTTGTCGATGTCGGAGTGGAAGGTGGGATCGTTCTCCACCAGATCTCCCGCAGACTCGACCGTGACCGTGGCCGTGCCGCCGGCCACCGTCAAATTTACGTTGGCAGTCACGGGCACCACCGACCGGACTTCCACATCCTGTGCGTATTGAGCGAATCCCTCAGCCGTTACCGTCATGTGATACGGGTTAAACGGCACGTTCGTGAAATTGAAATTCCCCTTACTGTCTGTGGTGGTCGTTCGGTCATAGCCGCTGACCGCTTGATGAATTTCGACCTTAGCATTCGCAACCACCGCGCCCGAAGGGTCCAGGATGCTACCGCTTATCGATCCCGAACTTCCCCCCGACTGCGCGTAACTGCGCAGTCCCAGCGCCAAGCAGAAAACTACGATGAAAGCCGCATAGAGCGACTTCTTGTGCGAAGTCAGCATGAATTCCTCCAGAAGAGTTGGTCCGTATAAAAATCAAGGACACGGTTCACGGCACAAGAACCGAGCCCATACACAGCTGAAATTTGATCTTTAGACGCTGGGAGGCGGTCGTACACACAGGGCAAAGGCTATCAGGCGTTGCTTGGCGGGAACCGGCTGCGGCCGAAAGGTGGCGACGACAACGAATGTGACACGCGTCAGTGTGGACGGAGCCTTGGGAGACGCTGATTGGGCAGCGGCACAGACCGAACACTTTGCCGACTCGATCGCGCTCGAATGCTGATGCGCCGCGGATGCTATTGCCGACCAGAATGTCAGCAAGACGCACAGCAACGCTATCCGCTTCGCGATCGGCTTCATGACGGCTACCCCAGCAGCCTGTTGTTTGAATCTATAACAAAACAGAAACGTAACGCAACGGGGCATCTTGCCCTGCAACCGGTGGGATTCCAGTCCCCTCGGCTAGACCAACTTGTCGGATTTAGCGGCGACGAGAAAAGGTGTCCGGCGCCGGAATTCATCGCAAATCTTCTATACCATACCCAGTATGATATTATGGGAATGGGACACCGACAATGAGCCACGCGATCAAGGACAAACAAAAACTAATTCTGCGAGCCAAGCGCATTCAGGGACAGGTCGAAGCTCTCGTGCGAACCCTTGTCGAGGAGCGCGACTGTTCCGAAGTCCTGCAAGTCATGAGCGCTGCCAGAGGGGCGATGAACAGCCTGATGGCCGAACTCCTGGAAGGGCACATCCGCAGTCATGTGCTCAACGGAAAGCATAGGGCCACTTCCCAACAGGTGATGGCAGCGGATGAAGTGATCGACATGGTCAAGTCCTACCTGAAGTAGCAAGCCGCAGCTGGCAGGAAAGGGTTACGGTATGAGCGCTTCTCCCTGGGCTGAAAAAAACAATGCGCCGATTTCTTCCCTCTCTCCAATCAAAAATGAGAACTTAGAACCACTTCAGCCACCATTTGCAACCTCCTCGGTCGTCGAATCACAGGCCGGGCCGGGAACCAACAATAGCACTATCACCGGCGAAGGCATTCCCCGACAATCATTGGAATTGGAATTGGAGTTACCGCCAACGGTCGTTAATTGCAGCGCCACCTGCGTCTTAAATTTGATCTTTCTCAGATGTGCCCGCGCTTGCTCCAAGGCGGGTTTTTCGAGCTCAGACTCAGGGAGAGGTACCTATGTCAGGACAAGTCATTTTGTATTTTGAGGACCAAGCGGACGCTTTGCGCTTCGCCCTCGCCGCAGGTTCGGTGATGGCAGGAGATGGGACTCGCGCCACCGGCGATTTATTCCAGGAAACGGCCCGAGTCACGCGCATCCGGTTGGACGCCGCCAACAAAGGAAAGGGCAAGCAACCCAATCCTAATTCCAACGAACGCGTCGCCTAACCGCGCCCTTCCAGACGGTTTCATCCGCGCTCTAAAACCCCACCATCGAAAGTTCCCGCCGACGCGGCGCGGACCCGAATTAGCGCGGGCCCGAATTAGAATGTCTGCTATGCCCATCGCTGAACAGACTTCTTCTTCCTCTTCATCTACCGCGTTCGACCTCGCTTGGGTTCGCTCGCAGTTCCCGGCGCTCGCGCAAACTGTGAACTTGCATCCTGCCGTCTTTCTGGACGGGCCCGGCGGCACGCAGGTGCCGCAGCAGGTGATTGACGCCATAGCGGATTATCTGGCGCGCAACAATGCCAACACCGGCGGCGCTTACCACACCAGCCGCAACACCGACCGCATGGTCGCGGAAGCGCGCGCGGCGATGGGCGATTTTCTGAATTGTGATGCCGATGAAATCGTTTTCGGCGCGAATATGACGTCGCTGACCTTCGCGATGAGCCGCGCGATTGGGCGCGAACTCGGCCCCGGCGACGAGATCGTGCTCACCCTGCTCGACCACGACGCCAATTTTTCGCCGTGGAAAGCGCTGGAAGAAAAAGGCGCAGTCATCCGCGCGGTGAAGTTCAACCAGAGCGACTGCACACTCGACATGCGCGACCTGGCGGCAAAAATTGGGAAGCGCACGCGGCTCGTGGCCGTTGGTTATGCGTCGAATGCGGTGGGCACAATCAACGACGTCGCCGAAGTGGTGCGACTGGCGCGGCCGGCGGGAGCGTTGAGTTACATCGATGCCGTCCACTACGCTCCGCACGGGCCCATTGACGTGCGCGCCCTCGACTGCGATTTTCTAGTCTGCTCGACTTACAAATTTTTCGGTCCGCACCTGGGCGTTCTCTACGGCAAGCGCGAGCACCTGAAGCGTCTGCATCCGTATAAAGTCCGGCCCAACACCAACGACATTCCTAACTGTTGGGAGTGGGGAACGCTGAACCACGAAGGCATCGCGGGAATCAAACCCTGCGTGGATTACTGGGAAGCGCTCGGCCGCCGCGCGAATCCCGCGGTCACCACCCGGCGCGCCGCGATCCTGGCCGCCTACGAGGCGATCCATGGGCACGAACGGAAGATGATGGAGAAGATGATCGCCGGCTTGCTAGCGATCCCCGGCCTGAAGCTATACGGCATCACCGACCCGCGGCGTTTCGAGAATCGGGGCGCAACGTTCGCAGCCCGCATGGAAGGCCACACGCCGCTGGAACTCGCAACCAAGCTCGGCGAACGCGGCTTCTTCACCTGGGACGGAAACTACTACGCCCTGAACCTGACCGAACAGTTAGACGTCGAACGCCTGGGAGGATTTCTGCGCATCGGCCTGGTGCACTACAACACGATGGAGGAAGTGGAAAGGCTGCTCGGAGCGCTGCGGGAGATTGTGGCCTGAGCATCGGCAACCGTCACGTAGGGACGGCCGCCCTCGTGAGCCTGCCCTGAGCGAAGTCGAAGGGTCCAGTCGAGCGAAGCCCGACCGCGCTTTCTCCCACGTAGGGACGACCGCCCTCGTTATCTGCCCTGAGCGAAGTCGAAGGGTCCAGTCGAGCGAAGCCCGACCGCGCTTTCGCCTGCTAGGGCCGCAGTTCTTCCACGCGGCCTCCGCGTCCTATTAGCGCCAACTTCGCCAGCCCGATGAACAGCCCGTGTTCGACGATGCCTGGAATATTGCTCAAGGCAAGCGCGAGCGCCGGCGGATCGGCGATCTTCCCAAAGCTGCAATCAAGAATCGGATTGCCGTTGTCCGTGAGGTAAGGACTGCCGTCGGCTTTCGTGCGCAATCTAGGCGACCCGCCGAGCGCCACGATCTTCTTCTCGACCACGGTTCGAGCAAACGAAATTACCTCGACCGCCAAAGGAAATTTCCCCAGCACGGGAACAATCTTTCCTGAGTCCGCAACCACAATCATCCTCTTGGACGCGGACGCGACGACCTTCTCGCGCAGCAGCGCACCGCCGCCGCCTTTGATCAAGCGCAACTGCGGATCGACCTCATCGGCGCCATCGATGGTGATGTCGATCTCCGGATCTTGGTCGAGCGTGGTCAGCGGAATGCCGACTGCGCGCGCCAGATCAGCGGTCTGCACGGAAGTTGGAATTCCGATGACTTTCAGTCCCGCTTTCACGCGCTCGCCCAGGGCGACGACTGCGAAGTAGGCGGTTGAGCCAGTCCCTAATCCAACGACATCGCCGTCGCGCACCAACTTGGCGCCCGCGCGGCCTGCGGCTTCTTTTTCTTCTTCATTTGCCATGACTAACTCGTTTCACGACTCACTCACTTATTGACAATTTCTATGTAGGCAAGATAGCCCGCCAGCACCAATCCGAAAATAGCGAGCAGGTAAGACACAAGATCGATCACGAACCCGGCGGGCTCGAAAGTGTTCGAATCCAGTTGCATCCTGGTCTTACGGTAACGGCCGAGACCGGCAAGGAGAAGCAGCACTCCACCGACCGCGGAAATAATTCCCAGCCATGTAGTGAAGCCAGGAGTGACCGACTTGTATCCCTGAAGCTTCATGAATTCGCGCAGTGCGATGGAGAAGCGTCCGATGGCGAATCCGAAAATGATGGTCGCGACGCCGGTTCGCACCCACGCCAAAAAAGTGCGTTCGTTGGCTAGGTGGTCGCGGGCGCGATTAGGGTTGGGATTCTCAGGCATGCGCTTGAGCAGGCAAGTCTCGCAAACCCGCTATTATTCCACAGCCTTCTGAATCAGCGCAGGGATTCCGGCGATGTTTTTCAGGAGGTCGGCGGGAAAGCCGTGACGCTGCTGAAGGTATTCCGGCGAATTGTAGGAGAGCCACACCTTGCCCTGCTCGTCTTGCCACGCGAGTGCTTTCAAAGGAAGGTCGATGGCCAGCCGGGGCGCGGCAACCATCAGAGGCGTCCCACCTTTCGGACTGCCGAAGATCAGTAACTGCGTCGGCCGCATTTTGAGGCCCACCTTCTCCGCCTCGCCGCTGTGGTCGATGAGGGCGAAAGCCATGATGCCTTTTTCTTTGAGGATCGACTGGAGCCGTGCCAAAGTTTCGGGCACGGAGTAGCGACTGGACACATCAATCATTCCGCTGGCCATGAGGCGCCTCCGGTTTATGAGCAGTGGTAGTTTAGCAGCCTGTTCCGAAAGTGGAGAGCCGGGCGTCCCCGCCCGGCCGGACGAGACGACCATCCCTCCATCGCATGACTTCTGCCTGAATCGGCCCCACGAGACGGATCATCCGTTATTCTATAGAGACCTTCTATGGCGACTTCAACTCGAAATAGTGGCAAGAGCGCGGCTCCTTCAATCATTCAAAACGGCGAACGGGAACGAGTGTTTGAGCTGTTCCGGCAATTTGGATACCTGGAGGCCGAACTGAACCCGCTCGGCCTGCTGCCTCCGCAACCGCATCCCGACCTGCGGTTTGATAACAATATCGACAACGAATGGGCGCGTGAGGCGCGGCGCATTTATTGCGGGAGCGTAGGCGTGGAGTTCATGCACATCGTCGACCCGGAGCGCCGGCGCTGGATTCAGAATCAAATCGAATCTCGCATCGAGACCGAACCAGCCGCCATCGCCGTCGACATCGATCAAGAACGCGCGCTCGACCTGCTGGTGCGAGCCGAGATCTTTGAGCAGACGCTGCAACAGCGCTATCTGGGCAACAAACGCTTCTCCCTCGAAGGCAGCACGTCTCTGTTGCCGGCGATGGATCAGGTTCTGGACGTGGCCGGCGAACGCGGTGCGGTGGAGCTGGTGATGGGCATGAGTCATCGGGGGCGGCTGAACGTCATTATTCATTTAGCCAACCGCCCACCGGACCAGGTCTTCGCCGAATTCGAGGATGTGGATCCACGCAGCGTATTGGGGTCAGGCGACGTGAAGTACCATATGGGCGCGACCGGCGAGTACGTCACCAGGAGCGGGAAGAAAATTCATATCCACCTGGCATCAAATCCCAGCCACCTCGAAGCGGTCGATCCGGTGACGGTGGGACGCACCCGCGCCAAGCAGGACCGCGCCGGTGAAGGCGGCACTGCAAAGTATCTGCCGCTGCTGGTGCACGGTGACGCAGCGTTCGCGGGGCAAGGCATCACGGCTGAGACGATGAATTATGCGGACCTCGCCGGCTACACCGTGGGCGGTACGATCCATGTAATCGTCAACAACCTGATCGGCTTCACCACGAATGCCCGCGACGAGCATTCCTCGCGCTTCTCCGCGCAACTGGCGCGGCGGCAGGCGATTCCCATCTTTCACGTGAATGGCGAAGACGTGGATGCCGTGATGCGCATCGCCCGTATCGCCACCGAGTACCGCTACAAATTCAGCACCGACGTGGTCGTGGACATGATCGGCTACCGGCGCCATGGGCACAGCGAAGTGGACGATCCCACGGTCACCCAACCGCTGATGTATAAGGCGATCAAGCAGCATCCGCCCTTGTATCAGATTTACGCCAAACAACTCGGCATGAATGATGAAAATATCGCCGCGCGAGTGCAGACGGTCAAGAGCGAGTACGAGGCCGCACAGAAGAGCGCGACGCAAGTCACCAAGAAGCCGCTGATGCGCGATCTGCCAAAGTACTGGGACGACTATTTCGGGGGCCCCTATAAACCGGATTACGAACAGCCCACGGGCATCGCGCGCGAGGAACTGGCGGAACTCACGGAGCGTTTGACCTCGTATCCGGATGACTTCCGCATCCATCCGAAAGTGAAGAAGTTGCTGGAGCAACGCCAGGAAATGGGGACGGGCAAGAAGCCAGTCGACTACGGCATGGCGGAGGCGCTGGCTTTTGCGAGCCTGGTCAAGCCTAACTTAGAGAAGCAGGGGATTCCCGTGCGCCTGAGCGGGCAGGACTCGCGGCGCGGGACATTCAATCAGCGGCACTCGGTGCTGCTCGATATTGAAGATGAGACGGAATACATTCCGCTGCGTCACATCGCGCTGGGCCAGGCGGCGTGCGACATCTACAACTCTCCGCTTTCGGAGGCGGGCGTGATGGGATTTGAATACGGCTACAGCCGCGACTATCCCGAAGCGCTGGTTCTGTGGGAAGCGCAGTTTGGCGATTTTGCCAACGTTGCGCAGGCCGTGATCGACCAGTTTGTCTGCGCGGGCGAGGAGAAGTGGAAACTGCTGTCAGGACTGGTGCTGTTGCTGCCCCACGGCTACGAAGGGCAGGGACCGGAGCATTCGAGTGCACGCATCGAGCGATTCCTGCATCTGGCGGCGCGCGACAATATCCAGATTTGTCAGCCCTCGAATGCGGGGCAGTATTTCCACCTGCTGCGGCGGCAGGCGCTCCGCAAGTGGAGGAAGCCGCTGGTGGTGTTCACGCCCAAGAGCATGCTGCGGCATCCGGATGCCCTGTCTCCGCTGGAAGATCTGACGCACCAGCGGTTTCTGCCGGTGCTGCCGGACACAGAAGCGCAGGACGCCAAACGGATTCTCGTCTGCACCGGCAAGATCGGACACGAACTGCGCACGGAACGGCAGAAGCGCAAAGATTTCAGCACCGCCATTGTCTTCCTCGAGCAGATGTACCCGTTCCCCGAGGCGCAACTCGCGGCAGAACTGGAGCGTCACCGTGCGGCGCGAGACATTGTGTGGGTGCAGGAAGAGCCTGCCAACATGGGTGCCCTTTCCTACATGCTGCCTCTCTTAAGGAGCATCGCAAACGGCCGCCCAGTTATTTCGGTGAAGCGTTCCGCGAGTGCGAGTCCGGCTACGGGCTCGGCCAAGGCGCACGAGGTGGAGCAGAAGACGTTGTTGGCGCTGGCGTTCACATCAGCGGACTGAAACTTCCGTAAAATCTGCTGAAAAGAGCGGAAGCTGATGGTCTTCCGATCGGCTAGCATCAGCATTTACATCATGCAGAATGTTCTTAGCCAATGCTCCAGCTTCGTAAAGAAATGAGGACATCGATGCGTCCAAAGGTACGAATCGTGCTGCCGTTTGTTCAGGTACTAGTGGCGGTTGCTTTGATAACGAGTAATGTCCTTAGACCCAATCCTATACGTAACCCCTTATTCATGGCACCCGATTGGCAGCTCTGCGCTGGTCTAAATGCCCCTGCTACTCTAACCAGAGGTTGGTTGGCAAGAATCACAGACGGATGGCGTTGGGGTAATCCTCTGACCGTCTGGACACCCATATACCTTCTGCTGGTCTGGTTGCTCTGGTATCTCGTGAGTATCGAGATAGGCGGGAAGGGCCAGAGTATTCTCACTCCGAAGACCCGGATGCGTCGCATGGCAGATTTGTTCTTAATAATTGGAGGCGCAGCAGTGGGGCTAGGCGGATTGTCGATTCGTCGTGAGTCCGGGTTTGCCGCCCCCTACTCCACTATCGAGGCCGTGCCATATTTTATTTGGGGAGTAGTGATCGCGGTTTTCTATGGCCATGATTTGTGGGTGAGCGTTGGCGGGGTGCAGGGTGGCCGTGCAAAGCGCGCGCAAGGAAAAAATTGATAGTCCAGGTGCGATCGTCGATCCTGGGCCTTCCAATCCCAATTTCAATGGCGAGGAGACGGGGCAAGCCCCGTCTCTACAGCGACGAATCGAATCGGCTTACGGCCAGCGCTTAGCTGCCTCTTCCCAGCCGGCGCCGCGTGCCGGTGGGTTTGCAGCCTGGGCGTTAACCGCCTGCGGAATCCGGACTGGCTGCGGCGCGCTGGCAGCTAAGCTCGGTTTGGGCGTTTCAGCCAGCTGCTCTTTTTCTTCCGAAAGCAGCGGGGCGGCGATGCGCAAGGCCTCAACTTCTTTTTCCAGCCTGCTCAGTTCAAGTTCCTTCTGCCGCAAAACTTCGTAGACATTCTTCATGCTTGGGCACCTGTGTGTTGGAACAACGATTAAGCGCAGACTATGGTTCCACCGGCCTTTTGTCAAGGAAAACGGCACCCGGCGGTGCATGAGTGGTTATCGAAGTTTGGTCATCGAAAGACGACGATGGCGACCAGAATGCCCAATATCAGGACGACGATCGCCATCAGATTGATGGGGTTCGCCAGCCACGATTCTCGTGTGGGCACCGAGTTTGCGAGGAAGGCCGGCACGAATTCCTCCTGCCCCGGCGCCGCGGAGTCGGCCGAGGCGCCCCGCTCCTGCTCGCGCTCCTGCTTCTCGCGCTCCTTCGTCTCACAATCCAGGCAGCGCGTTCTACCCTCGGAAATGGGGAATCCGCAGGAAGCGCATTTTTGCGAGAGAAGCATGGTCTCGGGGACTGCAGCGGGCGCTGTCGACGGAATTCCGGGCGCATCGGCGGGAGGAACCGTCGGCTCGGCTAATTCTGGGTTGAGAGGAATGTTGACGGGAATGCTAAGGGGGTTCGTCGAGGCCTCCGGCGCGCTGCTTGCCGTGGAGAGTCCGGGCAAAGATTCGGGCAAAGGTTCGGGCAAGAGTTCCGATAAAGGTTCGGCGGCGGCCTTTTCCGGCTCTTGCCTGGGCGCCGGCGCAGGCGCAGACTTCTGGCGCTGCTCGGCCAGATCGAGGGCCGTCAAAGAGAGCTCGGCCATGCGCTCGAGTGCGACCAGATCGCGCTCTTCGAAAGCGTAGGGGTGATCGGAAAATAGTTCGAACAAGCCGCGAACCTCTCCTGTACTCCGCACCAACGGCAAAACGACGATGGAGGCAATGCCCAGATCCCGGCAAGCTTCCAGATTCACGCGCGGATCAGTTTCCGCGTTGTTGCAGCGCAGCAACTGCCGGCGGGCAATACTTTCGCCGGTCAATCCCGAACGGACCTGCAGCCGCGCCCCCACTGCCGGCGCCGAAGGACCAGTGCTGGCGCGGCAAACCATCTCCTCACCCCTGGGCAGCGCCAGAGCAGTTCCGGTCGCGCCAGTAATGTACTGCGCGCGTTCCACTAACAACTGCAGTGCGGAGTCCAGTTCCGTCTCTGCAAGCGTGCGGCTCCCATTGGAGTTATCGGCCACTACGCCGACTGAGCCGACCGCTCCCGTTGCAGACGACTGATCTGTAGACGACTGATCCGTAGATGATCGATCCGTCCCCGCGCTCCCGGTGTCCTCCGCGTTCGCTGACGGGAATAGATCTTCGGGTTGGGAGCTTTCGTGCATGGAATTCTTGTCAAAGCCACGTTTCGGCAAGCCAATTTTTTCAGTTTAGAACAGCCAAGGATTACACCGAAAGGGCTGAACCGAGTCTCACCTGGGAGACCTTGGCTGTCAAGGGGCTCGGAGATACCGCGGAATCATCAACGATAGGGAAACCAGCAGCTTGCTTTGCGTTCACCGGACTACTGGCACGGAATCCGTGATTTCGACCACCATGCTCGGCGGATGGAGGAGTGTATTGTGAATCAGGCAATGATGCACCGCGTTTTCGACTCCGGCCCGATGCTGCTCGGTGAGTGCTGCCGGCGCTTCGATTTCAATATGAAAGTTATCGATGCGCGCGGGATCCTTCAGCTTGTCGGCAGTGACGCGGACGCGCGTGCCTTCGGTTGCCAGCTTGTGCTTGCGCAGATATTGCGCCGCGTAGAAACCCGCGCACGAGCCCAACGAAGCGAGCAGCAGCTCTGGCGGTGTCATGCCTTCGTCGTGACCACCATTCTCCGGCGGCTGGTCGCTCACGATGACGTGCTGACGCGCCTTGATTTCGAACTGTAACGCTCCCAAATGTTCCACTGTGATTTCCATAAGGCCACCAAACCCGTCGAACTATATTTATCGAACCATGCTTATCAGACCGAACCTATCAAACCATGCCTGTTAAACCATGCCTGTCAAAACATACTTGTCGAAACATATTTGTCGAAACATCGATCAGACCAACTCAAACAACCGCTGCTTCAAAGCTTACGAACGAGCGCAGCGTCGAGGTGAGTCCTCACCATGTCGCGGGCCCGGTGCAACCGCGATTTCATGGCGGCTCGCGAGATTCCCAGTTTCTGCGCGACCTCGTCGCCCCGCAGATTTTCGACATCGCACAACTCATAAACCGGGCGGTACAGTGCGGGCAACGCGTCGATCGCTTGGTTCAGCAATCCCTTCATCTGCTGCCGGGCAAGTTGCGCGTCCGCAGGAGGCTCCGATCCAGGAACCTCGCGGCCTTCGTCCTCTAATGTCGAGAGTTGCAAGAGCGGGAGCAACGCTTCGCGCTCCTTCAATTGCCAACAGACGCGTTTCGCGATTTGCGCAAGCCAGGCTCGAAAAGCTGCCGATTCGCGCAACTGATCGAGATGGCGGTATGCCTTGAGTAAGGCCTCGATCAGCACGTCCTCGGCATCTTCGCGGTTGCCGCACACGCGAATCATCTGGCGATAGACGGCATCCTTGTGCTGCTTGGCCAATGCGTCGAAGTCCAAGTCCAATTCCAGTTCCTTTTCCAACGACCCATTGTGGCATTGCCGAGGCTCCAACACATAACAAACCGTCACGGACGACTCTCAGATTGTTCCGGCGGAGGACCACCGATCGAGCACTGCCTCCGCCTGTTCCAGGGCATTTTTCCCAGGATGATCCCCATCGCGCAGATGTCGGTGAGTCCGGCGAAGGTTAGGCCCAAACCGACGAATCCGCAGAGAAAAACCCACAGCGGATTGGCGGTCAGTGCCAGGATAACGCCCGCCAGCACCAGCAACCCCGCGCCCAGACGAACTTGGCGCTCCAGGGACCAACGAGTCCTCACGCTGGCAACGACGGGGAAGCCGGCTCGGATCCATGCTTGTGTGCCCCCCTCGAGAACCGTGATCTGCCGCTGGCATGGCTCAAGCAGGCTGGAGCTCATGCGTGCCCGCTTGCCTGACTGGCAGATGAGAACGATCGGAAGATTGACATCGAGATCGTCGAGGCGCGCTTCGATCTCCTCCATCGGGATGTTGATGGCACCGGGAATATGGCCGGAAGCGAATTCGGAGCTGGAACGCACATCGACAAGCAGGGCCACGCCAGACGCGCGATTTCGCAATTGAGAGACTGATAAGGCGGAATCCAAATTTCCTCCTACATTAGGGAAGAGCGGTAGTCTTGAGCAAAGGATTCAGGAGTCTGCCAGGCAAGCGATTACGAGGCTGCGGAAAAACTCGGATTTTGGTCTTGTTTTGAAGGGGCGCGGCCTCAGCCGCGCCGTAAGTGCAGCAAAATGAACGGCGGCTTTACAGAATGCTGAAAAAGATCCAGCCCCGGAGGGGCGTCCGGGCTTAGCCCAGCGCTTTCAGCGCTGGGAAAAGTGAAAGAAATTCATCAAGTCCCGTAGGGACGACCGAGTCCAAGGCCACACACTTCAGCGCCGCGATAATTGTCCTGTCTTCAGCATCGGCAAATTTCGACTTACTGCGACTTTTCGTCCTTATGCCGCAGCCATTCGATGAACATCTGTTCTTTTGGTTTGTCGTAAGCCATGAGCAAGTGGCGGATGCTGCGTCCGCTGACGAAATGGCAAACTTCTTCCGCCAGGTTCTTGGCATGGTCGCCGGCCCGTTCAAGAGATTGCGTCATGAAGATAATCTGCAGGCTGGAGTGGTGCGCAACGTTCTCCGGATTCTCGATGTGGCGCAGGAAGATGATGTTGCGCAGCCGGTCCATCTCGGCATCGGCGCGGAGCACGTCAATCGCTTTCTTGACGTCGCGCTGGGAAAAAGATTGCCCGACATCGGCCAGCATTTTCTCCAGAACCGTAGCCATCTGGGTCAAGTCGCGAGCATCCTGCGCGTCGATGCGGCCTCCCGCAGCTTGCGCGCTGGTGGCAAAGCTCAAGAGCAGGTCCCCTATGCGCTCCAGTCCAATCATGACTTTCATACACCCCAGCAGTTGCCGAGTTTCGGCCTCTGGGACGCGGGTGATGCAAGCGGTCACACCCGAGTCCACTTCCAGGTCAATGGCATCGAGTTCTTTTTCGCACCGCCGGATGTCGTTCAGGCGGGACATGGATCCGGTAGCAATGCCCTCGGCCGCAATGGCCGCGGCCTCGCGCGCCAGTTCGCACGCTTCTACGGTTCGCTGCACCAAGCCAGAGTGCGAGGGCTCAGGCCAAGGTGTTTTTACACTGGCTGTACTCATAGGCTCAGAGGTTCATAGACAAAAGACCGCACAGTTCCTTGGATGCCGGATCCGCTCCGGTGGACGCGAGCGGCAACAACCCGAAGTGTGGCACACAACCCCAGAAAAAGCATAATTGGCGCGGTTACAAAGTAGGTTACAACCCGGTAAATTTCTTGTCCCCGAATGAAAGGTCAGATAACGGCTCATCGTCCGAGGGGCCGACGATGCGGGAGTTGCAGCGTAGTGGCTCGTAACGAAAATGCCATCGGGCGATCCTTGGAAATAGCCACCAGGAACCACCGTAATGAAGTCTACTTCTGGCCGGAGAGTTCGGCAGCTTGCGCCGCGCCCTGCAGTGCCCCGTGCCGTCCCGGGGCATTGGCGAGTGCTGTCTCAAATTCTTTCAGCGCCAGACCCGGGTGATTCTGCTCCAGGAGCAGGTCGCCGAGCTGTTCGCGGGCCGGAACAATTGGCCCCGGTGTCACGGGAAGCTTCTCGATTGCGTCCTCCTCGTCGGCGGACGCGCGCATCAAAGCTGCGGCTTCATCCGGTTTCCTGTCCGCCTGGGCTGACCACGCCATGGCTTCGCGCTTCATAATTCCCACCTGAGTGGCCCAATAGTCGTTGCCTGACGTGCGAAGCTGCTCTTCGATCTGCCGCAATCTATCAATTTCCGTGCGCGCCTCGGCGGCGCGGCCACTCCGGGCAAGTCCCAGCCCCCGGGCCCAAACCGCAATTGCGGCAACTTGAGGCGGGGCTCCGGCCGGAGGAACGATGCCAGCCGCATCGGCCCATTGACCACGCTCAACCACGTAGCGAACCGGCATCGCGACAGAAGCGTACGCTATCTTGAAACCGTCTGCGTTCAGTTTCGGCATGTTTTGCAGTTGCTGAATGACCTGAGCCGCATCTTTGTCGCGTCCACTCTGCAGATAGGCATACACCAGATAATCCATGGCGTGCAGCTCTTCTCCCGTGTCGCCCTGCTGGTGTGCCGCTTCCCTTGCCGCAAGGTTGGAGGTGATGGAGTCTTCCCATAGGCCGAGTCGCGTGAATATATGCGATGGCATGTGCAATGCGTGGGGCGCTGAGGGTGCAATCTGGGAGTAGGCTTTTGCCGCTGGGAGGCCTTTTGGTGCGAGTTCCGCATTGTCGTAAGCATGGATGAGGTAGTGAGGGACTCCCGGGTGCTGCGGGTAGGTGCGATCAAGCGGCTCAAGCAGATCGGCCGCCTGTTTCTGCTTCGCATGCGTCTTGTCGGCGGGAGATGCGTTCGCCAGCAGTGCGAGCGCGTAAAACACCTGTGCTTCGACATCTTTCCTGTTCTCTGAAGCGAGATCGCTCATCGCGTGCTCGTAGTTCAACGCCCGCGTGCGGTACGGAACGGTGGCAGCGTCCTGATATATCAAGCCCAGCGCATTGATGAACTGGCGCTCGCGTACGGAGCCCGCCCCGATCTGCTGCGCCCGCTGGATTTCCTTTTGCGCAATCGAAATTGTCGCGGGCACAACGGGCGGGTCCCAAAGCTGGTGAAAGTACGCCATGGCCATTCCCCAATGTGCCATCGCACACCGCGGATCTAGTTCGGCCACGCCCTGAAATGCATTTTCGGCGGCGGTGTAAGCGAAGGAGTGAAGCAGAGCCACGCCTCGGTCGAACTGCTCCTGAACGGACGGTGTGCAAGAAATTGGAAACGATACTTTCCCCAGTTTCTCAGGTGCGCTGTGGCTGTGTGTTTCTTGTGCTGGCGACAAGGGAAAGATGAACAGCAGGGTGAGTAATATTCGCCATAGATCGGGCATCCCTATCTCCATAGGTGCGTGGCGTTTTTGTGACATCCGAATTCTACATTGAAGCCGGCGACAATGCCCTCCGCTTGAGGCTAGCGAGCTTCCGTATCCTCTCCAAAGACCTAAATGGAAAGTGCGTTTGAGGGAAGAGGCATTTGAAAATCCGCCATCATCAATCGAATGTGGCCGTCCCTGACCCTTGACGATGGTTCCTGAGTAACGGCCTATCCGGAAGCTGCCCCATTACTAGCATCTACGGGGAATCGGGTTCGGATGCGGGCAGGGTGAACAAAAACGTCGAGCCGTGATTAAGTTCGCTCTCGGCGCGAATCGTTCCCTCGTGGGCCAGAACAATGTGCTTGGCGATGGCGAGTCCCAGCCCGGTGCCCCCGGATTCCCGCGAGCGAGCTTTATCCACGCGGTAGAAACGCTCGAAAAGACGGGGCAGATGCTCGGAAGAAATGCCGGATCCGAAGTCCCGCACGTAAAATTCGACGCTGCCCTCAACCGCGCGGGCTCCGAGAATAACTTTTTTTCCTGACGCCGCGTACTTTAACGCATTCTCGATGAGGTTGGAAAAAATCTGGTGGATGGCTTCCCGATTCGCATTCACATTGGCGCCGGGCGCTGAATTCTCAATCACCAACTCCACTCCATACGAGCGCGCCACTTCAACGAAGCTTTCCAGAGCATCCTGCAGCAGTTCTTCGGCGCTGACCCGCTGGATGTCGAACCTCTGCTCGCCCGATTCGACGCGCGCCAGCGTGAGCAGGTCTTCCGTAAGCCGTGACATGCGCGCCGCATTCTTGCGGATGATTTCCAGAAACTCGCGCACGTGATTGTCTGCAATAGGACTATCGAGCAGCGTCTCGGTATATCCCTGGATGGAAGTCAGCGGCGTGCGCAGCTCGTGGGAAACGTTGGCGATGAAATCGCGGCGGCTCTTTTCCATGCGCTCGGTCTCCGTAAGATCGCGGAGCACGGCAACCGCGCCGCCCCCGGGCATGGGCGCCGCCGTGACATCGAAGGTGCGCCCGGAAGCAATGGTGTTCGCGCGCACCGACCTGACGACCTGGTAGCGCGCCGCATCTTGCATGGCGGCGAGAAAGTCCGGATCGCGGACGCTGTCGATCAACGGCGCATTCAGGCGTAGAGCGCGAAGCAGCAGACGGTCCATGCTCCGATTGGCCCACTGGACGCGTCCGTCGACATCGACCGCGACCACCGCGTCCTGCATGCTGTTGAGAAGAGTTTCCAGTTCGCGCTGGCTGGTTTGAACGCGAGCGTAACTTTCCTCCACCCGGCGCGTCGTCTTATCGAGTGCCAGCGCCATCTGCCCGATCTCGTCAGTCGAACTGGAAGCGATCCGGGCAGTCAGATCCCCGCCCGCCACGCGCTCGGCAAAATCTACGATCCGCTGCAGACGCCGGCCCACATATTGCGAAGCCGCCGCCGCCACCATCACCGCGAAAACCAAAGCCGTGAACGATCCCCAGAACAACGCCACGCGCAGCGGACGATCGGTAATCTCGATCTCCGGCAACGGATACGCCAGCCGCACCGCTCCTCCAGAAACCGGCGCCGCCACGTACACAAAAGGAACGCCGAGACTCTGACTCTTGCGCTCATCCACGCCCACTTCGCCGCCGAGAGCAGCGACAAATTCCCGGCGATGCGCGTGATTCTCCATCGTGCTGGGATCGGCTTCCGAATCGGCCAGCACCTTCCCGGTGGGATCAATCACGGTGGCGCGGGCTCCCGCCGCCTGGCCCTCCTGGGCGGTAATGTCGGCCAGGGAGTGCTGTCGGTCCGCCTCCACGCGATGGGCGAACATCAAGGTTTTCTGTTTGAGATTGCGCTCGATCTGCTCGCGCAGGGTGCGTTCCCAGACCTTGTGCACGGCCAACTGCAGCGTGATCGCGGTTACGCCAATCACCAGCAGAAACACAAACATCAATTTAAAGAAGATGCGACTTCTCAACGCGCGACCTCAAAGCGATAGCCGGCCCCTCGTACCGTCTTCAAGTAACGCGGGTTCTCCGGATCGGGCTCAATCTTTTCACGGATGCGTCGCACATACACATCCACCGAGCGCGGCGTCACGTATGCCGTATCGCGCCACACCGAGTCGAGCAACTGGTCGCGAGTGAAGACCCGTCCGGCGTGGCGCATGAAGTGGTCCAGCAGTCGGAATTCGGTGGCCGTAGTCGGCACCGTTTTCCCTCGAACCGTCAACGTCATCGCGCCCGGGTCAATGTGGATTTCGTCGATCTTGGTTGGGAGCGGCGGCAGCGGCCGCTCAAAACGGCGCAGCACCGCTTTGACCCGAGCCACCAGTTCGCGCGGGCTGAAAGGCTTGGGGATGTAGTCGTCGGCGCCCAACTCCAACCCCAGAACGCGATCCGCCTCGCCGCTCTTGGCGGTCAGGAAAATCACCGGCACCGAAGCCAGCGACACCGACTGCCGGATCTGGCGGCAAAGTTCCAGACCATCTTTTCCCGGCACCATGATGTCCAGCAGAAACAGCGCCGGACGCTGGCGTTCGGCATCGGCCACGACCAGATTGCCAGTCGAGTAGAGTCGAACGTTGAAGCTCGCCCCTTCCAGATGATGGCGAACCAGGCGGGAAATATCCGGGTCGTCTTCGACTACATAGATCGTCGGCTTCACGCGAACCATTGTAGCTGGGAAGTGTGTCGATTCGATAAAAGGAGTGAGGGTCGCATTCCGCGGCAATCCGATGAACAGCCCCGGAGGGGCGTACTAACTTAGCCCAGCGCCGGGGTCCCCATCACGCCCGGTGTTGGCGTGATGGGGTGGAGCGCTTCAGCGCTGGGAAAAAGTGGGAAGAATGAGCTAAAGTCCCGGAGAGCCTGCCCTGAGCGAAGTCGAAGGGACCGAGTTCTCAGGTACGCTCTCAGCGTTGCGCTTATATGGGCTAGTGCAGCGCCATTCCAGCCTCCGCAGAGAAATCCATGCTGACAAATTCCCCGCGCAGAAATTTCGGAAAGGCCGCGGCCGCGATCATGGCCGCATTGTCGGTGGAAAGCGCGCGCGACGGAAATAAAACCGGAAGGCCCTGCATCGCCGCTTCGCGCTCAAACGTAGCCCGCAATTCCCGGTTGGCGGCCACGCCACCGCTTACAAAAAGAGTTCGAACGTCATACGCGCGCGCCGCCGCCAGCGTCTTCATGACTAGATCGTTCACCATGGAGCGCTGAAAAGAAGCCACCAAGTTTAGGATTTGCCGGTCGCAAAGCCCGCGGATGTCTTCGAGCGTCGGCTTGTCAATGCCAGCGAGAGCCTGTCGGCGGGCCTCAATCGCAGGTTTCAGTTTCTCGGTCTCGACGTATCGCAAAACCGCCGTCTTGATTCCGCTGTAGGAAAAATCAAAGTCCGGCCTGTTTTCTTTCGACGCAAGCTGCCCGTGATCGCTTTGCTTGTGATCGCGCCGGTCCGGGTGCTTGATCTGCGAAATCTGGAACTTGACCGCCTGCGGATCGCCGTGCGGCGCGAGCCGGTCGATGATCGGTCCCCCGGGATAGCCCAGCCCCAGCAGCTTCGCGACTTTATCGAACGCCTCTCCGGCGGCGTCATCGCGGGTGTGCCCGATGTTCCGGTAGGTCCAAAGATTTTCCTGCAACTGGGCGAGATATAGATGCGTGTGGCCCCCCGAGACCACCAGCGCCAGCACCGGAAAATGCAGGTCGCCATTTTCGCTCTGCCGCTGCTCAAGCAATACCGCGTGGATGTGTCCCTCCAGATGGTTCACCGCGATCAGTGGCTTCTCCAGCGCGAAGGCCAGCGCTTTGGCATAGCTGATGCCAACCAGCAGGGCCCCCGCCAGTCCCGGCCCTTGCGTGACCGCGATGGCATCGACAGACTGATAAGTCTGTCCCGCTTCAGCCAAAGCCTGGCGCACCACCGGAACAATAGCGCGCAAGTGTTCCCGCGAGGCGAGTTCCGGAACCACTCCGCCATAAGGCTGATGCGTGGCGATCTGCGAGGCAACGATGTTCGACAAAACCCGCTGCCCCGAGCGCACCACCGCCGCTCCCGTCTCGTCACAGGAGCTCTCGATGCCGAGGATGTGCGCGTCAGGCATAATGAGGTTCAAGCTCGTAGCTCGTAGCTCGTAGCTATTTAGTTTACTTGACCGCGACTAACCGCCGATGTCGAACGCCAAACAACACGCCGCCGAAATCGTGCGCGCGCTGCGCGAACGCGGGCACCAGGCCTACTTCGCCGGAGGATGTGTCCGCGACCTGCTGCTCGGCCGCGAGCCCGCCGACTACGACGTTTCGACCGACGCAACTCCACGGCAGGTTATGCAAATCTTCCCCCAAACCTTCGCCGTAGGCGAGCAATTCGGAGTCGTACTCGTCCCGCCAGCAGAGACCGGTGGAGCGACGGGCGTCCCTTCGGCAAGCTCAGGGCAGGCTCTCGCCCGTCAAGGCGAGCGTGGTAAAGGAGCCGTCGAGGTAGCGACTTTTCGCTCGGATGTCGGCTACTCCGATGGCCGTCATCCCGACGAGGTGCGCTTCAGCAAAGACCCGCGTGAAGACGTACAGCGCCGCGATTTCACCATCAATGGCATGATGCTCGATCCGGAGACAAACGAGTCTTTGGATTTCGTCGGTGGCCGCGAAGATCTGAAGGCCGGAATCGTGCGCGCCATCGGCGACCCCGAACGCCGTTTTGCCGAGGACAAACTGCGCATGCTCCGAGCCGTGCGCTTCGCGGCCCGCTTCGATTACCAGATCGATCCCGCAACCATGGCGGCGATCCAAAAGTTAGCGCCGCAAATTCGCCAGGTTTCGTGCGAGCGGGTGCGAGAAGAACTGACCAAGATGCTCACCGAGGGCCAAGCCCGCCGCGCCTTCGAATTACTGGATACAACCGGCCTCTTGCGGGAAGTCCTGCCAGAAATCGCCGCCATGAAGGGAGTGGAGCAGTCGCCCGACTATCATCCCGAAGGTGACGTCTTCGTGCACACGCTGCTTCTCCTGGAGAAACTGCAGCCCGGCGGTTCCGGCTCCATTGCAAAGACGCTGGCCTGGGGAGCCCTGCTCCACGACGTAGGCAAGCCGCCAACCTTCCGCGTCGCGCCCGACCGCATCCGCTTCGATGGCCACGTGGAAGTAGGAGTGAAGATGGCCGCCGAAATCTGCCGCCGCCTGCGCTTCTCCAACCACGAGACCGACCAGATCCTGGCGCTGGTAGACAATCACATGCGGTTTGCCGATGTCCAGCGCATGAAGCAATCCACGCTGAAAAAGTTTCTGCGCCTGCCCGCCTTCGACGAGCATCTGGAACTGCATCGCATAGACTGTCTTTCCAGCCACGGCCAACTCGACTCGTATGAGTATTCACGAGAGCAGTTGCGTTCTTTGCCGCCCGAAGCGATCCGCCCCACTCCGCTGATTACCGGACGCGACCTGATTGAAGCAGGTTATGAGCCCGGTCCACGCTTCAAAGAGGTGCTAGCAGCAGTCGAGGACGCGCAACTAGAAGGACGACTCGCGTCGCGTGAGGCGGCGATGGAGTTTGTGCTGCGCGAGTTTCCTCTGTAACTTCGAAGAGCGCAGGTGCCAACCAACTTTCGAGTGCGATGACAGTCAGCCGAGACAGGAGACGAGGAACCTCGTCAGTTACAACCTCTCCGAGGCAACCGTGACCAGTCGGTCGATTTCGGAGTAGCCACGGTCGGTTCTATAGCGAATGCGTATGTCGATGGGAAGGTCGCTTACTCCCTCTTCGAGCCCTTCGATTTCGGAATTCATCACACAGTAGGTGTCCACAAAGCGGCGCGCCGCTTCAAAATCGCCGCACTCCTGAATGCCGATAATGTTTGAAACCAGCTGAAGCAGAGATGCGCGAGCTTTTTGTTGATTGATCAACAGCTTCCCCGATTTGGCGTCAATCGCGATTCCACCCTCGCGCAACAGGAAGTTGAACTGAATGGAATTGGCTCCGCCATGCGCACTGCTGAGGCCAAACCTGATCGCGCGCATGAAACCAGAGACGTAGCTTTCGAGAAACGCCCGCGCATTCAACTCGTCGCTCATCTGCAGAACGAAGCAGGCCGCCAAGGTATCAGCTTTGGCCTCTTCCAAAACCGAATGGTGCTGCTTCAATGAACGATTGACCGTGGTCGATTCCCCGTTCCTGTTGATCCTGTGGGGACCGATGGAGTGCGAGATCTCGTGAAAGAGCGTGTGGTCGAAGAAACAGCGGAAAGCCAACCCCTCGTCGTCCAGAGGCATCTGAAGCAGCCGCTTGTGAATCGGCCAATCCACGAGCCGGAACTTGGCTTCCTGCACATTTTTCATTATCACCTGCCTGCTTCCGACGTCCTCGATAGTGCGTTCATCGTTGGGCAGGCTGAAGGCAATGGCGGGAATCGCCTTCCGCGCATCCCCGCCCGCATAGACCAGATTCGCAACCGACAGCGAAACGCGGCTGCTTTCCATATTGAGTCGCTTCCCCACCGCGCCCTCAAGACTCCGGCACAGCGACGGTAGTTCCCGCTGGAAATGCTGCAGCTTGGACGACTCGGCAAAATCGCGGTGTAGAAGCATAGCTTCGTAGGACGCCTTCAACCCCATCAGTTGATCTTCGTAAACCTCGTAGGGCCCGATCACCATGTCCCACGGATTGTCCACGAGGCGAACCCAGAGGCTGTCGCTGGCATAGTAGTCGTCGGTAAGAACATCCTTCGCCCTCTGCGCCAGAAACTCGCGAAAGGCCGGGTGCTTTTCGTTTCGACTCGCCTTCTTGAGAAGGTCGCTGAGCGCCGTTACTTGCTCCTGAAATGCTTCGTGGTACGGCACCGCGCTCAGATGCGACCCGTCAATCCGCCGTATGACGGTATACGGCGATTCCAACCAGGCTCTGTCATCGGGATGCGCGTGGAGGTAGCTGGTGAACTCCTCGCGCGTCAAGTCTCTCGGGTAGAAGCCCGATCCCTGCGGCTTCGGCCCAACCGCCAGAAATGGAGAATCATTGTTCAGGCGATCATAGGGACCGTAATAGAAGAGAACCATTTCCTTCAGTTCCCGGTCGTCGCCCGCCAACGCCAGCAGCGAGGAGGGCCCCGCCTCCGACGTCGCCTGGCGCCAGTAGATGTCATCAACTACATCCGCCGCCTTCAGCAGATGATAAGTCTCACCAAGGCTGAAATCCTTCGGATCAAACTCGACTATGGCAAGCTTCCTAAACCCCTGTCGTGAAGCCTCTGCGGCTTTCTTCATATCCCTAGTCCCTGTATACACTTCCACCTCATCTAGATGCGCTGCCATGCCCAAAAGAGGCAGATTTCGGAGCCCTGCGACGGCTTTTTCACCCAGGCACGAATCCAATCACGATCTTGCTCCGGAAACGTCAGGTCGGCTTGCTCGGAGGGCCACGGGATATCGGTCTCCGCCTTCGTTTTGGGATCCTTCAAGTAGAACCGAACCTCAGGCTTATCCTTAACGTCCAAGGAGAGGCGCCAACCAGGGAAGTGCACTTCGATCACTGCGAAGTCCGACCCCGCCGGAGGAAAAAGGACGACCCCTGGAGGAGTGAAGAGCTCATCCCTTGGCTCCTCGATGATATAGCCCAGTACAATCGAATGATCCTTGTGTTCACTGAGTGCCTCATCTTCCAATAGATTGATTTGGAACATTTCATCATCGGTCCGCGTCGCTCGGCCCGGCATCGCGTAATAATTCGAAATGACAGCGAGTCGCTCGGGCCCGTGCGCCGGAGAGATGACCGGTTGATGGTCGATTTTTAGCGAGGTCACCCTTCGATTGGCCCTAATGGTTCGGAGCCTGATGCATTCCGTTCGATCATCTCGAATCACGGTCTTGCTAATAGTGGACTTCACTTTGTACCCACTGCGAGGGTCGTCGCGTCTGTCCCTCCAATCCTCTATCCAGTTACTGCCTTCCGCGTAGCCCTTGAAGAGTCCATAGACGGCAGCCACAATTCCTGCCACTTGCCCTGCAACAGTGCTGATCTGAACCAAGTCAACTTTCATGGACCACCTCTCTCTGATTTGTAGGGAAGTTGGCCTATGGGATCGCGGCAGCATTTCTCTTAACCATGAACCTTAAGCGTACCGCACAGCCGCCTTTTCAATCTAGCATGGCACTTATCGTGTCGGCAATTCATTTGGCTGGCACTGGGCGGCATGGAGATCACACTACGGGTCAAGACCCGTTGGCATGCGAAAATAATAGCCGCGTCTTACGCTGAGCCAACGTCTCTCGCGGTCTTCGAGACGTGGGATGCCGCGGGCGTGTTCAACTCCCGCAATCCGCCCCCTGACTTTTTTCATCACAAACGCCCGGGCCATCCATCACAGACCTCTAACCGCCAGTCGGCGACAATGGAGATCGACCTGTAGCAGGGCCGAGGTGTGCCCTTCAACCAGGACGGCCCTCGAAGCTGCCCCAGCCACTAGTCGGCGCTCTTTGACAACACGAAGTTGAGGCAGTCAGCTGTCAAGCCCCCGCCGAAATCCTGCGAGGGACCCAAACAAGCTAACTCCTTATTCCGGAATATTTTAAAAATAACTCCTTTATACTCAAAGATTTGAAAGGAATTTCCCGACAAATCTATGATTCTAAAGGGTCAGGATATTAAAAAAAATCGTGACGCCGGATAGTACCTTCGGAGTAAACAAGCCGCACCCAAAGTGGGAAATCCAAGCTAAGTCCTTATTCCTTAATACTTTGAAAGCATTTAACGAGAACGGAGCCAATCTTCTTGAAGTCGGCTTTTCGCGGGCGAGGCGCCCGCGCCACACAACTCTATTCTTCGTTCTGATCCCAGTCTTCCGACGTGGGCTCGGCGGCTGCGGCTGGAGCCGGTTTTTGCAGATCGATCGGAGGCTGTCCCGCTTTCTTCAGCTGTTTGTTCAGCGCCGGAATATCTTTTGCCTTGAGTTCGGCCCACGCTGACAACTGCTCTTCGAGTGCTTTGTCCAGTTCTCCGAACATGGCAACTTGCTGGGTCGTGGGCGCGGCGTCGGCGGTATCGAGAGCGGTTACGAGCGCGTTGAATCCGCTATTCAGGCGCGCCAGGCTGCGGCCTACGGGAGTGCTCAAGTAGCGCGCGCCGTAGCCGCCTGCCTGCCCTTCGATGGGCGCAGCTTTCGCTTCCAGTTCAGCCGCTGCCTTTGCGACCGCTGTGAGCGCTAGGTTGCTTGTCGCACTATTTGCGTACGGACCACTCGCGAGCGCTTTCAGCTGCGAGCGCAGGCTGCGCACCTGCTGTACGGCTTCGTAATCGCGGTGAAGAGCGTCGGCAATTTTCCGGTCGAGTTCGAATTGGCGGCGCAGATCTTCCGGCGAGGTTTTCACGCGCGGGTCCATGCGGATCTCGAGTGTCGCCTTCACCACAATCCTGCCCCCGCTGTTCGAGAAGCTGACAGTGTACTTCCCCGGCAGCACGGTCGCGCCCAAGGGATGCAGTGGCGTGTCGTGATAGATCGCAGAAATCGGATAGTCGCGTGTCAACACGTCCGGCGCGGGGTAGGTCAGATCCCAAACGAAGCGGTGCATCCCCGCCGCCGCTGACAGCGTTCGCGGCGGACGCACCCAGTACATTGGTAGGTTGAAATCTTTTTCGTTGACCGGCGCGGGCTTGTCGGCGCTGGAGAAACGACGGACTAAGGTTCCACTTTCGTCGGTAATTTCGATTATGACCGGCGCGGAGGCAGCGTCCTTGAGCCAGTAATCAATCATCGCGCCATCCGGAGGATTCTGTCCGGCAGGTTCTTCGGGTGGCAGCGGCGTGTCGGTGTTGTTGTTGCGGCGCACGCGATAAGTTAGCTGCGGCGCGAAGAGATACCACGCTGCATTGGCAACCTCGGAGTTGAGCTGACGCAGCGGGGTGATGTTGTCCAATATCCAGAAAGAACGGCCGTGAGTCCCTACGACTACATCGTCGTGATGAATTACGAGATCGCGGATCGAAGTTGGCGGCAGATTCATCTGCAGCGACTGCCAATGGTCGCCGTCGTCCCAGGAGACATAGACGGTGCGTTCGGTGCCGGCGAAGAGTAGCCCCTTGCGCTCGGGATCTTCGCGGACGGTGTTGACGGGTTCGTTATCGGGCAGGCCGCTAACAACCTTCTGCCACGACTTTCCGCCGTCGTGCGTGCGGTAGATATAAGGATGCAGGTCATCGAGCCGAAAGCGGTCTACCGCCGCGTAGGCACTTGGGGTATCGAAATGTGACGCGTCCATCTGCGCCAGCTTGCTCCAGGGCGTCAGTTCGGGCGGCGTAACGTTCTGCCAGTTCTTGCCACCGTCGCGCGTTACTTGAATCAGGCCATCGTCGGTCCCGGCCCAGATCAGGTTGGCATCTTTCGGCGAAGGAGCAATCGCATAGATCACGCCGCGATGCTTGCCCTTCGCCGGATCGGCCGCGACAAACGGTCCGAGGGTCGCTGGAGAGCCCGGATCTTCGTTCGTTAGATCGCGCGTCAGGTCGGGGCTGATGATTTGCCAACTGTTGCCTCCGTCGAGTGTGGCAAAAAGAACATTCGATCCGAGATAGAGCACGTGCGGATCCGCTGCCGAGAAAAGCAACGGCGCGGTGCGATTGAAGCGATACTTCCCGGTGCGCAGAACCACCGGCGAAACATCGCGCGTCTGTCCAGTATTGCGGTCGAACACCGTAGCCTTACCGCCGTAAATCAGATTGGGATGCAACGGATCGGGCGCGACGTAGCCCCATTCTTCTACGCCAACGGTGGTCCAGTCGCGAAAAGTAATTTCGCCAAAGTCGCTGCGGCTGGCGGTACCGATCGACCCGCTTTCCTGTTGGCCGCCATACACCCAGTAAGGAAACTCGTTGTCGGTGATGACGTGATAGAACTGCGCCGTGGGCTGGTTGTACCAGGAGCTCCAGGTCTGGCCACCATTCACGCTGATGGTCGCGCCCTGGTCCACGGCGAGGGCTATGATGTCGGGGTTTTCGGGATCGATCCAGATAGTGTGGTAGTCGTCGCCACCGGGCGCGCCCTTGACGGCCGTGAAATTCTTGCCAGCGTCGGTGGAGCGGTAGGTCGAAGTGTTGGCCACATAGATCACATCTTTATTTCGCGGATCGACGCGTACGCAGGCGAAATCGTCGCCGCGTCCCACGACGCGTTCTTCCGTATTCACGAGTTGCCAGCTTTCGCCGGCATCGTCGGAACGATAAACGCCGTTTTTCTTCCCCGCATCCACCAAGGCGTACATGCGATCGGGATCGCTTGGCGAAACGGCCAGGCCGATGCGGCCCAGCTTATCGGCCTCACTCGGCAGTCCTTTCGTGATTTGCCGCCAGTTATCGCCGCCGTCGGTGGATTTGTAGAGTCCGCTCCCCGGGCCGTTATAGCTGCCATCGGTCGTCCACGGCGGACGGCGCGAGGCCCACATGCCGGCAAAGATCACCTGCGAGTTTCGCGGGTCGAACACCAAATCAATCGCCCCGGTATTGTCGTCTTTATAGAGAACCTTTTGCCAGGTCTGGCCGCCATCGAGCGAGCGGTAAACTCCACGCTCGGCATTCGGACCATAAGGATGTCCGAGGGCGGCGACAAAAACGCGGTTCGCATCTTTGGGATCGACCAGGATCGATCCAATCTGCTGCGCATCGCGCAGTCCCAGATGCCGCCAGGTGCGGCCCGCGTCGGTCGATTTGTAGATACCGTTGCCTACGGAAAGATCGGGCCGACGCAGGCCTTCTCCGCTGCCGATATAGATCGTGTTCGGATCCGACGGCGCGACGGCGAGGGCTCCGATCGAACCGGAGAGCGGGGCGTTGTTAGGCTGAGCGCTGTTAGGCTGAGCGCTGTTAGGCTGATCATTGTTAGGCTGACTGCTGTTAGGTTGAGCGTTGTTCGCTTGAACATCGAAAATCGGATTCCAGGTGCGGCCGTAGTCGGTCGTCTTCCAAACTCCGCCGTTGTTGGGCGCCATGTAGAAGACATTCGGCTGGTCCGGAACGCCGGAAATCGCCACCGTGCGGCCGCCGCGAAACGGGCCGATCATGCGCCAGCGAAGTTCCTGGTACATCGCCGGGTCATACTGCTGGGCGAAAAGCGCCAAAGGAAAAGACACCCAGAGCCATCCGAGCAGAATCCACAAGAGTCGCTTATTCACACTTGGTCCTCGAAGAAAGGTAAGAATAAACCACGGCAAAGGCGAATGGACAATGCGGTCGGATATGTGTCGTCAAAAAGAAACCCACCCTGCGGCAACCGAAGGGTGGGTTCAGTGCTTAAACTCAGGTCCTTAATGGTTATCAGCCGGCTTCTTCGCTGGTTTCTTGCCTTCGGCGGGAGCAGCAGCGGCCTTTGGAGTCCAGAACTCGGGATCTGCCTTAACCCACTCGTCCGCCGGGTAGCTCATGCGCGGATTAAACGCGAACAGGTTCGTCTGGCTCGACTCAATCGCTGCCGCCGACAACGCAGCAAGCTTCTTCATGCCCTCTTCACCCATCACTGCTTCAAAGTCTTTGCCCGCGGCGAAGTTTTTGTCAATCTCCGTCGCCGACTTCATCGGGTTGAAGATGATGTAGGTCGTGTCTGGAAAGCCATAGACCGCCGAATAAGTCGCCCAGTGAGCGTCGGGAATTTTCTTGTAAGCGGCGGTTACTAGCTTCACGATTTCGTCCCAATCCTTGTCATGTCCCTGCTTAACCTGGAAGCGCGAGATTTCGAAATAGCGCATGTGAGCTATGTCCACCTCGGGACGCAGGCTGTAGTCCTCTCGGAATACCAACGCGGCGCTGTCGGTCTCGCTCAAGAGTTCACCGTCGACGGCAGAGGCGTGGTCAAGGGCAGCCGTCAGCGCTTTATCCTTTTGGGTTGCGAGCACATCCTTTTCCCACGCGGCAAACGAATCGTAGCCGGTGAAAAAGAGCGCACGGGACTGACCCGAAAGAGATTCCACAGCCAGATAGTGGGTTGGCCATTTCGCTTGCTTCATGGCCTGAATAAACATGCTTTCGGTCTTTTCATGTGCCATACCCGACTTCCCCGGTTTCGTATACTCCCGGAAGACCGTCAGTACTTTGGGTGGCCCGCCAGCGTGCATGTCCTGGCCCACGGCGATGGCGGATATTCCAGCAGTAAGCAAAAAAACGAGGGCGAGCACCGACCCCGCGATTCTTCTCATAGTTGACCTCCTCGGTCACACAGATAGCACGGATTTTTCTTTCTTGAAAAACGGGCCAATTGTACGCCCCTTTTTAATTTTCGCAACCCGGTGAAAAGATCCTGAGCGGAGTACTGAAGGTCTGAACATTAGTCCCAGCGCGGTGGAATTCGCGCCATTGCGAGCCTGGTTTTGCAACGATCCTCTCGACCAGGTAGTGGGCTGTTCTGTGGTTGCGATCTACCACTCCTATCTATAATTTCTGCCGCGTTCATCAAACTCTACGCGTGACTCCCGCGATGGAGGCCGGCCTCACAGATCACGTTTTGCAGTTTGGAGGAATTGGTGGGATTATTGGAGGCGAAGACGGCAGCAGTAGCTGCGTAGGGGCTGTGCGATGAAGCCTAATATTTGGGAGATCGTAAGGAAAAAAGACGGCACGTTCGATATGTTCCACAAAGGCAAATTGCTGCACAGTTCCATC
>Ga0208827_1000157_pt1 | contig 48550 bp, 32 predicted proteins | sample Sb_taG_5_FD_187709 | JGI IMG/M metagenome (GOLD analysis project Ga0208827, IMG submission 187709) | Peat soil microbial communities from Weissenstadt, Germany - Sb_50d_8_FC metaG (SPAdes) (version 2) | ecosystem: Environmental > Terrestrial > Soil > Wetlands > Peat | place: Germany... | reverse complement strand
CAGGCGAAGGGCAACTTCGACGGCCCGCAACAGGACTACCAGATTCAATCGAACGACCAACTGCTCAGCGCCTCCGATTTCGCGCAAGTCATCATTGCCTACCACAACGGGTCGCCCGTAAAACTCTCCGACGTGGCTACGGTCGAAAATGACGTGGAAAACAATCGCCAAGCGGCGTGGATGAACGAAACTCCCGCGGTCATCGTCAACATTCAACGCCAGCCCGGCGCGAACATCATTCAGGTGGTCGACCGCATTAAGAAACTGCTTCCCCTGCTCAAGAGCAATCTCCCCGCCGCCGTTCAAGTGGATGAACTAACGGACCGCACCACTACTATCAGGGCTTCCGTCAAGGACGTTGAGTTTGAACTCATGCTCACGGTGGCGCTGGTCGTCATGGTCATTTTTCTGTTCTTGCGCAATCTTTCCGCTACCACCATCCCTAGCGTTGCCGTCCCGCTCTCCATCGTGGGCACGTTCGGCGTGATGTATCTCGCCGGCTTCAGCTTAAACAACCTCACGCTGATGGCGCTTACGATTTCGACAGGCTTCGTCGTCGATGACGCCATCGTCATGATCGAGAACATCATCCGGTTCATCGAAGAAGGAGATCCGCCGCTCGAAGCGGCCCTCAAAGGCTCGGAGCAGATCGGTTTCACCATCGTATCGCTCACCATCTCGCTGATTGCCGTATTGATTCCTCTGCTCTTCATGGGCGACATCGTCGGCCGGCTTTTCCGCGAGTTTGCCATCACCTTGAGCGTGACCATCCTCGTCTCGGCGGTGGTTTCGCTGACGCTAACGCCCATGATGTGTTCGCGGCTGTTGAAAAGTACGCACGGGCGAAAGCAGAGCCGTTTCTACGTGGCTTCAGAGCGCGCCTTCGAAAGCATCATCGCCTTCTATGGGAAAACTTTACAGTGGGTATTGAAACGCCAAACTGCTACTCTTCTTGTGGCCGCTGGCACGCTGGTGCTCACGATCGTTCTCTACATCATCGTCCCGAAGGGCTTCTTCCCGGTTCAAGACACAGGAATCATTCAGGGCATTTCGGAAGCCGGGCAGTCCATTTCCTTCCCCGCCATGGCGGAAAAGCAGCAGCAACTCACCCATTTGCTCTTACAGGATCCTGCGGTAGAGAGTCTTTCTTCTTTCATCGGCGTCGACGGTACCAACACAACATTGAACAGCGGGCGTATCCAAATCAATTTGAAGCCACTGGAAGAGCGCAAAATCAGCGCTTCGGATGTCATCCGGCGACTCCAGCCAAATCTGGAAAAGATCGATGGCATCACGCTGTACATGCAACCGGTGCAGGACCTCACCGTCGAAGATCGCGTGAGCCGCACGCAATATCAATATACCCTCGAAGATCCGGATCAGCGCGAATTGAGTTTCTGGACGGCCAAGCTCATGGCCAAACTGCAAGCGATTCCGGAGCTGCGCGACCTGGCCACCGACCAGCAAACTTCTGGCCTCGCCGCCTCGCTCGTCATCGACCGCGTCACCGCGTCACGCATGGGCATCACGCCGCAGGCGATCGACCAGATGCTCTACGATGCTTTTGGGCAGCGGCAAATTTCAACCCTGTACACGCAGTTGAACCAGTACCACATCGTGCTTGAAACTCAACCCGAATTTCGGCAGAATCCCTCGAAATTGCAGGACATCTACGTTCGTTCTGCTTTGGCTCCTACGGCACTCACTACCGGTTCTTCCAGCACCCAGACGATTACCGCGACCACGGCTTCCGGCAATTCTGCCTCCACCGCTTCGCCGAGCCCTACTGCTTCCCCGAACACCTCTGCCAGTTCGGGTTCTGCCAATCCTGGCGCGGTAACGACGGTGAATGGCGCAGCCATTCCCCTCAGCGCCATCACTCGGTTCGAAATGAAGAGCAGCCCCCTGTCCGTCAATCACCAGGGGCAATTTCCCGTGGTCACCATCTCTTTCAACCTGGCACCCAATGCGTCGCTTGGCGAAGCCACCAAGGCGTTCGAAAAGGCCCAGCGGGAAATTGGCATGCCGCTCAGCATACAGGGGGCCTTTCAGGGCACCGCCGCTTCGTTTCAAGCTTCCTTGTCGAACGAGCCGCTATTGATTCTCGCGGCCCTGATCACGGTTTATATCGTGCTCGGTGTTCTCTACGAGAGCTATATCCACCCCATCACAATTCTGTCGACTCTGCCCTCCGCCGGGGTGGGCGCGATTCTGGCCTTGTTGCTTTGCGGCCAGGAACTCAGTGTCGTCGCGCTCATCGGAATCATCCTGCTGATCGGTATCGTCAAAAAGAACGGAATCATGATGATCGACTTCGCTTTGGAGGCGGAGCGCAAAGAGCACAAGAGACCGGAAGACGCTATTTATGAAGCGTGCCTCTTGCGTTTCCGTCCCATCATGATGACCACTATGGCGGCGTTGCTAGCCGGCTTGCCACTCGCCCTCGGCACCGGAATTGGTTCGGAACTCCGTCGGCCCTTGGGCATCTCCATGGTGGGCGGCTTACTCTTGAGTCAGGTTCTTACCCTGTACACGACTCCGGTCATTTACATCTTCTTCGACCGGCTCGCGCATCGTTATTCTTCGCGCCGCGCGCCGGATGCCGGACCAGAGGCTGTCCCAGCGGATTAATGCGGATTGATACTTATGAGTCTCTCTTCTCCATTTATTCGGCGGCCCGTCGCCACTACCCTCCTGACGGCGGCCATTGCACTGGCAGGCGCTGTGGCCTTTCGGGAGTTGCCGGTCTCGGCGCTTCCGCAGATCGATTTCCCCACGATTTCGATTGGCGCCAGTTTGCCGGGAGCCAGTCCAGAGATCATGGCCTCCTCCGTCGCGACTCCCTTGGAGCGCCAGTTCGGGAGAATTGCCGGCATCACGGAGATGACGTCGTCCAGTTTTCTCGGCACCACCAGCGTCACGCTTCAGTTTGATTTGAACCGCAACATTGATGGAGCCGCTCGCGACGTCCAAGCCGCGATCAATGCCGCGCGCAGTTACTTACCCACGAATCTCCCAGGCAATCCCACGTATCGCAAGGTTAACCCGGCCGATGCTCCCATCATGATTGTGGCGCTAACGTCAAACGTGTACGACCGCGGCAAGCTGTACGACGCGGCCTCCACCATCATGCAGCAGCGTCTTTCTCAGATTCGGGGCGTCGGGCAAGTGAGTGTGGGCGGTAGTTCGCTGCCTGGAGTGCGCGTGGACGTGAATCCGACCCAACTCAACAACTTTGGTCTCGGCTTGCAAGACGTTTCATCGATGCTGAGCCGGCAGAATGCCAACAGCCCCAAAGGCCAATTCACAGATAGCACAGTCACCGCCGACATCACGACCAACGACCAACTGCTGAAAGCGGTGGACTACATGCCGCTGGTGGTCGGCTACCACAATGGCGCCGCCGTCAAGTTGTCCGATGTCGCGAACGTCCAGGACTCCACGGAGAACATACGCGCGGCCGGCTTTGTCAACGGCAAGCCCTCCGTCCTCATCATCATTTTCCGCCAGCCCGGCGCCAACATCATCGATACCGTGGACCGCATCCGCGCCGCGCTTCCGTCACTGAAGGCCTCCATCCCCTCCGCCATCGACACGGACATTGTGCTCGACCGTACCCAAACCATTCGCGCTTCCGTTCGCGACGTCGAGCGCAGCCTCATGATCTCGATTACCCTGGTTATTTTGGTGGTTTTCGTCTTCCTGCGAAGCGTTCGCGCCACCTTGATTCCCAGTGTGGCCGTCCCCGTCTCCTTGATTGGGACGTTTGGCGTGATGTACCTGTGCCACTACAGCATCGACAATCTTTCGCTCATGGCGCTCACCATTTCGACGGGCTTCGTGGTGGACGATGCGATTGTGGTCATCGAAAATATCACCCGCTATCTCGAGCAGGGCATGGCGCCCATGCAAGCGGCGCTCAAGGGCGCCAGCGAAATTGGATTTACCGTGCTGTCCATCAGTATCTCGCTGGTCGCCGTGTTCATCCCCATTCTGATGATGGGCGGTATCGTGGGCCGACTGTTCCGTGAGTTCGCCGTGACCCTCTCGGTTGCCATCCTGGTTTCCCTGGCCATTTCTCTAACCACGACACCGATGATGTGTTCTCGCCTGCTGAAGAATCTTCGCGATGAGAAGCACGGCACCGCGTACCGCGCCAGCGAGCGCGCCTTCAATTCGGTACTCGGCGTCTACGAGCGCAGCTTGGGTTGGGTCCTGGAACACTCCACCCTGACGCTAGTCGTTCTTGGCATCACCATCGCTCTCAACTTCTACCTCTTTTGGATCGTCCCCAAAGGCTTCTTTCCCCAGCAGGATAACGGCGTGGCCTTCGGCGGCATACAGGGCTCGCAGGACACTTCCTTCCAGGCCATGCAAAAAGCCACGGCGCGCATCGTCGATATCGTCAAAACAGATCCAGCCGTCGCCAACGCGATGGCGTTTACGGGCGGCGGCGGGGCCACCAACAGCGGCTTCATCTTCATGGGTCTGAAACCCTTTGACCAACGCAACGCAACCTCCAGCCAGATAATTGACCGTCTGCGTCCTAAACTCCTTTCTGTCTCGGGCGCCAACACCTTTATGCAAGCCGGACAGGATCTCCGCATCGGCGGAAAACAAAGCAGCGCGCAATATCAATACACTATTCAGAGCGACAATTTACAGGACCTGGTGCAGTGGGGTCCCGTGCTTCTCCAACAGATGCGGAAATTGCGGCTCCTCACCGACGTCAATACCGACCAGCAGAACAGCGGTCTTCAGGCCATGCTTACCTATGACCGTGCCACCGCTTCGCGCCTCGGCATTACCCCGCAGATGCTCGACAACTCTCTCTACGAAGCCTTCGGCCAAGCCCAGGTTTCCACCATGTATACCGCCATCAACCAATACCACGTGGTGCTGGAAGTCGAACCGAAGTACTGGCAGTCGCCGGTGAACTTGAACGACGTGTATATCCGGGCTGCGCAAGGAAAAGTCGTGCCTCTCAGCGCCATTGCCCATTACGAGCCATCCACTGCTCCGCTGGCTGTGAATCACCAGGGTCAATATCCCTCGGTCACCATTTCCTTCAACCTTGCCCCGGGTGTGGCTCTCAGCGACGCTTCCAGGGCCATCCTCACTATGGAACAGAAAATCGGCATGCCCAGTACCATTACCGGCATGTTCTCCGGCACGCTTCAGGCCTTTCAGTCTTCCTTGGCGACGGAACCTTTTCTCATTATCACCGCTCTCATGGCCGTCTATATCGTCCTCGGCATTCTCTACGAGAGTTACATCCATCCCCTCACGATTATTTCCACCCTTCCCTCCGCTGGAGTCGGCGCCTTCCTTGCACTCATGATCTTTCACAAGGACCTTAGCATCATCGCCGTGATCGGCGTTATTCTGTTGATCGGTATCGTCAAGAAGAACGCCATTCTGATGATCGACTTTGCGCTGGCCGCCGAACGCATCGATGGCAAAAGCCCTCGGGATGCCATTTTTCAGGCTTGCATCCTGCGCTTTCGTCCAATTCTAATGACCACCATGGCCGCCCTCTTTGGCGCTTTGCCGTTGGCTCTCGGCCGAGGCACGGGTTCGGAACTCCGCAATCCTCTCGGCATCACCATTATCGGCGGACTGATTCTGAGCCAGATGCTCACGCTCTACACTACGCCGGTCGTTTATCTCTCGCTCGACCGTTTGCGAGTCAGATGGCTGCGCGCTCACGGAAAGCTCGAAGGGCAAAGACATATCGAGTCCTTCGGATGACAAGTTCTTCAGTGGTGCGAGTGAGATTCGTATCAGGGCATGCCTTCAGGCGTGTCGCAAGTGCATCAGTATGAACGCGCCTTAAGACGCTGGATTTTGAAATTCGAGTTTCACCAGAGATTTTTGTGCGCCACGCGAACTCGCGATCAGAAAGGGTCAACCCCGCAAGGAGTCCGAGACACCGATGAAGGCAACGAACAAAATGCGCGCTGCGACCGCGCTTCTCTGCAGCTCACTCTTCCTCCTCTTACCAGGCTGCGTTGTCGGTCCGAAATACCATCGCCCATCGGTCGAAACACCGGGGACCTTTAAAGAGGTCACTCCCGAGGATCTCAAGAAGATGGACGGCTGGAAAGTCGCACAACCACAGGACAGCGCTCTGCATGGCAAGTGGTGGGAGATTTTCGGCGATCCCCAACTGAACGCGCTCGAAGAGCAAGTCAGTATTTCCAATCAGAACGTCGCCTCTGCCTTCGCCAATTTCATGGCGGCGCGTGCTCTGGTGCGAGAGGCTCGCGCGCAATACTTCCCGACGCTTACAGTCGGCGCCAGCGCCACTCGCCAGCGTGCGGCCACTACCGGAGCGAATGGCCAGCCCGCCGCCGCGACCTTCAACGACTTCTCTCTACCCTTCGACGCTTCCTGGACGCCCGACTTGTTTGGCCGCGTGCGCAACCTGGTTCGCGCCGCCGCCGCGAACGCGCAAGCCAGCGCTGCCGACCTCGAGAATACCCGCCTGACCGCTCAAGCGGAACTGGCAGCCGATTATTTCCAACTCCGCGGACAGGACGCTCTCAAACAACTGTTGGACGCTACCGTGGTGGCTTACGCGGAGTCCCTGAAACTGACCAAGGCTTTGTATGAAACCGGCATCGACTCCGACGAAGCCGTCGCGCAAGCCGAAACTCAACTGGAAGCCACTCAGGCGCTCGACACCAATCTCGGCATTTTGCGGGCTCAGTACGAACATGCGATTGCGCTCCTGGTCGGTAAACCTGCCTCTTCCTTCTCGATTGCGATCGAGCCCTTGAAAACTCCCCCGCCAGCCATTCCGTTTGGCGTTCCTTCGCAACTTCTGGAGCGCCGTCCAGACGTTGCCGCAAACGAGCGCCTGATGGCTCAGGCCAATGCGCAAATCGGCGTCGCAAGAGCCGCCTATTTTCCAGCGGTGACTCTTAGCGCTTCTGCCGGGTTTGAAAACTCGAAGGCCTCCAGTTGGTTTACCTGGCCAAGTCGGTTCTGGTCCGTCGGTTCGTCCATTTCCGAGACCATTTACGACGGCGGCCTGCGTCGGGCCACCGTCGAACAATATCGCGCGCAATATGATCAGACGGTCGCCAACTATCGCAACACGGTCCTGACCGCGTTTCAACAAGTCGAGGATAATCTTTCCGGCCTGCGCATTCTTTCCCAGGAAATTCAGGAACAAGACGTCGCGATCCAGTCCGCCCAGCGCAGCCTGAAGCTGGCCACCGACCGCTACCGCCTCGGCATCGACCCCTACCTCAACGTCATTACGGCCGAGACCACACTCTTTAGCAATCAGCAGACAGCCGTGAACCTGCGGATCCAGCAAATCGTGGACAGCGTGCAATTGGTTGAGGCACTCGGCGGAGGCTGGGACGCCTCGACGCTTCCTACTCCGCAGCAGATCATTTCGCGACAGGCCCAGTTCTCAGCGACTACTGCGGCCGAACCCCAGCAGAACCCGCCACCAGCCTCATCGACTCCGTGATCGGCCTGGGCCTTTACAAGGCAATGGAGTGTAAACGGTTCCTGGCGTGTGAGGGGATTGAACCGAAGAGGTATGCGGAAGCAGGGCGGGAAATCATGAGAGTCGCGAAGGTGCTGGAGGACGAGTCGGCGCCCCAGCAGTTGGAAGGCGGGCGCTAGGCGGACGGCTGGTCAGGATCAAGATCATGAAGTGATCGGTTGTCCCCCAGAGTTGGAAACCACTAGAGTCGTCAAGGGCATCGCTTTCGTTCTCAAGTAATCGTCTACACTCGCGGCTGCTTTTCGGCCCTCGGCAATCGCCCACACTACCAACGACTGGCCCCGCCGCATATCGCCCGCCGCGAAAATTCCTGGCAGCGACGACATGTTGTTCTGGTCCGTGGCCACGTTGCCGCGCGGATCGAGTTGCACCCCCAAGCGGTCGATCATTCCATTCCGAACCGGTCCCACAAAGCCCATCGCGATCAGCACGAGATCCGCTTCCATCGTGAATTCAGTGCCAGGAATCGGCTCGAACCTCGGCGGCGGCCCAACCCGCACGGCGTGCAGTTGCTGAACGTGACCCGAATCGGAGCCAGTGAATTTTGTGGTCGCGATGCCCCAGTCGCGCACGCCGCCTTCTTCGTGTGCGCCTTCGCTGCGCAGTTGCATCGGCCAGAGCGGCCAGGGCGTGAGGGGCGAGCGCTCGTCCGGAGGCTTCGGCATGATTTCGAACTGGTGCACGGAAAGAGGCTTTTGCCGATGGCAGGTTCCGAGGCAATCGGCGCCGGTATCGCCGCCTCCGACGATGACCACGCGCTTACCCGTGGCCAGAATCTCCGTTTCCGGCTCGATCGTGTCGCCGAGACAGCGACGGTTCTGCTGCGGCAGAAACTCCATCGCGAAATGGATCCCCTGCAGCTCTCGTCCCGGGACGTTCAGATCGCGCGGCTGCTCGGCTCCGCCGGCGAGCACAGTCGCGTCGAACTCGCTGAGCAGATCCTCGACCGCGACATTCTTGCCCACCTCCGCGCCAGTAACGAATTTCACGCCCTCAGCGGACATCTGTTCCAGGCGGCGATCAATGACGTGCTTCTCCATCTTGAATTCGGGGATGCCATAGCGCAGCAAGCCACCGATGCGGTCCGATTTTTCGTAGACCACTGCGGTGTGGCCCGCGCGGCATAACTGTTGGGCCGCAGCCAATCCCGCGGGCCCTGAACCGACGATGGCGACTTTTTTCCCAGTGAGGAATTTTGGCGGTTCGGGCCGGATCCAGCCTTCGCGAAAGCCGCGCTCCACGATATTTTTCTCGATTTGCTTGATCGTGACCGCAGGCTGATTGATGCCTAGCACGCAAGACGCTTCGCACGGCGCTGGACAAATCCGGCCGGTGAATTCCGGGAAGTTATTGGTCGCGTGCAGTTGGCGAACCGCCTCTTTCCAACGGCCGTGATAAACCATATCGTTCCAATCGGGAATCAGGTTGTTAACCGGGCATCCCGTCTGGCAAAAAGGCACGCCACAGTCCATGCAGCGCGCACCCTGAGTGCGAAGCTTTCGTTCGGGAAAATCGTGATAGATTTCGAACCAATCGTTAACGCGGTGAGAAACCAGACGTCGCGGGGCGAGCTCGCGCTCGTATTCCAGGAATCCCGTGTCCTTACCCATGTTGTACCTGCTCGGCCGGGGCTGGCTCGGCCGGCGGCGGACTCGGGATATAAGGCTGCCGTCTGCGGCTCACTCCGAGCACTCGCTTGTGCTCATGGGGAAAGACCTTGATAAACCGGGATAGCGCCTCAGACCAGTTGTCGAGAAGCCAAGCCGCACGCGGGCTGCCCGTCAGCGCCAGATGCCGCGTCACAAGATCTTTGACGAGTTTGGTTTCGACGAGCTGGGCTTCGGCGAACTGGGCATCGTGCGCATCGAGAACTGGCTCGAGGTCGACCGAGCCCAGATTGCAGCGCTTTTCGGTAAAGTCTCCACTCTCGTCAAAGACGTAGGCGACGCCGCCATTCATGCCCGCGGCAAAATTTCTCCCACAGGCCCCTAGTACCAGGACCAACCCCTTCGTCATGTATTCGCAGCCGTGGTCGCCGACTCCCTCGACGACCGCAGTCGCTCCGGAGTTGCGAACCGCAAACCGCTCGCCTGCGACCCCATTGAAAAACGCTTCGCCGCTGGTCGCGCCGTAGAGGGCAACGTTGCCAATCAGAATATTTTTTTCGGGGGCGAAACTCGACCGTCGCGGCGGATACACCACCAATCGTCCGCCGGACAGGCCCTTGCCTACGTAATCGTTGGCCTCGCCTTCGAGCGTGAGAGTGACTCCCTTAGCCAGGAACGCGCCCATACTTTGCCCCGCCGATCCATCGAGGTGAATCCGTATCGTATCGTCGGGTAGGCCCGCGGATCCGTGGCGGCGGGCAATCTCTCCGCTCAGCATGGTTCCCACGGAACGATGAACATTCCGCACCGGCAGTTTGATCACAACCGGTGCAAGAGTTTCGAGCGCAGCCTGCGATTGGGCAAGAAGCCTGTGATCGAGTGCCTGCTCCAAGCCATGATCCTGCGCCTGCACGCACCGGCGTGCCACGCGCGCCGGCATGGACGGATCATGGAGAATGGCCGACAAATCCAGGCCTCGCCCCTTCCAGTGATTCACTGCCGGCTGCACGTCAAGCATGTCAACCCGCCCGATCATCTCGTCCATGCGGCGGAAGCCTAGTTCGGCCATGTACTGCCGCACCTGCTCCGCCAGAAAGAAGAAGAAGTTGATGACGTGCTCGGGCTGCCCTTGAAAGCGCTTGCGCAGCACGGGATCCTGCGTGGCGATGCCCACGGAGCAAGTGTTGAGATGGCACTTGCGCATCATGACGCAGCCCATCGCAATCAGCGGCGTGGTGGCGAAACCGAATTCTTCGGCGCCGAGCAGCGCGGCGATGACGACATCGCGGCCGGTCTGCAGCTTGCCGTCCGTTTGCACGCGGATTCGGCTGCGCAGATCGTTTAACAAAAGCACTTGTTGTGTCTCCGCTAAACCGAGTTCCCAGGGAATGCCGGCGTGCTTAATGGAACTCAGCGGTGAAGCTCCCGTGCCTCCGCTGTCGCCGCTGATCAGGACAACATCCGCGTGTGCCTTGGCCACGCCCGCCGCCACTGTGCCCACGCCGACTTCCGCCACCAACTTCACCGCGATGCGGGCTTGCGGATTCACATTCTTCAGGTCGTAGATCAGCTGCGCGAGATCTTCGATGGAATAGATGTCGTGGTGAGGCGGCGGTGAAATCAAACCCACACCGGGGATGGAGTGTCGAATACGCGCAATGACTTCATCGACTTTGTGCCCGGGAAGTTGCCCGCCTTCACCGGGTTTCGCGCCCTGCGCCATCTTGATCTGTAACTCGTCCGCGTTGACCAGGTAGTTCGCAGTAACTCCAAAGCGCGCCGACGCGACCTGCTTCACGGCGCTGCGCCGCAGGTCTCCGTTCGCATCCGGTTTGAAGCGTTCTTCGTCTTCGCCACCTTCGCCGGTATTGGACTTCCCCCCGATGCGGTTCATGGCGATGGCCAGAGTCTCGTGCGCTTCTTTGCTGATCGAGCCGAATGACATGGCCCCTGTCGTGAAGCGCTTCACGATCTCCTTGGCGGACTCGACTTCTTCGATCGGAACTGGCTTGGCGCTCTTTTTCAACTTCATCAAACTGCGCAGCGTGGCCAGATTGCTGCTTTGGTTGTCGATGAGGTCGGTGTATTCCTGGAAGGTCTCGAAGCTACCCTGCCGCACTGCCTGCTGCAGTTTGCTGATAGTCAGCGGGTTCAGCAGATGATACTCGCCGTTAACTCGCTGGTGGTAAGTTCCTCCGACCGCGAGTTCCGTCTCGGACTCAGTCAGGGGACGGAACGCGTGCTCGTGCTTCAATTGCGCTTCGCGGGCGAGCACTTCGAGGCCGATGCCTTCTAAACGCGACGACGTACCTGTGAAGTACGAATCCACCAGTTCCTTGTTCAGCCCGATGGCTTCGAAAACCTGCGCTCCCTGGTAGCTCTGTAAGGTCGAGATACCCATCTTGGCAAAGGTCTTCAGTAAACCCTTATTCACCGATTTGATGAAGTGCTTCATCGCAAGTTCGGGAGTCACGCCGTCCGACAACTCTCCCCGCCGCGCCAGACTTTCCACGCTCTCCAACGCCAGATAAGGATTGATGGCGCTCGCCCCATAGCCACTGAGCAGCGCAAAGTGCATCACCTCGCGCGGTTCGCCCGATTCCGTAATCAGAGCGACCTGGGTGCGCGTCTCCTCCTGGACCAGCAGGTTATGCACGGCGGCCAGCGCCAGCAGGCTGGGGATGGGAGCGTAATCCTTGTTCACGCCACGATCGGAAAGAATCAGCAGCGTGTACCCGGCTTTTCCTGCGAGCGACGCGCGCTGGCATAACTCGTCGAGCGCCCGCTTCAGTCCCGCTTCTCCTTCGCTGGCGCGGAACAGAGCGGGCAGCGTGATGGCCAGCAGATCCCCGGTTGAGACCCGGCGCAGTTTCTCGAGTTCGAGGTTGGTCAGCAGCGGGTGGGCCAGCTTCAGCATGTGACAGTTCTCGGGCTCTTCCGAAAGAATGTTGCGTTCGGCTCCGATGTAACTGATCAGCGACATCACGATCTCTTCGCGAATCGGGTCGATGGGAGGATTGGTAACCTGTGCGAAGAGCTGCTTGAAGTAGCTGAACAGCGATTGGGGCAGGTCCGAGAGACAAGCGAGCGGCGTATCCGTCCCCATGGACCCAACTGGCTCCTCGCCCTTCGCGGCCATGGGCCCGAGGATCATGCGCAGGTCCTCATCGCTGTAGCCAAACGCGCGCTGCCGTCGAAGCAGGGTTTCCGCATCGGGGTGGTGCATGCGCGAAGGCTTGGGCAACTGATCGATGGTGATCTGGTTATCTTTGAGCCACTCTGCATACGGTTGTCGCGAAGCCAGCCGGTGTTTGATTTCCTTGTCAGGGACGATGCGGCCCTCGACCGTGTCCACCAGGAACATCTTCCCCGGTTGCAGGCGGCCTTTGATCTTTACGTTTTCCGGTTCGATGTCGAGCACACCGGCTTCGGAGGCCATGACTACGTGCTCGTCGTTCGTGACCACGTAACGCCCGGGCCGCAAGCCGTTGCGGTCGAGGATGGCGCCAATGACTCTGCCGTCGGTGAACGCGATGGCCGCCGGCCCATCCCAGGGTTCCATCAAGCACGCGTGATATTCGTAAAACGCTCGCTTCTCCGGCTTCATGTGGGAATTTCCAGCCCACGATTCGGGAATCAGCATGGCCATCGCGTGCGGCAGACTGCGCCCCGCCTGAAACAGGAGTTCGACGGCATTGTCGAAGTTCGCGGAATCGCTGCCATTCGGCGCAATGATGGGATAGAGCTTCTTCAGATCGTCGCCGAACAAGGGAGACTGCAGCAGCGATTGGCGCGCGTGCATCCAGTTGACGTTGCCCTTGAGCGTGTTGATCTCGCCATTGTGCGCGATGTAGCGGTACGGATGCGCTCGTTGCCAACTCGGGAAGGTGTTGGTGGAGAAGCGCTGGTGGACCAGACACAACGCGCTGGTCACGTCGGGATCGGAAAGCTCCTGATAGAAGTTGGCGATCTGCGGGGCGAGCAACAGACCTTTGTAAACAATGGTGCGGCAAGAGAGCGAAGGAATATGGAAGGTCTCCGCATCCTCGATCCCGGACGCTGCGATCTCACTCTCGGCGCGCTTGCGCACCACATAAAGCTTCCGCTCAAAGCCGTCTTCATCCGTAAACGCCCCGCAGCCTACAAAAATCTGCTGGATGTAGGGTTGCGAACCTCGCGCCACGCGGCCAATCGCGGCAGCTTTGACAGGCGTATCCCGCCAGCCAAGTACCGTCAGTCCCTCCTCGCGTACAATGCGCTCCAGAACACCCTCACATTGCAAGCGCTGATGTTTCTCCACCGGCAGAAATGTCATTCCCACGCCATAAGCGCCGGGCGCAGGCAGGTCGAAACCCAACTGGACGCACTTCCGCACAAAGAACTGGTGTGGGATCTGGAGGAGAATACCGGCGCCGTCGCCGGTCTCGGCATCGCATCCGCAGGCCCCGCGGTGCCCCAGGTTGAGCAGCACCTGGATTCCCTTGTTTACGATGTCGTGACTTTTGTGGCCGCGAACGTGGGCTACGAATCCGATTCCACAGGCGTCATGCTCTTGCGCAGGATGGTACAGACCCTGGGCGGGTGGAGGAACATTCGTTTTTTCCCGACGCGTCGTCATCGGCATCTTCCGCGGCATACTCCGCCGCTCGCGGATCAGTTGTTCTTGAGTGGGGACTTTGCCCGCAAAGGCTACGGGGGGCCGCGCACTTCGGCTCAGGAACACACTTCTTCAACCTATTAGTTACTAACATTTAGGCCGGAAAGTAAAACTCAGAATTTCGATACAAGGAATGCAAATTTCAGAATTTCGAGGTTTCCGGGCTGAATTTAGCTAATTTCCCGCGAAACCGGCCGAATCCATTATAATCCGGCATAAACTCAATGGATTTCGATCAGCTCATCACGTTTCTGGAAGTGGCCAAACAGGGCAGCTTTTCGCGCGCTGGAGAGAAAGTTTTCCGCTCCCAATCGGCGGTCAGCGCCCAAATCCGCCAGTTGGAGCAGGAGTATGGCGATCGCCTGCTCGACCGCTCGGGCAAGACCGTAACGCTGACCCCGGCCGGACAAGTGTTCTATGACTATGCGGAGCGGCTGAAACTGCTGCGCGAGGAATCGCTGATGGCGGTAGCCGACCATAGCCGAACCCCCCGCGGCACGCTTCGCGTCGGCGCCAACGAGGCTACCTGCCTCTACGTTCTGCCGGAGGTGTTTGCGGAATACTGCCGGCTCTACCCACCCGTTCAGATCAACATCTACCGGAATTTCAGCTACAAAATCACGGAAAAGCTCGAGAACGGCTCCATCGAAGTGGGTTTTCTGACTTTGCCCATCCAGTCTCCGAGCCTGGAAATACAACCGATGTTCCGCGACAAACTGATGCTGATGGTGAGCCCCAAAAATCCCCTAGCCAAGCACAAAACGGCATCCGTCCGCGATATCGTAAAACATCCCGTGCTGCTCCCTAAAACAGGCCATACGCGAAGGCTCATGGATAAGCTGTTCCGCCCTTATCGCGACGAGCTGCAGGTGCGAATGGAACTGCCGAGCATCGGCATGATCAAGAGCTTTGTGGCCGCCGACCTCGGAGTGTCTATCATCAGCGCGTCATTCGCCCGCGACGAAGTGGCGTCCGGCCGAGTCAAACTGATTGATCTTGAGGATGCGGAACTTTTCCGCGAACTGGGACTGGCCTACCGCCGCGACCGGACACTTTCCTGCGCCACAACTGCATTTATCGATGTTTTGCGTCAATGGACCACGGCAACGAAAAAAAAGCACGCTCCACTTCAGGCGTGAACAGCAGTTTCGTATCAGGGCATCGCTTTAGCGATGCCATAAGCTCTTTGAATTCGATGCCCCTTTAGGGGCTGTGCAATGACGCGTGTTGTGGGGCTGCAGCTTACTTCTCCTGCATCACCATGCGGAAATCGCCCCACAACCCCGTGTGTTGCACAATTACTTCCAGGGTCCGCCGGTGTGCACCATCCACAGATCGGTGTCCGGAGAACCGATTACCTCAAACGGCATCCAGAAGTAGCCACGCTGCCCCCAGCCGTTGCCCCAACTATTCTGGATAAGCGCGAGTTGTTTCGTCTGGTCGTATCCCAGACAGAGTACCTCGTGGCCGCCCTGTTGCTCTTCTCCAGGCTTCGGAATCGGCATGACGCCGGTGTCCGCCACCTGCTGCGACATGAATGACTCGTAGACCGTGAACCCGATTGTCACAGGCCACGGTGTTGAATCCGCCAGGCACCGGAGAAAGTCCGACAAACTTCCGAGGCGGTGATAGGCGCCAGTCTTATACTTGAGCGCATTCTGCGCCTGCTCCGCAGTCGGGGCGGTGAGCTTGCCCGCGACGTAGGGATAGAGCGACGTCTCGCAGCAACCTTTCGCCGTGAGCACCTGGCAACCGGTGCGCGGCATCGCGCCCTCATCTTTGGGAAACGACCCAGCGGCAATCAGTTCCTCGACGTACAGGCACTGCGGGCTCAAAATCGGCGAGGCCTTCTCGTACTTCCGCGCGATCCACTCTCGGGCGGACGAAAAAGCGTGTCCCGTGCAACTGCCTTCCTCGCCCTGATCCTTGATCGGTGCGCCCCACTGCCGCAGATCCACATGTTGCGGGACTGGTTCCGCTCGCGGCGAAGCCCGGTACATCCGGTCCCGTACATCGTGAACGTCGCGGAGCACGCCAAACTTACGATTTATCACTGGAGCCGCCCGAAAGTAACCGACCGCACGAGTTTCGAGTGTTGATGGAGTTTCAGTTTCTGGGTTGCCGCATCCACCGCCGGGTTGCCCGTCGGCGCCACGAGGATGCTGTTGAATTGAGCCGCGAAAGTGGAGATGCTGTAGGGCGGCTGCGCTCTTAAATTGCGGGTAGAAGCCGCATCATTGCAGGACGGAATCACTGCCGTGATTGCATTCACCGTGCCCGCCACCAAGTTGGCAAGCAGCGTAATCTTCGTCTGCGTATTCGGGTCGCTCACCTGTGCGGCTTGGAGCACAGCCTGTTGGTCGCTCTGGTAGGCGCTCACGGCCGCCTGGAGTTGCGAGCAAACGCCCGGCGCCAACGACGAAGCCTTGGCGAAGTCAGCAGCCAGCGTTTTGATGACCGTTGCGTCGGCATTGATCTTTGCTTCGAGGTTGGTATTCATCGGCTGGCCATTGGCCACGGCGGCGATTTGCAGAATGTCGATCAACGCCGGTGCAGCCGCGACCAGAATGGAATCGAGCGTCGACACCCAAGTGGCCGAACAGGCAGCGCAGAACATGGCAAGCGACAGCGAAGCGACAAGAGTTTTCCTCATGAATGGTTTCTCCTCTGATTTTCCAGAAATTGACTTACTTACTTCGAGTTGACGCCGGCATACGGCGAAGGCAACCAATGCGCCACGATGACGGCCAAGGGCGCAAGAATCGCTGCGGCGGTGGCGTGGTTCATCCAGAACGCAGCAATCGCCGGCGTGGCGGCGTTCGCGAGCGTAGTAAGCAGGAGCACAATAGTGGGCAAATAAGCAGCACACTTCTTCAAAATGGCATCTCCTAAGTAATGGCGTTACATCTATGTCATTGGGGCAGTGCGGCGAAAACAGTCAAGCCCTGATGCCGGGCTCATACGCTGCCCATGCCGAACGCTTCGTCAGGGCTTCCCGGCGGGATAACAATCCCTCGTGTGCCAGGCCAACGTGGACCCATCCGTACTCGAGAATAAGTTGGTCGTATTCGATGCCGCTCTTCAGGATGGTTAGTGCCACTTCCGCCGGCGTGCCGAATGCGGGACAAACGAAGTCGCACGCCAAGCCGTGGCAATGGGCGCTCGTTGCCACTCCGCCTACTGCCTGGTTTACTGCTACTGAACGGTAGCCGCTGCGCACGACGATGAGCCTGTCCCCAAGCAGCGTTCTAATTCTTTCCATGGCTCCTGCCACAAGGCCCAGGTTTGTAATGACGATTGGAATCGGAGTGTTGTCGAGTCCGAGCCGCGCCGCCGCTTCGGAGAAAGAGAATTCCTCCAACGTGAAATGCTCTGAGATTGTCATGGGACTTTGCTTTCAGTTGAGTCGAGTCTTACCGCAAACACTTCGCCGCGCCGCCGTTCGTGGAACCGTGCTGAGAGTTCCAATCGCTCGACGTCCTCAGTGCGCCGACGTCAGGTCCATCAGCGCAACATCCGTGCGACACAGGTTTAACTCCACTACGGAACCACCACCACTACGTTTGTCTCGCCCGCAGGTTGTGAAGGAACTGGGACATACGTCAGCGTTACTGGGACACTGTTCCCGCACGGACTAGTCAACGGCGTAGTTGGTGTACATGCAGGCGACACCGCAACGATGCTGAAGCCATAAGCTGACCCCGCGATCTCCGTTGCTGTGTACGTTACTCCGATTACGGTCGTAAGGGGTGTTCCTGTAACCGAAGGAGTACAGGAGGTTCCGCCGGTCGCGACCGTGCAGCTAAAAATGCTGTAGCCGGTAACCGTCGATGCTGTGCTCGCGGTCCAAGAAAGCACCACGGGACGCGTGCTAGATTGGCCTTGGGTTAAGGTTGCTACAACTAAGAACATGAGAATTGCAAGTCGCTTCATAAATCGCCTTTCTCTCTCTAGCTTTCAATGCGCCGATAACAGGTCCACTAGAATCACATCACCTCTACAGTCGTTCGCTCCTTTGTTGTACCACTGCACAGTTCCATCCTGGGTTGGGCAAGCGCCGAAAGCTGGGCAGAACGTGTTCCAGTTAGGAACAGAGGATCCGGTCGTTCCGCCGGCGCTGGTGTAGTAAATGTTGTGTGCCGTGTTGTTGGTAACTGGATAGATAGAACTTCCTGCGGCGAACACGGTGCTGGCGGCTGGCGCGAAGCCCGCCCGCAACTGGTTGCAGGAGGCCGGTTGCCGCGTCCATACTAATGTTCCCGTCCCATCAGCGCAGGTAGTTGTGCAACTATTCCAATTTGGCTCTGTGCCAGATGTCGCTGCGCTGGTGCCTGCCGTGCTTACCACCCAATCGTCCTTATTACTGTTATTGATGGTCGGGTACATGAAAGTCCCGACGGAATAAGCAGTATTCGCCACCCAGTCTGGCGAGATCGACCCCCGCGTGCCCATCACATCCGTTCCCCAGAGCGCCCATTGACCATCCTGCGAAGCGTTGCCAATGTTGTTCTGGGTTGCGAAGTTGGCCGAGTCGCCCGTGTTGTACTCGTGAACGAATCGGTAAATTGTTCCTAGAGGGCAAATGCCCAGACCGGTGCATTCACCCACCACTTCGCCATATCCTGCCTGTGTATAGCCAGTCTCAATCGTTGGCACTTGGGTCGCAAAGTCGGGGATCGGCGGCGCGTCCGTCGTTCCCGGATCGCGGTAACTATCGTGGTGGTCACTGGGGAAGCCGTTGGGCAACAGCTGCGTACCGGGATACGGTACTTCGTCGATGACCCCGCTAACATCCTGATAGGTCATCGGCTGCGAGAAGAGGTGCTGGTATTGACCGGAGTCTCCCCAGTAACTCGTGTACCCCTGCGCCTGGTGGCCCGAAGTGTGGCTGGCAGCGCTGGTTTGTGTGCTGACGTTAATGTTGAGCGAGTTGACTTGCCAGGTGTAGGTGTAGCAATAGATGTCAGCGAGCGCCCAATAAGTGGCGTTGGGCGGAGCGTTACCAGTCGTCGTCGCAATGGCCACGTAATAACTGTAGGGTGCTCCATGACTTGGATCGTAAACCGTGTCGTGGGTCGTTGAGTGGTAAGTCTGGCTGCCACTGTAGGCTCCATAATAGGTCGCGTTTGTGTTCAGACAGTTGGCCGTCCCTGGTGTCAAGACGGGCGTCCCGCCGCCATGAGTCGGGGTGAGCGACATGTAGGCCGAATTGAGGTCCGCTCCGTTCCCATGCAGCGTCATCAGGTCGGTCAGTGGGCATGGATTGATGCCGTACTTGTTGCAGATCATCGTGTCGGTCGTCTGCCAGGTCCCGGTTGGATAACTGACCTCTGCTCCGCTTCGTATCTGGCCGATACGAGTGTTCAGCGCTCGATAACCGATGCCCGCAAGGTATACGACGGCATCGAATCCCGGCCCTTGCCCGTTGATGCTGCCTAGATTCGTCCAGGTGACCCCGCCATCCGTGCAGGTCGAGGTGCAAGTTGACCATGTTGGCTCCGTGCCTGAAGTGGTCCCTGCCGTCGTTGCCTGAAATGCGTGGTTGGCACTGTTGCCGGTCTGAGGATAGATGAATGACGTGTAATCGTTCGTGATGTAGGACGTACTTGCCTGCCAATCCATCCCGCCGGCCATCGTTAGAGCGATTGACCCATCCGTGGCAACCGTAAATACGCCATTCCACGTCTGGTAATAAGTTCTGGGCCACACCGGGCCCAGCGATGTGTAGAGCGTGCGCGTGAAGGTATCCGTGCCGGAGGAAACCGCCAGCCGGTTGACGGTCAGGCCGTCGCCCATCAGCTCATAGATGATATTGCCCTCGCCCGAAACTCGACTCCACACCGCTCGCCCACTGCTGTCAATGATCGTGCAGCTCGTACTGCAACCGGACCCGATGGCACCGCCGTGAATGTTGCTAAAGGTCAGGCATGGGCTGGATGGAGAGCACGTCTTGGCGCGAATTTTAGCGGCGTTGAGATAGTATATCCAGGGACCGCCGCCATTGCTGTAAACCATGAACATGCTGCTATCGGAAGAAAACGCGTCCCACTCGCCGTCCGACCCCATGTTGTAACTTGTCGTCGCGGTACCGTTTGTGGTCGGGTCGGTCACCATGATCAGGTAACTGTGGAAGTCGGGGTCGGTGGCGGCGGTGTTCGCCGGAGCGTTCGCGGCGAACGGTGGGCTGTCGCTCGGACGAATCAAAAATGTGAGCGGCTGGCCCGTGCCCCCTTGTGCGACGCAACCGGATTCCGAGCCGGTGACGCAATTATCAGTGCGTGCGCTGTACGTCAGCGGAGGGACAGTTGGAGAGCCGAACTGGCTGCTGCCAGAAAGCACAGCTGAACCTGACAAAACCCCTTGCCCCAGCGCGACACAATCCAGCAAAGACAGGACTGTGAGCCCTATCACTGCACGAAATGGGAGTTCAGTGCAGTATCGAGCAATTCGCTTACGTGAGAAAGTGATCTTCGCCACTGCGTTCCTGAGCATCTCAAGAACAACCGCCAAAAACTTCTTCATTGCTGTTTGCTCCACAAGAAATCACGTCCCTCGTTAACGAGGACGAGAAACCAAAGCAACGCCTGCACAACGCACAGGCCGCGTACATCCTTGTGCTCTGCGCCCGAAGTCACTCCCCACTTCGCTATAATGTTTGTTTGCTCTTCCACCGCCATTTGCGCAGGGCTTCATGGAAAGGGAACTATGCCGACTGACGTAGTCATGCCCCAAATGGGCGAATCGATTTTCGAGGGAACCATCACCAAGTGGCTGAAAAAGCCCGGTGACAAGGTCCAGCGCGATGAACCTCTGTTCGAAATTTCCACGGACAAGGTCGACGCCGAAATCCCCGCGCCCGCCAGCGGAATCCTTCAGGAAATCAAAGTTTCCGAAGGCAACACCGTTCAGGTCAACACCGTGGTCGGTGTAATTGGCGACGGCAGTGGCGCTTCCGCTCCCGCACCCGCTAACGCCGCTACTCCTGCGCCCACCACTCCCCCCTCCGCAAAGAAGGAAGCTCCGGCTCCGCCGCCCGCGCCCTCCTCCAGTGCTTCCCGCGATGAACACGATGAAGAGGAGTCCGACGTCCGCTCTTCCCCGCTCGTCCGCAAACTCGCCCGCGAGCACAATGTAGATCTCGCAAGCGTGAGCGGCACCGGCACCGGCGGCCGCGTCACCAAGCAGGATATCCTCGATTTCGTCGAGCACCGCACGACTGATGCCGCTCCAGTCGCTGCGGCTCCCGCACCCCGTCAAGCCTCAGCCCCTGCTGTCATTCCAGGCGAGCTTGTACCCATGTCCCAAATGCGCAAGATCATCGCGCAGCGCATGATCGAATCGCGCCGCACCAGCGCTCACGTCCACTGCATGTTCGAAGTGGATATGACCCGCATCGTCAACTTGCGCAACAAGCTCAAGAACGGCTTCGAGCAGCGCTACGGCGCGCGGCTCACCTTCATGCCGTTCTTTGTGCGCGCTGCCATCATCGCCCTGCAGCAATATCCGATCGTCAACAGCTCGCTCGAAGGCGACAGCGTTCGCTACCACAAGCACGTCAACGCCGGCATTGCCGTCGCACTCGATTGGGGACTCATCGTTCCCGTTCTCAAGAACGCCGATGAACTCAACTTCCTCGGACTGCAACGCGGCATCACCGACCTCGGCGAGCGCGCCCGCACCAAGAAGCTCCTGCCCGCTGACGTCGAAGGCTCAACCTTCACCATCACCAACCCCGGCCAATTCGGCGCCGTGTTTGGGTTGCCCATCATCAATCAACCGAATGCAGCGATCATGGGCGTCGGCGGCATCACCAAACAGCCCACGGTAATTACCGACAAAGACGGCGCCGACTCCATTGCCATCCGTTCCCTCGTTCACCTCACGCTGGGCTACGACCATCGCATCATCGACGGCGCCATCGCCGACCAGTTTATGGCCATCCTAAAGAAGGCTCTCGAAAACTGGAGTGAAGAAGTCGGCTAGTGCGGGGCCACGTGTAGGGACCGGCGCCCTCGCCCGTCCAAGCTGAGCGCAGCTCGGCAGCTACCCGTGCTCACAGTAAGATTCGCTGCATGCCCACATTTCAGATACGCAGTTGGCGTTTCTTCGTATAGTGTCAAACCAAAGGCGTTTCCCCCAGCAGCAACTGCCCGTCTTCTGAGCGTTCGATGAAATATCGAGCCACGTCATCGCGCAGGCCAGGCTTGTTTCCGGTCCAGCGCCACAGTCCCTGATAGTCTCGCGCGATGTCGGTTGCGGGATTGAAGTCCCACTTTTGAAGTAGCGCCCACCGCTCGCCATATGCGCGCAGCGCTTTGCTGCCGTGAAAAGTGTGGGTGGCGAAGTTGTCGATACACCCCATCGGCGAGCGGCCTTCGACGCCGTTCAATTTCGCGGCGCGCGCCTGCCAATTCAGCACCGATTCCACATAGGGCTGCGTGCAGCGCTTCATTTCCGCGGCCACGTTGGTCGCTTGCACCAGCCCGAAGGTCATATGCCAGTCGCCGCTGCCCAGGACGCAGGTGTCCAACATCCCGCCCACCGTATCGAAAGCATCCCTGCGCCACGACCACGCGCCTCCGGTCGCTCCTGGCGCATGACCGAAAGGGAAGGCTTTGGACGGCGAACTCTTGGCGTAGTAAGTATCGGCTCCTCCGCGCGCCGCGCGCCGGGAACGCGAACTCAAGAATTCACTTTGATGCAGATAATTCCAGGCAAAGCTCGTGTTCATGCGGTAAGGGCGGTGACCCAGATGGCTGGTTGCTGTTTCGCCAGTCAGATCGGTATAGGTGCTGAATAACTGGACAAAGCTGTGATGCTGAAGCATGTGGATCGCCTCCAGCGCCCAGTCATGTCGCGTGAAGTGGAAGTCGCCGTCCACGTAGCCACCGTATTGCCAGTCTGGCGGGAACCGCCGTACACCTTCATTGATAGCGCATTCCTTGATCCAAAGGCAGGTGTCGGTCCGCAGTTGCAGATCGAGCGGATTGTCGCGGCTGGTAACTTCGTGCGGCCGATCTCCGAAGGCGACCTCGACAACATGCAGGGCGACGTTCGGACTGGCTTCCATGTGGAACCTAAAATCATGAAAGGCTTCTCGTCTGCGCTGCCAACGGTACGGATTTGAATACACCGAAACGATGTGCATCTTCTGAGTCTCGGAGTACTCCACGAACTCGCGATGCACGTTTGGATGCTTGAAAGTCACAGCGTTTCCTCTCGATCTTATAAAGCCAGCCACTTTGCTAGAGCGTGTTTCTCGATCGGGTCATCTGACCGTCGGGCCATTCGGCGATCAGTGGGCTCTTGATTTTCAATGACCTATGACCCGATCTCCCGATGACCCCATTTCTGTAATTCCTTATTTCCAGAAGTGCAACACGACCTGCACTATAATCACTACAACTCCGACCATCGAAGCGTAGGCTGCGGTCCTGCCCGCTTGTTCCCCGTGCACAATTTCCAGGTTCTTCACCCGATCCGACAAGGAAGCGTTCTCGCGGTCATACATTTCACGCCGAAGATAATCCGCACGCTCCGCGTTGATTTGTTCGCGGAAATTGTTCATCTCTTCCAAGCGGTAATCGAGAACCTCATTCGCCTTTTGGATTCTGGCATCTGCGGCCTCGTGACGCAGCTCGTCCGCTCTGGCTTGCGTTTCCAGCGCGGCATCGCAGCGTCGGAACTCAGCCTCCAGTGCCTTCCGCTCGGCTTCAAGGGCTCGATCGATGAACTGAACCAACGGCAACGGAACAAACGGAATTGGACGCGAATCGTTCTCGCTCATTTCTCGCACCCTTCTTTCGATTTCATCGCTTGGATGTTTCATAGTGGATAGTCAACATGCATCGACGCCGAATACCGCGAATACTTCGGCGGATAACTATCGTCATAGCTCCTCAGGAAATAGGTTTGTGCTCGTGCATACCGCGTGAGCGTAAAGCTGGCGTTCGTGAAACGTCCGACCAGGTTGCCGTTGTAACCGGCTCCCCACCCCTCGTCTGAGTACCGCACCTCGATGCCGCCGCCCGCCACGGGAGTGAATCCCACGTCAATAGTCACCGTCGTCGAAGTCACATTCGTGACCTCCGCGTCGGTGAGATCGGCAAGGTAAAAATTCCCTACCTCAGTCACATCGATCGGCGTCAGCGCCTGTGTCTGCTTCATCAGGGCTGTCACAAAAGCAAAATCCAGAGCGGGATCTCCCGTATCCACAAACCGTAGCGTGTAGCGGCTGTTTTCCCCGGCAATGTCGGCGATCTCCAAATCCACTTCGCGCACGATCGCTGTGAACGAAGCCATCCGCGATGGAACATTCACCGCCAGCCCGTCTCCCGGGAAAATATCTGCCGCCCCACCCGGCAAGAAGCGGCTCCACGCTTGATATTCCCCACTCCATCCCTGCCCGGCGTCATCCAGCAAGGCCAGCGCTGCGGTCTCGCAATCCGCCGAGGTGCGGGGAACCGGCAGCCCAATTTCCCGCACGCTCCCGCGCACTCCGTCATCGCCTCCGCGCTGATGAGACGCGATGCTCGCCGAGTTAATAACTCGAGCCACCGCGTGGCCCTGGCCGCGATAACTTACCTCGATCAACTCGTTAGTCGCCGGTATGTACTCTGGATAAAATTCCAGCGCGGGCGCAGTCGTAACCTGACATTCGGCGCCGTCCAGCAACGATCCCGTCAAAACCGTCACCGTGCTTCCCTCATACGGAGTGCCGCGCACCAGCGCATCGACCGGCAGCCATATGTAGGTGAACGCAAGCGAGCACCGAATGCTGCCGGCATTGATGAGAGCATAGGTGCAAAACCCCGGTGCGCCGGCAAGGATGTCGTCGAACAGCACCGTGGCCGGCGCGATCTGCGTCGCAGGATTCGTCGGATCAATGTCCTGGACTTGCAGCACGACTCTTACATCGCACCCAACTGCGCCGCCCCCGCGCGGCGATCCGGACGGGTACAGCGAAGAATGAAACACTTGCTGCATTCGGTACGTCTCGGTCGGATACAGCATCGTGGTGAACACGTAATGGTGCCCTGGTGTTGTAGCAAGTGCCGTCCCCGTGACGGAGCCTTCCACCAGCGCCTGAATATTGCAGTTACTGCCCGAGGGCGTTGTAAGAAAGCCCGCCAAACAACCCGCGATTGAAACCGCACCGGCGTACAGTCCGCCGATCACTCCATTCGACGCCGCATTGAACACGACATCCCCGTGCTCCAGCATTGTGGCTCCGCCCAACTCGACCTGTTCGATGAAGTTCAGCCGCGTTTGCCCATCCGTCCCCGTTCCCCCCGCCACTTGCAACTGCCCGTTGCTGACGGTAATCACACCCAACGGATCGATCACAGTCCAATGGGTCGGATCCAGCTCCGTATAAATCTCATCAAGAATCGTGCGGTTATAAAGTGCCACCTGACTGCTGCGCGTGAACGGCTTCTGTGACATGTAGAAATAGGTCGTGTACCCGTCGCCGCAGAAGTAATCCTTCACATGCGCATTCGGCTCCAGCGGCCCTAGAATCGTTAAGTCATTCACCAGTCGGTTCACGCTCTGCAATTGGAGATCGCCCGGAGAAAACGTAGCCGCATTCTCTGCGAGTTCGTAAGTGTTTGCCCCGAGCGGCGTAAAGAACAGTTTGCTGTTGTCGTCGCGATAGGCACAGCGCGCCGAGAGTGCAATCTCCGCGGCCGATGCGGCCCATTCTTTTGCCGGGTTGATACTGTAATAAGGAATCGGATCTCCCGCCTCGATGCCGCTCGTATCAAACCATCCCGGCAGCGCCTCTGCCGTCAACTGCTCTAAAGCGGAACCAGCGCTCCGGTCGACAAACGGCGGATGAGGAGGAGTCGCCTTCTGATCCATCAGCATCACGTCGCTAAGTGCGTCTATCTCGTACCGGTAAGTTAACCCGCGATCCGCCCAGCCCAAATACTGATATGTCGGAGTCTGGATGATATAACCAGTGAAAAGATCATTGCCGTTGTTAAGAGTCAGCGTAACGCGCCCGCCAATCACTGGCACCACCAGACTTCGCGTTCCGGCAATCAGGCCGAATTTCAATTTCGCCGGGCTATTCAGCTTGCGCACCAGGCTCGGAGTTTTGCTCGAGTCCACGAATGCCGTGTAATCCTGCGCCCCAAGACCGTCGAGATTATCAATCAGTAGTTTCATGACTTATCGGAACTCCGCGGACCCTTGTGTTCCTTTGTGCACTCTGCGTTAAAGCTGTTGCGCTTCCTCTTGCTCTTGTTGCGCGACGGGCTCCTAATAAACCGCAGCCCCACCGGCAGGGAAGTAACTCCGATAACACAGCACCAGCGCCCCGTCGTTGATGTCCACCGTTGGCAGCGCCGTAAACGACGCCTGCAACGCTAACTCTCCAATCGGCTTTTGAATCTCGATCAAGGTCTCCCGTGCCCACTCCGGCTTCACCGTGCACGGACTCAAAACCGGATAAAAGAAACACACACGTCCACCAGATTCCTCTTCCGCGACGAATAGCCCCGACCACTGTTGCAGAAACGCGCCGCCTTCGCGGTCCACAAAAGCCATCACCTGTTGCACCGACGCCCCAGCCGCCGGCACTCCTCCCGGCAATGGCTGCGTCAGCAACAACGACGTAGCCGTCACCAGCGCGACTCGGCCAACGTTGAACGTAACCCGCCGCACATAGTTGGCATCCTGCAACACGTCTACTGGATTCTTTACATATGCGCCCGAGATGCCGGTGCCCACATAGCCGACCTGCTGCGCGTAGTCCACATCGCACGCCACCAGGTCTCCCAGCTGAAATCCGGCGATGGCGCCCGCTCCCAACACCAGTTCCTCCGCGGTCGAGCCGGCCAGCAATGGCACGGCCGTGAACGGAATTCCACCTGATCCTGCTGGCGATGCGCTCGGATTCGTTGCCAGCACATTCATGTGTTCTGCGCCTCCCGCGAGCGCCATCTGCAACTTTCCCCAGTCGCGGAATTCGAAGTCAACGCGCGCTCCCAGTCCGTGCCGAGCTTGTGCCGACACTCCGCCCGCTGTCCCGCCGATCAGGCCTTCAATCTGCGATGTGCTCGTGCGCTGAAAATTTTCAATCCATCCCAGGTCAATCCAAGGCGCCGGCGGAGCACCCACTTGGAAGCCGCTCTCCTGCGATGGATCAAAAACCGCCGTCGGCCCGTTCACTCTGTCCACCGGCGCGAAATAAGCGCGCGTCTGCCGTGCGACTGGCCGTAACCCCGCCCGCGTCACGCTTCTACCTCGGGCAAAAAGAAATAGATTCTCACCTGCGCATACCGGTCCACCCGCGCTGTGCCAGCACTCCACTGCTGTTTCTGGATCGAGACGTCTCCCGGGGCATTCCCCATTTCCGGTACCGTCCAGAAAATTCCCGATCCCAAATCGGCGGTCGGAGTCTGGCTGTAATCGAGCATTTCAGTGTGTGGCGGATCGCAGATTCCGAGCAAATCGTCATCCATCTCCGCCAGCACGCGCCCTCGATCCACTCCCGTTCCGCCGCTGCCTTCGCTCGCGTACCAGATATGACAATCCAATCGCAGCATCGGCCGCGTGCTCTCGGCAATCAAAATGTCGCCAAAGTCCAAATAAAACGCCCCCGGCTGCGCTTCTCCAAACCGCGGCTCCATGTTTTCGCGGACTATGATCGCGGGCACCGTGACGCCGTCGATCACCATCGTGCGCGCTGGATTCAACGCGGTCAGTCGCGCGCGCAGCGCCATATAGAAACTATCTTTCGCTGCCTGCATACTTCTCCTGTTAGTCGGTAGTAAGTCGGTTGCCTTAACTAATAGCTGATAGCCAATAGCAACGGCTACTAAGACACCGCTGCCACCCTGTATAGATACGCCACACCGCCAACTCGCTCGACAACAAACCCCTGGATGTGAAAGACTTCTCCGCGGTACACCAATCCCAGTGCCGTCTCGAACAACACCTCCGCCGAGGCCACGTTCCGCTGGCTTACCTGCTCCGCCATCGCCGCCTGTCCCGCCAGCATCTCGATGCGCCGGCGTGGGCCGTTTGTCTCACTGGTTAACTCACGGACAACTACCGGCGCGATCAACGCCTGTTCAACTCCCGGATCCACCAAGCCGAGCCCCGCCACGGCATCGGCTGGTAGTCCCGCCGCCGCAAACAGCAGGATCACTTCCGTGCCGCCGAGCGTTTGTAACATTGCATTTGCTGCCCGCGCTGCCGCCGCTCCAGAAATTCCAGTCATCCTCATCCCACTCTCTGCGCCACAAAAGGCGCCAGCAGCTCTTGCACCGTTGCATCCAGCAGCGAATCGGAGAAGTACCACAATTGCATTGCGTCGGGCACGACATTCTTCTTCACATTCAGCGCTGGAGTAGCCTGCGCATTCTTCACCAGCTGCGCGCAAGCCACCTTGATTTTGTCGGGAAACAAATCAAACCCTGCCGTGTACACGATCTCTATTTCGGTAAACGCCCACCCCATCACATTCACCGGAAGCGTGACTTCTCCCGTCTCTGGAAATGCATCCAGGTCCGCCACGTTCAAGTCCACCCAGGTTCCCGGAATTCCAAACGCAAGAGCGATGTCCCACAAGTCCGCCTCGTACTCCAACTCGCCCCGTCGCGGCGTCGCATATCGGCCCCGCGCCGAAACCAGCGGCGATGTCGCCGGCGCCACCGCAGACAACGGCAGATAAGTAAGTTGCACCGGCCTTTGTCCGTTCTCCGTTCGCAACCGCTCCGTGTACTGATTGATCGCCAGCGTAATTCTCCGGCAATGTGCATCGATCATCGCCGATGCCGCCGTCACCCACGCCACAGCAGTCGTGGCTTCCAGCCCAAACAACTCATATTCCGATGGTTGTAAATAATTCATGATGGCTTCTCAGTTCTCCATGGTCGGGTGCCGGGTGCCCCACTCATTCGCGTTTTGTGCGAATGAGTGGGAGCTTCTCCAGCGTCCGACTACCGGTCTACCAGCACTTCGTAGTGCGCATAGTTAGCGCCTTTCACCACCATGCCGCCGAATTTCACCACCACGCTTTGCGTCATTAGCGTGTTCGGCAGTCCCAGCTTGAAGATCCGTGGATTCGGTTCCGTCAGCCAGTGGTACTCGATCAGATCCTCGGTCACGATGTAGGCCGGCAACACCGCAGTGCCACTTCCCGGCGTGCCAGTATAGGGAAGAGCCCACTCCGGAATCAGCGGCAACTCGCCGGCTTGCGTGCTCAGGGCCTTCACGGTGAGCCCGCCCGTGATCTGCACCGTCGAAAGGACGACGTTGAACTCCGCCTTCATCTCGCGGTCGATCAGGTCGAGCAACACCGGATTCGCATAGATCGCCGTCGGCCGCACGTCAAACGACGAACTTGCGACCATCTCCGCGATGGTGCTCTTCAGCCCGTCCACGATGCTGGCCGTGGTTGCGATGGTGACGGTGTTACCTCCCGCCCGGATCTGTCCGATGGCGCCGAAATATTGCGGCGTCGTTGGAGCGCTTAGCGAAGTGTCGTTGCCGTTCCACAGCGCCACATCGTGCGTGCGTAAAAGCCCGTCCACCGAATCGGCCAAGTCCTTCGCTTGCAGATACGCAAACTGGCTCTGCTGCGTCCCCACCTCCATGTCAAACAGGTTGTAGTTGATCTGCGAGACCAGCGCCTTCAGCGGAACCGTGCGTTCGACTCGCGTCGGCACTTGCAGCGTCGGCGCAATGTTGCGCGGATCGACGAACGCCTGAGTTGCCGTTGGCGAAGGAATGGCCGTTTCCTCGAAGAACCGAGATGGTTGTCCCGTCGCCGGCACCTGCTTCATTCGTTGTCCGAACACGCCCCGCCGCCGCACGATGTCGGTGATCTCGGTTTGATACCGGTTAATCTCGATCGCGCCCGGCCCCAGAAAGTCCGCTGCTGCATGCAAATCCAGAAAATTCGCTTTCATGTCTTCTCCTCAATTGAGTTATCACTGCCCGTTCTCTGCCCCTGGTGGAGAGACGGGCGCCTCGCCCGTCTGGCTAAACGCGGGTGCCCACTCATTCGTGACGTTTTCGGATGAATGGGTTTCTCCACCAAAAGAAAAAGGACGCGAACTAACTCGCGCCCCTAACGACCACCGCCGAACGGCGAACGACCAACCTCAACTTACTCGATCATTCCCGCCCGCGCCAACTCCGCCTTTACCGCGATCCGTTGTTCCACGCTAAGTGCCGCAAGGGTCTTATTGAGCATCCCCGGGTCCAGCCGCTCGCCTTCGATTTCATTCTTTCCGATCAGCGCCGATACCACCGGTGACAGCGTCTTCCGCGCCATCCGCGACGCCTGTGCCTTCAGGTCTGCATTCGACTTCTCCAGCTCTACAACGCGCTGCTGCAAGCCGGTTCCAGTGTCTTCCACCTGGTGCCGCTCGGCTGTCTGTGTAACGCTCTCCTCGACCGCCGCCACGATCCGGTCCACCTTCGCATTCAGCATCTCCTGCTGCGCGTCCAGTTTCCCCAATACGCGATCAAGTGTCTCCGTGGCTGCCGCCAGTCGCGCCGCCGCCACCATCATTTGCTGCAGCATCTCTTCGTTCATTTCTATTACCTCCTTGGTTTGTTTCGTATCGAGGTATCGCTTAGCGATACCGTAACTTCAAGTCAATCGCCCTTGCAGAGCGGATTTAGCGTCGCTGTAGCCCGCTCGTGTGGGGACGGGCGCCCTCGCCCGTCCAAGCCGAGCGCAGCTCGGCAGCTGCCTGTGGTCACGGCTACTCTGGATTAGCTTTAGGGGTGCTCTAGCTATCCCAGTTCAATCCACGTCGATCGATACGCTGCTTTATCCCGCCGCAACACCGCTGCTCCCGTAAAAGTCACGCGGTTCAGCACCCACACGCTGGCCGTGATGTCTTCCACCAGCGCATCCGTGATCTCATACGACATTCCCAGCCCCGCACGTGTAGCGCGGGCAGTTCTTTCCGCGCTCTCCGGCCCCGCGGATACCGCTGCGCCTGTCCGCCGCGGCCTGCCGATCTCCGCCACGATCTCAGGAAAATCGCGCGCATATAAAAATCCACCGACCTCAATGACGCGCCCCACAATTTCAGCCCGCGTGATCACCCCAATCTTCCGCCGGGCATCGTGACGATCAAGCGCCGGCGAGTAATCCAGCCCCATCCCCATCAGCGACGGAATTGCCGCCTCCGCTGCCCCCCGGGTCAGCAGCACCCGATGCCCGCGCGCACCCGATGGCGCCTTGTCCGATGCAACATCGACGATCGTCAATACTCCCCGGAAGCCCGCCCGGTTCGGATGACCATGTACCGCCGGCATCTCAATCGCCATCGACTCCACTGACAATCCCATCTTTACTCTCCTCACTTCTAACCGGCTACGAAACAAATTCAACTTCGATATAAAAGGGAAGGGCGCGGCTTCAGCCGTGCCGCTAGTCAGTGAAGATATCCGCGCTTTGGCGCCCGAGGCGTGCTTTCCGCCCTCGATTATTTCGTAGCGCTCTACTAAGTCGTCACTGTTTCAACTCCGGTCTTCCCCTGTGGTTCAGGTTTAGCGTCCCCGACTTAAATCCCTCAGAGGATCTCGGCCAACCCTCGAGCCCGCCGAACTTCGTTCACCGTGACCACCCCATTACGCAGCAGGATCTCGTCGATCTGAGCCTGCTCCATCTCGTCCTGGGCATCGACGTCGGTAAATACAAACTCCAAATCCGTCCACCCGAGCCGCTTAGCAATCGCATCCCGAGTCAGATATTCGGCCACCAGGCGCGCCGTAGGAACAATTGCCGACCGGAACCCCAAATCGCTCATCGTCCCTGCCGTCGATCGGTTCACATCCTGCTCAAGGCCCAAGAACTGAGCCGGCAAATCGAAGGCGTTGGCGATAATCCGCACCAGAAATTCCTGCCACGCCAGCCGCAGATCGGCGTCTGTCCCAGCCGCAAACCGCAACACCTCCGGCTTCGCCTCCGCCGCAATGATCGGCACGCGCCCCGTGCCCTCAATCTCGTCCTGCCACCACCGGATCAGCCGCTCATGATGTGTAGGAGTCAGACCCTGTATCCAAAGCGCATACTGCACCACCGAATTCGAAGCCAGCCGCCCCGCATACCGGTACGCGCTCAAGAATGCGTTGATCGTTTCGAACGCCACCTCCAGTCGCCCTAGCCCGAACGGCGTGTGCGTCCGCGGATTCAGCCGGATGTAACTCAGCTCGTTATCGTTCAGCACGATCTGTCCATCCGCCCCGTACAATCCCGTCACCTGCGCATAGCGCGGTGAGTCCGGACGCCCATCCCAATCCGTCATAATCCGGATCGTCGCTCCGTCCACCGGCCACATCACTAAAGGCAGCTTGTCGGAGGAATCCAGAGTCCATCCTTCAACCAAGTCCAGTTCGATCGCCCCAAACCCCCCAACGATCACATCCTCCACCACCTGCTCCACCAGCGAGCGGAACGAATCGTCTGGATTCGGCGCCTCGAAGTTCTCGGTGAGCACCTGTATCCGCTGCGCACCATTCGGAATCTGCTCCAGCACCCGGCCACGCCGCGGCTGGATGCGCCATCGCATCCCCACAATCCGATCCTTAATCGCGTTGATCGCCCGTCGCGCCACCGGCGTCTCCGCGAACCGCCGCAGATTCGCGGGCGTCGGCTTCGGTACCAGATTGCGTGGTGCGGACATGCCTGCCCGCGAAAAACTCGGCGAAGAGAACGGGGCCAGGTTCGACCCCGCTCCCGCCGTCCGCCGCCTATCGCGCCCGGCAAACAAATTCGTGGAAAGCCACTCCCGCAAAGACACTTCTCCCACCCGGCGCATCGCGCCGCGCACTTTCTCTCGAATATTCATGAATCTCCCCGTCTAGTGTGTGTGCGGACGGGCGCCCTCGCCTGTCCATGCTCGCGTAAGGGCAGGTGCCCTCACCTGCGCAGCCGAGCGCAGCTCGGCAGTTGCTGGCGGTCACCGCAACTCTGGGTTCGTTGTGGATTGTCTCTTCTTCAACCCCATTTTCGGACGTGCTTTCCCCTGTCGACCCCTGTGTCTTCATGTGGTAAGGAACTCGCTGCCAAAACAAAACGGCACAGCTTTCGCCGTGCCGAGTACTGACTGCCAAGCCATCACAACTGCAATCAGACTGATGCCATCTAAAGTCTCAAACCCGAAGCTCCCTCCGCACCTCGCCCGCGATCTCTGCCATCTCTCCCACCGCCCTCACCCGCACCGAATTCTGCTCCAGCATCCCAATCGCGAACCGCTGCTTCTCTTCCGGCAATGCCATCCCCTGCTCCACCATCCCAAGGTCCACCACCGCCGTCAAGGAACCCTGCAGTTGCTCCAGCCGCATCCCTACCTCAACTCTCGAGTAACGATATGCCAGCGCCAGCGCCTGGTCCACATTCGCCGCCACCGAAACCGCATGGAACATCTTCACCGCGCTCCCCACTCGATATCCAAAATCAATCCGAAACGGATCTCCCTGTCCCGTGTACTTCATCACGTCCAAATCTCTTTGCATCAACTCCAACACCCCTGCTTCGGTGAACGCCTCTTTCATTGTGCTTACAATCGCCACCCGGCCCGTGCGCAGCTGCGTTCGTTCACCTCGTTCCATTGCAACCAGGTACATCGAAGTCAGCACTTCCATCTCTTTCGCGGGATCCTCCGTCAGCACCGCTTTCGTCGGAGCCACATCGATCATCGTCCCGAATCGCCCGTTGATCAGCTGCATCAGGTCTTCGCGCCGCCGCAAGCTCCCCAGTTTTCCGCGGATCTCGCTCTCCACCATCTCGAACCACTCCAACTCCACATCCGGAGCCACGCACTGCAGCATTCTCCAGTCGCGCGTAAAGCGCACTTCGGCAAACCCGCCATGGCTCTCCAGTAGCAACAGTCCGACCGTAACGAAATCGTCACGCAAAGCATGCGGCAAGAATCGCAGCAGGTACATTTCGAGTTGTCGCTTATCAGCCATCAGCGACCAAGCTTCGTATCAGGGTATCGCTCTAGCGATACCGTAAGTTCGTCGAAATCAGTGCCCCTTTAGGCGCGGGTTAAATGTTCTCCGCGACCTCTTACCTTCTCCGCTCAAGCCTCATTCCCCCACTCCGGAAACGGCCTCCGCGGCGACCCGCGAAACGCCAGAATCAACTCCCGCACCATCGTCTTCCTCTCGATCAACCGCTGCACCAGCGCCTCCAGGTCATCCCAAGACCCGCCATACCAAGCCGGAGGAATCTCTCCCGCCACTCTCCAGATCGCATCCTCATCCAGCTTCTCGATCCGCGACAACCAGGGCTCGAACGACTCCCACCCATTCACTCGCGCGTAAACTTCATTCCTTGGATACACACCGCGCAGTGGAAAATCCGGAAACGTCCACTCTCCCGCATTAAAACAATATCCCTGATCGATGAATGACGCCGAGTACTTCCTCTCCCGCATCTTCCGCCAGAATGCCGCCTGCCGCCCATCGGCATTGCAAGTCCATTTATCCAGCGCCAGGATTCCCGCAAACGTACCCAGGTTTCGCACTCGGTCCAGCATCTCCGGAGGCAGGTAATCGAACACCTGCCCTTCCACCGGGCTCACCACATAGCGCGACCCGAACTGCAGCCCCGCCTCCACCCGAATCGCGTGGCTCCCCAACACGATCGTCAGTTCCGCCGTGTGCTCCACCAGCCACGGAGGAACCTCCACCACCTCCGCCGCCGGCACCGGCAGTCCCACTCGCTCCGCCAGTCGCGTCGCCAAAAACTCGTTCGCCAACACCCGCTCATGCTGCGGATTATTTCGAAACTTCACCACGTAGTAGTGCCCGTCATCGCAGCGCATCAAGTGGCTCTGCGCTCCGCCCCGCATCCTCTTCACGTGTTGGACCGCAGTGGTAGGCATAAGTCCCGGCAGGTTTCCCCTGCGCTTCCTCTGTGTCCTTTGCGTTAAAGCTCTTGACTTGTGCAGCTAAAGAACTGAGGAGTAGACAAGTGAAACCGCCACAATCACGATACAAGCTGCCCCAGCTTCCCGCCTGTGACCGTCACCACATCCGGAATGTTCACTTTCCCGTCAGCCGGTCCCATCACACCGGAGGCTTCGATTCCCGCCGCCCCGCCTCCGCCATCCGCACCGCGAACGCAATCGCCAGCGCCATCACGCAATCGTCATGAGTTCCCGGAGCCGCCCCGGTATTCCCGTTCGCACGCCGCACGAACGTCCGGCACTCATTCAGCAGCCGCGGACTCCGAAACAGCCGCGGCTCCGCCATCAGCGCCGCCGCCAGGTTCTCAATCATCGCCGGACGGCTCACCGCCGACGTCACCCACCCATCCTGCCCCTTCTGTTCATACACCTGTGGATACTCCAGCGTCCGCAGACAAGCCAGCACGCCATACCCGTGATTATTCCGCTCCACCGCCAGCAGCGCCGTATTGTATTCCCGACCCAGCTCCACCAGCTTCTCCGCAAACGCCCGCGGAGGCCAATGTCCATGCAACTCCGCACACTGCGTTCCCAGCTGACGATCAATCACTTCCGCACACGAGTAGTCGCCCTCGACCCCGCCTCCCGCCGGATCGATTCCGATCACATATTTCCGCGTCGCATGCGTCGGCAACCAGATCATCAGCCGCTCGTTGTCGCGCGCCTCCAACGGTTCACCTGTCTCCTCAAACGCCTGCTCCACCGCCCCAAGGTCGAAGACGCATTCTCCCGACGCCCGAAAACAAGACACTGGATCCTCGGCAAATTCCTGCACTGCCAGTCCCCGCAGTGACGCCCATTGTTTCCGACGCCATGCGATCTGTTCCGTCTTCAGCCCATGCTGCGCCGCCAGATCCAATTCCTCTTGTGTAAGTGGCGGGAAATTCGCCCCCGGTGCAATGACGTACGCTGCGTCAAACCACCACGGAAAAAAGTGCCGCGTATATCCCGTATCCTCCGCCCGCTGCCACTCCTCGTAGAAAAGTCCGCCCGCCCCGTTCGGCGTCGACTCCAGCACAATGTCGCCTCCCGGCACCACTGCCGCCCGCAACGACGCCAGCGCCTCATCGCCCTCTCGGCCCCAGCGCGAAACCTCCGAGCAATGCAGATTCTGGATCGTCCGCCCCCGCCCCGCATTCTCTGCCGCCGATGCCAGACAGTACTCGCTGTCCAAACGCGGGAACACCAACTGCCGCGTATTGCGGTACGAAGTTCGCAGATGGCCCTTCCGCAAGTAGTCCGGCAAGTTCTCCCAGAACCGCCGCACAATCCGAAAAATGTGCTCCGCCGATTCCCTGTCCTGCGTCACTTGCATGCTCAGCGTGCCCGGCTGCGTGATCGTCTGCACGAAAAATCTCGCCGCGATGTACGTCGTGATCCCCACCTGCCGTGCCTTCAGCACCACATTCTGCTTCGAGCACCGGTACGAATACTCTTGCTGCGCCAGATTCAATCTGAAAACCGCCCGGTTTGTCGTCTTCGTCCGTATCTTCAGAAATTTTTCGATGAACCTATCCCGCGTGGTCCAATCCAGGTACCTCCCGCCCTCCAATTCTTCCCAGCCCAGTCCTTCACGTTGGTCTCGATCATCCAGGAGCTGTCCTACCCGCTCCAAATCCTCGGGCGTCAATTCTGCCGTCACAACAGCCATCCCCCGAAGACTCCCATTTCAATGCGTGGCGCTAAAGTTCTCCGGCACATACGCGTAAGCCCCAATCTCCCACCCCGATCCATACGAGTTCTGATTGATCCCCAGCAAGTCGTATTGATACTCCGCCCCCAAATTCAAGCCCACATCCCGCACCGGAGAATTCACCGTCGGTCGAAAATCTGCTGCGGCCCCGCTCCCCGCACAAACGTAATAGCTGCCCGGCACGTAGCCCGGCGGCACCGCATCGTTCTGCGGGCACGACAACAGTAAATTCACCATCTGCGTGTTCGATTCCAGCGTCGCGCCTCCCTGAACCAGCGCATCCATGAAGTTTTCAACCTCATCCGGACGCAACTCGTTCACATGCCAGAAGTACCCGATCGGCCTCCCCCACAGCGCGTTCTTGAATACATCCTGGCTGATCCGATTCCGCATCTGCTGATAACTCAGGCCCTGATAGCTAGGCACCATGCCCTGACTTAAGATGTTAAACACGTCATAGCCCGTCGCCAGCGTCGTATTCGCCCCGCAACATGGCTTCAGGCTTCCGGTTCCGCGCACCCCGACATATCCCAGGCTGGCGGCAATATTCTCGGTTACTGAATCTTCATAAGATCCCGGCATCACGTACACGCGGTGTGCGGGCAGCCCAGTGAAGTTCAGATTCATCCACGCCTGCGCCCAACCCATCTCTTCCGCTTCCATCTGTGTTTCATCGAGATCCAAATTCTGCGCCGCACCAGCAAGGTTCATATTCGCCACATTAGCCAGTGAGATACTACGAGCGTCACTCTTCGCGTTTACGTCGAGGCTCACCGAAAACACACCGTGCTGCAGCAGCGTGTATAAAATTCCACCCAGCGTATCGAGTCCAGTAGAAGTCTGTCCCGGCGCCGCCGGAGTCATATCCCAGGTAATGTCGGCCGCCGGATCGTCAGGGCTTGTAACTATTGTCAACGTCGCATGACCCGGCGTAGGATGCACAATGTTCAAAGTTACACTCGAAGCGATAGTGCCCGTGTACCGCAGGCCCTCAAAAGCGTGGCAGGGAACTGGGAACGGCGCATCCACCCCGCAACTGGCGGCCGGTGGCATCCAATACTCGTGCGATATCGAGTGCGTATTTACGTCCCATCCCCCACTAATCCAATCTTGTACTTCACTGATAATCGACGGCGAATAACTGCCGCCGGTAACGACCGCAATCGAGAGCGGTATCGCTTTGGCTGTCATAATAGGTAGCAGCGAATTGATATAAGTATCGCTGTACTGCACCAGACCGGGATCGTCATAGCTCACAGTCGTATAAGCCGGCCATCTGTGCCACTCGTGGACCCAGGGCGGCGTTTCGGCAGCGATATTATGTGCTCCCGCCGTCGGCCCCGGCGTTCCCGACGTATCTACCGTCAACGCTGTCGCCAGATTGTTCGCGTACAAGTGGCAGTAGTCATAACTCACCGCGCCCTGCACGTTATCCACAATCCCGTAGGCGCGATTGGCGTATGCGCGGCAATTCTTAATCTCAAAAGCACACCCGCCGCTGCTGCATCCATCAAAACGGTAACCCGCGTAGTTCATGTTCGCGTCGGTGTCGTAAAGATGGATGTCCACCGGAGTACCGCTAGGGTGCACGAAATAGCCCAGCGGAGCCGCGCCGTTTTCAACCTCGCTGTCAGCGGACATATTCGCGAGCCAAAGATGGTCGCTCGCTCCCTGCACCTGCACTCCGTAGGCGTCGAACCAGTCAATTTGCAAATGCTGAATTTCCAGCCACGAGACGTTATTCACATTCAGCACGCTCGCCCCGCTGAGTACGCTTGGCGCAACCAAGGAGGAATACGCTGAATACGCCGCCGGATTGCCCCCAGCGCTGTAAACATACAAAATGTAGTTCGTCGAGTCGTACCAGAAGTCCCGATCTTGACTAAGCGCCGCTTGGCTCCCCTGCGCCGTGCCCCACACCGTCCCGAACCGCACATACTGCAACTGCGATGGTGCCTGTGTCAGGCAGTAAAAGCCCCGAATCCCGCACTGCACCACATTCGCCAGTCCGCTAGTCGACGAAAAGAGCGTTGCCGACCAGACGTTCGTGCCTTCCACCTGAGTCCACCACTGCGCTGCGATCGGCAAATATCCCGTCAAGTGCGGCGGCTGGCCATTCCCATAACTGTCGATCTTGATTACGGAACTACTGTTCCCGCTCGAAGGCGGAGTCAGCGTCTCATTCCAGGTGCAGTCCCGAAACAGGTTGATCGTGTCACCTGGTTGAAAGCTGGAAATTCCAACCTCCAACAACGTCCGCCAAGCTTGTTGCGGGCTCGTGCCCGGATTCCCATTCGACCCGTAATTGCAGTCAACGTAATAATTCGTAGCGTGCGCGAAGCTAGCGCAAACCACCAGCAGCCCGAGTCTAAATCCAAGTCCAAATCCAAAGCGCGCTGTCCCAATTCTGGTATGACGTTGTAGAAGAATCATGGCCGTTCATTTGCCTCGGACTTCAAAAGAAAAGCCTCGCCGGAGCGAGGCTTGAAAGCTAAAGAGTTTTGTCTAGCAGGCTGCGGAAAAACTCAGGTTTCGTATTAGGGTATCGCTTTAGCGATACCGTATGTTCTTCAAAATCAGTTGCCCTTTTAGGGGCCCTGCAGCGAGAATCGACTGTTTCTGCAGCCCGTAGTCGCGCCACTTCCGCGACCCATCGGAATTACCGCAGGTAGATGCTCGGCACCGAGCCGACGGCCAACACGTCAGCGGGGATAGTAATCCCATTGTTCAACGTACCCCCGGAGCTAACGCTTTCTGCCGTGTTACTCAAGAATGTCGGCAAGCTGCCCGCACCCAACACGGCGCAGCCGCTTGTCGCACTGGCGGTGATCGCAATGTAGTACTTCCCCGGTTGTAGCGTGGAGCTGCCGGCCAAAGTAGTGGTGTGCCAGCCCACAGAATTAAATCCGCCCGCCGCAGCGCTCGTGTTGCCAATATGCGCATTGCCGGATGCCGCGATGTTCCCCGACGTATTCAGAACGCCGATGTCGTAAGTGCAGTTCCCCGTGTCGGCGGTTTGCACATAGTAACTAAATTGCGTGGTGCTTTCCGGAAACGTCAGGCCAAATCCCCACAGCTGCGCTTTCCCGCCCGTGCTGTTAAACGAAGCCGTCGTCGAGCCGCCCGAATAGAGCGAGATCGGCCAGGGAACCGAATACGGCCCGGCCACAACACCCGAATCGGCAATCGCGCCCGCGCCGCTCGCCTTGGAATAATTCCCCGTAACGAGAGTTCCAGTAGTCGGGTAACCCGGCAAGGTTGTACCGGATGGCAATGTCGGCGTCCCGCTCAGGTTCGCAGCCGTGCCGCTAGTGTTAGACGCATTGGTCGGGATGTCGCCAGACAACAGAGCCGGCAACTGCGCATGCGGAAGCGTCCCCGTAGTAAGGTCCGACGCTACCACGGTCACATTAGACGAAAGTGCGTGCCCATTGACGGTGGTGCCGGTAGTAACATATCCAGGAACTATAGGAGCCCCGGTGAAGACCGGTGAAGCAGTTAGTGCTAGAGTAGTTCCGCTCCCCGAGGTACTATACGACGTCCCCCAAGCGGAGCCCGTAGAGTTAGAAATTCCAGCGCCAGGGTACACCATACTACCGCCGCCGGAAGGCATGCACGACGCCCCGCTCGTCAACTGACACCTGAACATGTTGTCCGACCCCACTCCAAGCGAAAAAGTCATCCCGCTCGGCACCGTGACCGTGGTTCCCGTCCACTCCTGCCCCGACCACTGCGTTGGCCCGGTACCTATCTGGTTGATATTCCCCGCTACGTTCAAGTTCCCGCTAAGTGTTACGTCGCTGGAAAATGTCTTCGCCCCAGTAATAGTCTCACCACCCGCCAGGTGAACCACAGCGGAGTCAACCGCGGCTCCAGTAACTTGCGACACAGAATAGTCGCCGGTCGCCGCCGTCACTGCGCCGCCACGTCCAAACACAGAAGCGACATTACCTCCACTACCACCCTGCGGCGGTTGTAAGCTGACCCGTATGCCGTTCGTTTGTCCAGACGTTGCATTAGTAACATCCACATAGCCGATTAGTTGTGACCCAGGTTGCGCTCTAGACCCAGTGTCGTGACAATCGCCCGCGGTGCTCGTGCTGGCAATCACCGCATCGCCGGCGGTAGTGGCGTTGTCGAAGATGCAATAGGCGTAGCCGCGCCAGGTTATCACTGCGTTTCCGCTCTTCCCGGCGCCGCCTTGCACCAAGCCGATCACACCATTGGTCGCGGACGTACTCGCCAGCACTGACTGTGAAGGACTGCTCGCGTTGAACACCGCCAACTGGTTCAACACCGTGCCCGTCGAGCCGTCATTCGGAATCTCAAAATCGTTTCGCCCGTATAAGACGGAGTTAAAGGATGTCTTGGCGAAAACGCTCTTAGCCGCATTCCCAGTGTCGCTGCCGATGTTAAATTGATTGTCCCCTGTAGCCGCCCAGGGCTTCAGATCGCCAGTCGCGTCTACCACCCACTTCAATCCGCTCCCCACCCAGAAGCCTAGCCCTGGCGCCGAAGCCGAGGTCGCGTTCTCACTGCGCACCACCGCATAGTTATCCGTCGCATCAAAGCCCAGCGACGTTCGCTGCCATGTCGTGTTATTCGCGAAACTGGAATACACGCGCAAGTTCTCCGCGTTGCTTCCATTGCGTTCCTCGAGATTGTCCGCAGGGTCGCCACCTGGATCCGAGTTAAACAGGTTAGTCAGCCCTAACTGGACAACTTGACCGCTGTTTTCAATGACCCTTGGAGTATGGGTGGCTGAATCAAACCAGAATATGCCCCAGTTGGGAATCCCGGCGGGCGGCGTGGTTTCGGGCAACTGGATGATATCCGGCGTGGTGCAATTCGCATTCCCATTCGCCGCAATGCCCGTGGCAAACGACCCGCTGCACTGCGTCGGAACCGCCGCCAGGGCGACCGCTGTCCCCGCCTGTCCGCTGATATTCGAACTCGTCAATGCAACCCGCTGCGTTGTTCCGCCAATGTTCACCACGGGCAACCCGGCTGCTGTATCCAGCCCAATGCCGCCAACCGCGGGAACATAGCCATTTCCCTGCGGTAATAACAAGTTTCCACTCATCGTGACGTTGCTTGTGAAAGTCTTTGCCCCTGTGATCGTTTCAGGATTTGCGAGGTGAACAACCGTAGAGTCGGCTGCGGCTCCCGTAACCTGTGCGACCGAGTAATCGCCGCTGCTCGCTAACACCGCTCCCGAGCGCCCAAACACCGAGCTAACACTCCCTCCACCACCAGATCCGCACGGGCTTCCGGTGGATGCAATCACGTTGGACACAAGATTGAGACAACCATTCGACAGTCCGGCGAGCGTAACGCTCTGGTCGAACTTTGCCGGAACGTTGAACTCTTTCAAAGAAGAGGTCAGCCTTTCCAGCCAGCCCGCGCCCCCATAGGGATAGGTGCCCGTTGATCCAATGTTCGCGATGTACTGCGTGATCGACTGCCCCGCGCCAATCGCCAGCATAGTTGTCGAGAGCGGCGTGTTATGCGGGGCGTCCGTTCCGATCCAGGCATCATTCACGCTGGCTGGGCGACGGTAGCCTTGCGTTTGCAGTGTCAGAAACGGATTGGAATCCATCAGCGTGAGAATCTGATGCGCCTGCCAATAGTTTCCAGTCGGAGATGGGAAATTCAGCCGCCCAGTTACGGCGGTATTTTGCGCCCCACTCCCAACATTGTCCGCCATGATGGTGGCTGCGAGATTGGAGGTGCCTGGTTGCGCGAAGCCAACCGGAACGCTCAAACAGGTCGTGTATCCCCCAGTCGTTGGGACGCCGCCGGCATCACAGTGCTCCGCGATTTCGAGCGGATCGCCTTGTAAACCGAGGCCCACCCCGCCGCCCTGCTCGTAATCCGTGCGGATGCTGTGATTTACGGAGACAATGGTTCCCGGCCAGAAAGCGAGCAGGCCGGAGTAGTTACCTAAATTGACGCCGTAGGCGGTAGTCGAGGCCGATGCGGTATCGGTGTAAGTGCAGATCAGTCCACCGTTGATAGTACAGGCTGAGGCTTGCGACAGTGCAGTTGTCACCGACCCGCAGGCCGTGGTCGAACCGCCCGGAGTTCCGCCGGGATAAGGGGAGGTCGTTGAGCATCGCAACACATCGTAGGTGATAACGTCGGCTGCATTCGCCACGCGGGGCCAGTTCACCACCGGCGAATCGCTCCCCGTCGAGGCGTAACTCAGAATCGGCAATGGTGCGGTGTGCGTTCCCGCCGTTACGTCATTGACGACGATGTAGTACGTGTAAGGCGTGGAACCCGCGCCGCCGCTTGCAAGCGATCCCGCAAACCCTGCTTGACCCGCAACCTGAGCCGTCGAATAGATGCTCAATGCCCCAAGAATCAAGCCCGCCTGCCCGGTGCCGTAGTAGGGTGAATGCTGCGGCGAGGCTGGATTCCCGTTGACGCTTTCCGAATAGATGTTTCTGACGAAGATACCCTTACCGACACCGCTCGCCTCAACGGACGCATGAAACTGCCAGAGCCCCGAGGCTTGGCAGATGGTGTTGTCAATGAACAGGCTATTATTCACGTAATCCGTTACGCAGTTTGAGTAGTTCGCTGTGATGTTGGAATCGAGCAGGTTAATGACCGGGGCCGTCACTTTTCCGGTCGCGGACAGGGCGGCTATAAATGATCCGGTCCAGGTGGCGCTTGAGTTCAACGAGTGGGCGTTGTTATTGAACTTGTAAACGGTCATGTTCTCGTCGTCCCACACGTCGAAAACGTTGTTGAACTGATAATTGCCCGCATTGGCGAGCGTAATCTTGGCGAACTCCGTGTTTTCGGCGTTGTCCAGTACCGCGACATAGGCCAGAGCGACCACGCCTGGGGTCGCCTGCGACGCGATGGTGCCGGAATAGGCCACTCGAAACGTCGTCGAAGAACTCGTGCAGGCTGCAGCCGATGATCCCGATCCGCAATCGTAAACGATAGAATCGCCCCAATAATGAACATCGTCGGTGAAAAGGACCGTGACCATATCGCCTGGGCGGAAGTTGTGAGCTGATGCGGTCGTGATCGTCTTATAACTGCCATTGACGACGGTATTGGTGACGAGCACGCCTGCAAACGCGGAGCCAAGCGACGAAATGGCAACCGGCGCGGCGAAGTTGATGCCCGTAATCGTGTTATTCACGTAGTCATTGGAGTTCGACAAGTCTCCGACCTGCAGGCAAGCACCGCGTCCCAGACAGTTAAACACCACGCCCGGCGCCGCAAGTGAGGATTCGCTGGCGTGCCAAAACAAAGTGCCGTAGATGTTGTAGGTGTTAATGGAAGCGGGGTAGCCTGGGCCGCTGGCGGGAATAGTCACGTTGCAGTGCGCGTTCTTCCAGCTCGTCGCATTCGTTCCGCAGGCTTGATTGACGGTTTCCTGCAACCCGGATGAAGCCGAGCCGATGACGTAGCCCGATGAATAGCTATAGAATGGCGTGACGTGAATTGTTCCTGAAGACGCACCTGAAGTGCAGTCACCCGACGTGGGCGCGACATTGACCGCTTCGCTCTTCCCTCCGCCAGAGAGTAATACCTGATACCCGGCTCCGCTCGTTGTATCGATGCCAGCCGGACAGGGAGTAAGCGTCACCGTTGCCTGTGATCCGCCGGTTAATGAGCTAGAGATGGTCTGTGTCCAATTCAACGCTGTCGTGGCATACGTGATGCCGGCCGGCGCGCCACCACCACAAGATCCCCACGTGGAGTTGCCGGTCAAACAAGTAGCTGCGCTGGCGACCCCGGCCCCCAATTCGCCGGACGGAATTGTCCCATTCACCAAGTCCGCCTTTACTGAAAGCCCATTGTCCACGTAGTGACGGTCGGCAGCCTGGCTAGGTGCGGTCGGATCTCCGGGCAGCGTCAATGGACCGGTCATAGTGCCGCCCGCGATGGCGACGTACGCTCCCGAGCCTACATTCGACACCGCCGCATCCACATAACCCTTGTTCGCAGCGTCATTGGTTCCCACGGGCGTTGGAAGCGACGGAGGCACAGCGAACTGCTTTGTGCCGCTGATCGTTTCCGTTCCTGCCCGGTGCACCACGGTCGCGTCGACCGCGAGACCCGCCACCGCCGCGTTCACGTACTGCTGCGTCACGGCGAAGTTTCCGAGCCCCGTACCCGGCGTCGTCAGCACTGCGGAAATCGTCGTCGGTGAGGTCGCCGGAACCGCCCAATATTCCGTCCGGACGGTTCCGTCATCCAACTGGAAAACCACGACGTAGTAAGTTCCCGCTGGAGACGCTCCCACGTTCGGAACCAATTGCGCGGTAAACGCGCCTGCAGGTCCAATCGTTACACTCAGATTGCCCGCCGCCACCGCGTCTCCCCCTGCGGTCTGGAACGACGGCCAGGAAATCAGCACCTCACCCGATGCGGCGGTTCCGTCAGCCCGATACACCGTGTCGCTGATCGTTGTAAGCGCCGGGCCTTGCGCCCGCAACGTGCTTGGCAACGTCAACCCCATCAGCAGCGCCAGTAACAGAGGAATCAACACCTCCGCCGCCATTGGAAAGCACTTGTGATTCACCGCGAACCATTTGCGCATGTCTTTTTCTCTCCTCGTAAGCGCACGCCACCCTAACTCGCGCCAATAAGAAAGCCGCTCTGCCGAGCGGCCCGCTCACAGGTTTCCCCTGTGCTCCTCCGTGTCCTCTGCGTTAAAGCTCTTGACTTTTGGAGCTACCCCACTGAGGACGCCCAAAGGACACTTCGCACGTTCCCACCCCAATCGAGTCCGATTGTCAGCCTGAACTCCGCGGTTCGCTCTCGACTCGAGACTCCAGAAATCGCCGCACACTCTCGACATACACGTCCGCGAAGTCGACCACCGGCCTTCGCGTCTCGATCAACACCATGGCCGCTTCCATTTCCCATTCCATCGCACATAATACCGCCAGCGTCATCATGGGAGCCCGGTGCACCCCTGCGGCGCAATGAACGTAAAGCCGTGCCTCCGGGTCGTCCAGCGCTCCCAGCGCAAAATCAACTCCGCGTTTCAGTAGTTCCGGGGGCTTCGGCAAAAAATCGTCGTCCGTCGGATTCCACAGCACGCGGATCCCGTGCCGCTCCGCGAGCGGCCGGTCATCGAACTCGACCTGCATGTTGAGCACGTGGGTAACACCGGCTTGCGCCAGTTCTTCCATGTTTCGCGCGTTCCAGATCCCACCGCCCAGCGCAACTCGTTCCGTGACCCAGTTCATGTCCATGCAACGTTCCGTTCAACTTCTCGATGCAATAATCAATCTGCGTTTTACGATTATTGTGATTCTACGTCACCTCTCGTCGCCCCCGCCGCCATGGCTGAACTCTTCGTACAGCCCCAGCTTCTCGATGAGCGACTTTGCCCCCCACTCCTGGCTTTCGTCGTCTTCGCCATCTGCCCCTCTAAAATGAAAAAGGGCGCGATTTGCGTCGCGCCCTTCAGAGTTTTATTTTTCTCGACTCTTAAGTTTAGGATATCAAATTAGAGGGGGGTGTACCGCCAACTTTTCGATATTTATTTTTGCCTTCGTTTGAGTAACTTACGTCGAAATTGTAAGTTTTACCCTCTTGACAACTTTCCCGCCCCCTCGTCCCCGAGGGCAGTTTCTCCAGCAAACCACCCGCGAGCAGGATCCGTGAGAACTGGTCGAGTGCCTCCTGGAGGGACCGCTCGATCGTTCTCTGCGTACAACCGAGTAGCCGCGAGACCTCAGGAATGGTGTATTCCTCCAGAATATTCATGGCCAGCAGCTTTTTTTCCATTGCGCTCAGCTTATTGATCGCCTTCTCCATGTCGGCCACAAAGATCACGACGTCCTCAAAGTTCCTCATCGTGTACGACGTCACCCGCGTCCGGAAGAACTCCCGCCCCAGCAACGACGGCAGCCTTCCCACTTCGACCGAGGCCCGGGCATACCGCCGCAACAGCGCCACCGTTCGCCTGCGGTAGGGCCACAGGTCCATCTCCGTTTCGCCAAACACCACCGACGGCGGCGGTTCCGCCTGCCCCAGGAGACTCCAGGCTTGTGTGCTGATCGTTTGTCTACTTGTCATGCCCACACCTCCATCGTGGCCACGCCGTGCAGATGATCAATCCGGGCCGAGCTCTGAAGGTCTTCTCTTTGAGCGTCCTTTTGAACTTGCGCGCGCGCTTTGCGGCGGCTCGCTTTGCGCGGCGGCGCTTCCCGAGGGTCTGGCATTGCTGCCAAACCCGCACGGCAAGTGGCGCAATACACCCCGTCTGCTCCCTGCAAACGCAGCCACAATCCGCCGCACCGCTCGCAATACTTCAGTTCGACTCGGATTTCCTGGCTTTCCATCCTGCTTATGAAGTTCATGATTGCCTCTCCGTATGAAATGGAAAACACTCAAACCAACAAAAAAGCCCTGGTACCGATTTCTCGGCCCAGGGCTTCGTTTCTCTTACGATGACCTGTTGTGCTATTTAGTTTGGAGTGAAACGGTTATTGCAGCCTGGCGGTTACCCCCGCCTCCGGTTGTCGGAAGTAACCCTCCTCGTAGCCAGACTTGAGCACCTGCCCGTTTTGCACAATGACACTCAAACGTCCGTTGAAGTGAATGGCTTGTAACAGCCGCTGCATAGCTGCCGAGAGCACCTCCGCCCCGCGTACCTTCCGACGGAACTCTCCGAAGCTTCTTTCTTCGTTCTCGTGGGATTCTACTTCTATCATGGCTGACAACCTTTCTTGCGGTATAAGTACATTATGAGACATATGATCACGTTATCCTATCGGTCAATAACGACTAAGTCAAGAACTTTATTCCCTTATGGATGTTGTACTTATATAAACAATAGCACTGGGCTATTGCAACGTGTTATACTCCGGCGATGAAATTCCGCATGCTTCAAGAAAATCTCCGCAAGACCCTATGGGAACGCATCGACGCGGAGGAACTTACTGGCTTGCATCTGGCCGAACAGACCGGCTTCAAGCAAGCCCACATCTCCAACTTCCTGAACCGCAAGCGCGGGCTCAGCCTGGAAGGCATGGACAAAGTTTTGAACGTGCAGCATCTTTCCGTACTGGATCTCATTGATCCGGCCGAAGTCAACAAGCGCGCCTCGATCCTTCCACCGAGCGAGGACGAATTCGACAATGTAGTTGTCGCCGATGCGCATATTGCAGCCTCCGAAGCGCTGATCATGAGCATGCACGTCAAGGAGATCCTGAAGTTCAAGAAGGGCTTCCTGAAGCGCTTAAAGGTTGCGGTGGACGGCGACCGCAGCGACTGGGAACGCTTCGTGATCATTAAGGCGGATGCGCAGGAAGCAATGAGCATGTATCCCCGAACGATGCTCGGCGCCACCCTACTGCTCGACCGCCACTATAATTCGCTGACCCCATACCGAAAGGGCGAAAGTAACATATACGCTGTGCGTAAAGATGGGACTTGCAAGATCAAGTATGTCGAAAGTGCGGACGGCCACTTGATCCTGCGTCCCCACAACCCCGCCTACCCGGTTGAAATAATAGCTCTGGAAGACGGCCAGAAGCCCGGCGACCACATTGTGGGCCGTGTGTGCTACGTGGGGATCGAAACCTAGGGTTTAATAACTAGGTGGGATACTAAGGCGGGTGTACTAACGTAGGGTACCCGTTCGCTGAGAAGTCTGGTAGAGCAATTTCGTCCCCTTTGCGCTCCTTATTCGTGTAGGAATACGAAACCAGCAACCAACCTCACCTATGGCGTGTCCCCGCAACGTTGTAAGGAACCGGTGCTTCTCGAACCGAAGTCAACGGTCGGCTTGGCGGCTGAGGGAGTATGAGCCGGCGCGCTGCCCGAGGTCTTCACTTCCGGCCCCCTGCAGTCGCCTTCTACCCTAGCCGTACGCTGTCGATAGCAAGGGAAATCGTCCATGATTAGTAAAGGTGCCGCTGACTCAACCTGTTAACCAGGGTGATTTGCCGTACTTAACTTGTAGACATCTTTTGCGATTCAGATGCGGCGGCGTTCAGGCCACCACTGGTCAACAGCATTTTCTCCGGGTTGTGTTTATTTCCCAAAGCCCCTGCGGTATGCTGGAGCGGCTGTTCTGCTCCGATAACAGATCCAAAACATTCATCGAGGATGCGGGAATGAAGGCTACGG
>Ga0208827_1000155_pt1 | contig 48926 bp, 42 predicted proteins | sample Sb_taG_5_FD_187709 | JGI IMG/M metagenome (GOLD analysis project Ga0208827, IMG submission 187709) | Peat soil microbial communities from Weissenstadt, Germany - Sb_50d_8_FC metaG (SPAdes) (version 2) | ecosystem: Environmental > Terrestrial > Soil > Wetlands > Peat | place: Germany... | reverse complement strand
CTGCTTTCCCGATGATCAGCACGAAGGCCAACGCCGTCAGTGATCCCACCCCCGGATGCGTCTTCAACCGTCGCGCCGCAGGACACTTCTCCACTTCCACATCAATCGCCTGCGTCAGTTTGGCGATATCGTCGGGTTCATTCGGTCCAGCAACTCCAGCAGGTCGCGCCGGCGGTGGCTCGCCCACGGGGCCAACTTGAATGCCTCCAGTTGTTCCCGTCCGGCGTCCCGCCACAACTTCTTTTTGCAACGGATGCCTTCGTTCAGCGCCACCGCTTGCAACTGATTCATGATCCGTGTGCGTGCCTGGACCATCCGGTGCCGGTGCCACAGCAGTTGCCGCAGATCGCGATTCTCCCAGCTCGGTACCCAGATCTGCGGAAAGTCATCTTTCAGCATGAGTCTCAGGATCAGCTGCGCATCCTGGCGATCCGTCTTCTGCTTGCGTACCCGCTTCGTGTTGATCTCGGCAGCGTCCCCGATCCACAACTCCAACTGCAGTTCTGCCAGTAGTCGTTCAAACCAGCGCGCATGCCCGCTCGCCTCCATCCCCACACGAACCTTCATTCCCTGTGCCGCCAGATCACGGTAAAACTTCTCCGCTTCCTCGCGGTGCTGCAGTCGCCGCTCTTGCAGTTCCCCGGTGTCGGTATCTACAAACGCAATTTGCTGAAAGCTCGGGTGATAATCGCATCCTATAATGATCATTGTTCGGCTCCTCTCTCCCGAGCGCTCTTGGTTGGTTGGTAGCCACCAAAGTTTACTCGGGTACAGGAGCCGACATTGTCATGGAATCAATTATAGTGCGCCGGGATAAACCGGCATGAAGCAGAGAATGCAAAATTCTCACGAGTAAGGATTAGCGATCCGCTCGGCCCCGAGTTTTGCGCTGGGGTACCGTGAGGTGCACAGCGAAGCGTAAACAGGGGAATAGGTGGGGTGGGCTATTGAGCTCCGAAAAGATGCAACCCGGACGCCGACGTCCTTGTAATGCGCGGAAGGCAACATGAACAGGGGCGATAGCGCGAGCTCCTGTTCGGTCCGGCGTAGTCGAAGACCCCAGACACGCCTAGAAACTTCATGCACGAGAACCGGGAGACCTCGGAGATGCCTGCGATGAAAGTTAGTCGCAGGACGGCGGGAGAAGGCTCAGGCCACACGGCCCGCGTGTACGTCACCGAGGAGTCACACAGCGGCATAGTACCGATGAATCATTCGAACAAAGACGGAACATTGTTGGCGGAGAGTGAGGAGGGAAGGCTGCTGATCAAGGAGAACACTCTTCCATCTGGCACGTACCCGACACTGAGCGGGTCTGCGCGTGTCCCACGGGTGGGCGAGTGTGCGGACAAGCTGTACGCTTGGCCGCTACTTATCCGAGATAAGAACCGGATGCGCTAATGAGCGCCCGTCCGGGTCCGTGCGGGGGGCACTCAGCAATGAGTGTCCCTACCGCGATCTTGGTGAGAAACGGCCGAGGGATCGGAAGGGGACGTCTACGGAGTGTTTGTCGATTCACTCTTTGTACAAGAAACCCGCGACCAGCGTTGCCAGGATCGCGCCTATCCACATTTCGAGCATCCATCCTAGCGGCAACATGCGCGGAACCGGCGACCAGGTGGCTTGCGCAAAGTTGCCGGGCATTCCTGCGAAGAAGCCGACGATCATGCCGATTTTGAGAGCCGTCTTCGGTCCGGCGCCGGCGGTGGCGCGACTCCACGCGTAGAGATACGCGAGGAGAATCGACATTACGAACACGAGAACAATCCACTGCGCGACGAAAAACGGATAGCGTGGTTGCTTGAGGAGCAAGCCTTGCTTCTGTACGGCCTCGTAGAACGGGCGCAGTCGCGTCTGAATAAAGAAGCCCCATGCATTCCACACCACTCCACCGGCAATGCCTCCGAGCCATACCCGAGCCGTATTCAGCTTCATTGTGCCCCCCGTTTGCGTTTGGCTTGAATTCGGCACAAGTGTACTCCAGCGGGTCAATAGCGTGGAGTCCCACGCTGGATGCGGCCGCCGCCTGCGCCTTCCTTGCCAACCCGCAACACGACGGCGGCTGCGTGGTTCTTACGGTTACAGGTGCGAATATCTCGGACGATGTAAGGCAACGCGCCAGACGTGCTTTAGCGTGGCGTCCCAAAAGTTCGTGGCATAAATCCACGACGTCATCCTGAGCGAAGCGAAGCACCTATGTAATTGACCGCGCAAATGCATAGGTCTTTCCCCTTCGGCCACGCTCAGGGTCAAGATGACAGATCATACTTATGTCGCGAATTTACGGGACACGACACTAGCAGCCTGTGGTGAAACTCCAGCGCCCAAGACGGCGCCTAAAGGCGCATTCATAACGCGGCGGAGAAACTGTGCGTGCCGGAAACCCTAGCGGGACGCAGCCGTGGAATCCCACCCTTGCGCAAAAAACGCGCAAGGATGGGGCACCCGGCACGAGGCATCTCAATCAAGCGTTATGCTCCGGCCTGAAAGGGTGCGGAGAAACTGTGCGTGCCGGAATCGCTAGCGGGACGCAGCCGTGGAATCCCACCCTTGCGCAGAAAATGCGCAAGGATGGGGCACCCGGCCCTCGCCCAGTGGAAATCGGTAAGGGTGCACAATTTCGCAGGCAGTGAACCAATTCTCTAAACACCAACCCTAGTGGTCATCTCTCTGGTTAACCGCAAGATTTCGCGTTTTACACCTTGAGTCCCTTGGTCAATTCTCAACATGAAACTTTCTTGTTGACAACGGATGAATTCGGCGTATTGTGGAAAAAAGTGGTCTAAAGTGGACTAAACATTAGAGGTTGTGGGTACGAACGCTAACTTTCGAGGCGCCAGTGGTTTCCGAGACTGACACCGAAAAAAACCGGCCCAACAAACCCGAATCCACTGTTTTTTTGATCGCTTTAACCTCCCCCGTAGTCGTGGCTGTGGTAGCAGCCATAAGTAAACGGAACCCAATAACGAGCAGGGCACATGTTTCGCGGAAATCATCCAACGCGCGTCGACGAAAAGGGACGGTTAAAAGTCCCGGCGGAATTCAAGCGCGTGATCGACGAGAAATATGCGCAGAAATTCTACATCACAAGTCAGGATGGAATTGTTGCTCAAGTGTATCCCTTCGAGGAGTGGGAGCGGATCGAGCAGAAGCTGGCGGCGCTGTCCACTTTCAACTTGACGAAGAAAAAGTTCTTGACGCGCACGAATTATTACGGGCAGGTCGTGGAGATGGACGGGCAGGGGCGCCTGCTGATGCCGCAGACACTGCGTGAAGCGGCGCAGATTCGCGGGGAAGTGGCAGTGCTCGGCAATCTGACCTATCTGGAAGTACGGAACCTGGAAGCGCTCGACAAGGAGATTAAAGAGCCCTTCACGGATGAAGACATCAAGACGCTCGACGATTTGGGCATCTAGTGCGAACGGATTCGGATTCGGATTCAATCAACACCCCCGAGTGGGGTGGGCATGGAGAAGTTGGCCATGTTCCGGTTCTTTTAAAAGAAGCGATCGATTTTCTGGCCGTAAAGCGTGGCGGAACTTATCTGGATGCCACGGTGGGCCTGGGCGGGCACAGTTACGAAATCGCAAGACGCCTCGGCGCACTGGGACATTTGATTGGCTTCGATAAGGACGCGGCGGCGCTGGAAGTGGCCGCGAAGAGACTGGCTGTTCGCTCTTCGTCGTTCGCTGTTCGCGAAGGCGCCGACGAAGATCCAACGAGGAACGACGAACCGCCAGACTGGCCGCTGGTTACGCTGATTCACGGTTCATTCGCGGAACTAGCGAACGGCGAACAGCGAACAGCGTACGACGGCATTTTAGCGGATCTGGGGGTTAGCAGTCTGCAGCTCTCGGACCCGGCGCGGGGATTTAGTTTTCAGGCGGAAGGACCGCTGGACATGCGGATGAACCCGATGTCCGGCGAGACCGCCGAACAAGTGGTAAACCACATCGACGAGCGCGAGCTGGCCGATGTGATTTACGAATTCGGTGAGGAAAGGAGGTCGCGGAGAATCGCCAGAGCCATTGTCCGGTCGCGGCCGATACGCACGACGAAGCAACTTGTCGAAGTGATAGCGGCCGCGGCCCGGTCAATGAACTGGAAACATGAGCGAATTCGAATTCATCCTGCGACGCGAACCTTTCAAGCTCTCCGAATCTTCGTAAACCGTGAACTGGACGATCTGAAGGCACTGCTGGAGGCGGCGCCCCGGGTGCTGAAGCCGGGAGGAAGGCTGGTGGTGATCAGCTTTCATTCGCTCGAAGACAGGATCGTCAAGGATGCGCTTCGCGAGGGCGCTCAGCGCGGTTGGTACCGGTTATTGACGAAGAAGCCGGTGACGGCTGGCGCAGAAGAGATCGATCGCAATCCGCGGTCGCGCAGCGCGAAGATGCGCGCCGCCGAAAGAGTATAGCGCCGAAAGGGCCCACTCATTCGCAAAGTGCGCGAATGAGTGGGGCACCCGGCCGGTGCTACTTGGGTTTGTCCGGAGAAACTGCCGGGCGCCCGGCGCGGTGATATCAAGGCGTGCCGGGTAAAGAGTTTGGGAATGGCGGCCGTTCCGTATGAAGAGGCCGCAACTCTGTGGTGGAATTTTCCCGGAGCGGCCAAGAAAAACAGAACAAGGCCGAGTCCGGAGAAGAAAACTGGAATATTCGACATGACATTCACCGGCACTCTTATTGAAGATCTGATGGCAACGGTCGAGCGCGTGGAAAAGAGGGCGCGAGCGGACAGAGCTTTGGTCGTCAACCTATCGACACTCGAACCCAGGGTCGTCGAACCCGCGGTCGTTCAACCCATGCTCGTTCAACCCATGCTCGTTCAACCCTGGTTAACTACGGTTCGGGAAAACGCCGACTACGATTCCAAATTCATTGGAGTGGCATAAATCATGAGCGCCTTGGCCATCGAAAGCGCAGCTCCTTTCAGCCGGCGCAAGTCCTGCTGGCTGGGGACCCCGGAAATTTATTTCCGCAAGACCATCGATAACTCGCGCCTGGTCAAAGTCGAAGATCCGCGGCGCGCGCGCGAGATGAAATCCTTCGGACTCGCGCTCGGTTGCTTGTTCCTGCTGGTGATGGGATACGCGCTGCAACATTTCCGCGCCATTGAATACGGGTACAAGATCGAGACGCTGCGGTCGGAGCGCGAGGGTCTCACAGAAATGAACCGGGCCCTACGCCTGGAAGAGGCGTCGCTGCGCGATCCGGAGCGAATTGATGTGATGGCGCGCAAGCTCGGCCTGCAATCGCCGCAGCCTGGCCAGGTGCTTCGCATGGACGCCGCCAGCGATGCGGCTACTCCTGTGATGGCTAGATTGGCTCCGGTCGCGGTGGTGTCGGCGCGGTAGAGCAGGTCTCAGGTCTTAGGTCCTAGGTCTCAGGAAAAGCTCATGAGTCCGAACTGAGAGCTAAGACCTGAGACCTGACACCTGAGACCCAATACCAGTGGCGGCAACCTCTCCAACCGACTCGCGATTCAGGCTCTACGCCTTGTCTGGATTGCTTTGCCTGTGGCTGCTGGCCATCTGTCTGCGCCTCGTTTATCTGCAAATCTTCTGCTACGGCGATTTCGAGCGCCGCGCTCAGCATCAACAACAGCGCAGTTTTGACCTCTCGCCGAAGCGCGGCGTCATCTACGATCGCGCTGGGCGTGAGCTGGCGATGTCCATCCAGGTGGACTCGGCTTTCGTGGTGCCTTCGGAAGCTCCCGACCTGGCGAATACTGTCAGCTTGATCTCGCGCATTACGCAAGACGATCCGCGCGTCGTGCTCGCCGACTGCAGCGCCCACAAGACCTTTTGCTGGGTGGCGCGCAAGGCCGACGCGGAAGCGATTGAGCGCATCCGCGCGCTGAATTTGCAAGGTATCCACTACCAGAAAGAGCCCAAGCGCTTTTATCCCAAGCGCGAACTGGCGGCGCAGATTCTGGGCTATGTTGGCACCGACGATCAGGGCCTGAGCGGCCTGGAGAGACAATTCAACCAGCAACTGCAGGGCAAGCCGGGCAAGCTGATGATTTCGGTCGACGCGCGCAAGCGCTGGTTTGCCAGTGTTGAAAAGGAGCCCGAAGCCGGCAATAGCGTCGTCCTCACCATCGATCAGAACATTCAGTACATTGCCGAACGGGAACTCGAGCGCGGGATGGAAGAGACGCACGCCATTGCCGGCACGGCGATCGTGGAGAATCCTCACACCGGGGAGATTCTGGCGCTCACCAACCGGCCAACATTCAATCCGAATATTCGAAAGGAAATTAAGAACGACGCTCTGAAAGATCGCGCCGTGAGCGACATTTACGAGCCCGGCTCGACTTTCAAGATGGTGACTATCTCCGCCGGCCTGGAAGAGAAAATTACGCGACCGGACGAAATGTTTGACTGCCAGATGGGATCGATTGTCATCAATGGCATGCGCATCCGCGACAGCAGGCCGCATGGAATGCTCTCGGTCTCCGATATTATTGCGGAGTCGAGCGACGTTGGCGCCATCAAAGTCGCGCTGCGACTCGGCGACGAGCGGCTCTATAAATACATTCGCGCCTTTGGATTCGGTCAGCGGACAGGGATCGAGCTGCCAAGCGAAACGCCCGGCCTGACGAAGCCGGTGGGACGCTGGTCGAGAGTTTCCATTGGCGCGATTTCCATGGGCCAGGAGATTGGCATTTCGCCGCTGCAGCTCGCTTCGTTGATTTCGACGATTGCCAACGACGGGGTGCGCGTCCCGGCGCGCATCGTTGCTGGGACAATCGCGCCGCAGAATGCTCCGCAAACGATTGTGTTTCAGCCGGCCGAGGGGACGCGGGTGATTTCATCTCTGACCGCAGCCGAGATGCGACAGATGCTGCAGGGAGTGGTGCTGCATGGTACCGGACGCAAGGCTATTCTCGAGGGCTACAGTTCGGCGGGCAAAACCGGGACGGCTCAGAAGGTGGACCCGGCGACCGGCGCTTACTCGAAGACGAAGTATGTCGCGTCTTTTGCCGGGTTTGCTCCTATCAACGATCCGCAAATTGCTGTGGTCGTGATCCTCGACTCGGCGGTCGGCCTGCACCAGGGAGGTCAGATTTCGGCGCCGGTCTTTCAGCGGATCACGCAGCAGGTGCTCGAATATCTGCACGTTCCGCATGATGTCCAGCTTCCGCCCAGCCGCCAGGTGTTAATGGCTCGCCGCGATGTCCCCGACGCGAGCCTGGAAGAAAGCTCGCCCGATCACCTTGGGGCCAGCCTGGATATGGCCGACGCCAATGAGACGCCTGCTATTCCGACCGCGGTCAAGCCCGGCGCGGTTGGAGCTCAAGTCGTTCCCGCCGGGCTGACCGCAAGAGATGGGGAGCATCCGGCGCTGAGCGGCTCGACGACAGCGGCAGCGAACTCTGCACAATCTGCCGGGCAATCCGAGAATTCACTCGCGCAGAAAGCGCCGACGAGTGGAACAGTGGTTCTCGATGTGGAAGAGGGAGGGATCCAGGTCCCATCCTTCGTTGGCAAAAATCTGCGCGTTGCGATTGAGGCGGCGCAGGACGCCGGGCTCGACCTCGACGCCATCGGCAGCGGCGTGGCGCGCGAACAATCGCCACAGCCCGGCGCGCACGTCGCGGCGGGATCGCGGGTGGTGGTGAAATTTGGAAGGTGAGATGGCCTTCAGGCAACGGTAGGCTGACGAGAGGTCGCAGAATGAAGCACGGAGTATTATGGAGGGTCTTCCATGCCCAAGTCTCGAAAACACCGAGAGTATAGATTCGAAATAGATGCTTTCAGTCCGGTGAGCATTCCGATGTCCCGTCTCGCGGAGTACATTTCCGATCTCGCGAAGGTTCTTGGGAATAACAACAACGTCCACTTGCTGAAGATTGAAGGTGGGAGCACCGTGCCAGTCGTATTGGTGGAATGGGAAGCTGAGCCGAAGGTGCGCGATCGCCTCCGGGCTATCAAGAACCACGAAGCCCCAGAGGAGGCCCAACAAGCGGCAAAAGACATAGATCGTCGTTTGCTTCAAGACAATGCCAGAGCGGTTTTGGTTGACCCGGTAGGCGGCAAAGTCTTTCGGTTCCCCGGCCGAGAAAATGCCACAAAGATGGAATTTGGTCCGGTGAGCCAGGCTGGCGTCTTCCAAGGCGTCCCTATAAAGGTCGGCGGCGAGAATGACCCCGTTCCCGTCCACTTGGAGGACGGCAAGGACAAACATATCGTCTTGGCCCGTCGCTCGTTGGCGAAGGACATCGCTCAGCACTTGTTTACTGCCGTGGTTCGGGTCGAGGGCACGGGTCGATGGATCAGGCACACTGATGGGGAATGGGAGATGCTTTCGTTTCATGCGACCTCCTTCACCCTGATTGAAGACGCAGACATTCGGGAAAACATCAGAGAACTCCGTAAAGTGCCCGGTGAATGGAAGAAGTTGGACGACCCTCTCGCAGAGTTAGAGCAGATAAGACGTGGCACGAAGCTGCAATAAATGGTCGCGATTGACAACACGTTTCTCTCGCTAATGTTGCACCCGCGCGCGAAGCCCCCGAAAGATCCTGCCACCGGGAAGCCTGTTGAACGAATAGGCGATCGTATTGAGAAGCTCCAGGAAGATCTGGACAGTGAGTCCGAGCGAATAATTCTGCCGACACCGGTCCTCAGCGAATTTCTTATCCTTGCCGGAAGGGACGGCCCTGGGTACTTGGAAAAACTTTCAGGCATGAAAAACATTCTCGTCAAACCCTTTGATCAGGTAGCGGCTATTGAACTCGCGGCAGTTGAGGTGGAAGATCGTCTAAGAGAAGGCAAGCGAGCGGGTTCGGCCAGTCCGTGGGCAAAACTCAGATTTGATCGTCAGATTGTCGCGATAGCTAAGACAAATGGAGCTAGGCGCATATATTCCGACGATGAGGACGTGATGAAATTTGCGAGACGCCTTGGAATCGAGGTCATTCGCACGTGGGAACTCCCGCTTCCGTCTGCTAAACAAATAGATATCGAATACGGGCAACCGTAGAAGCATTTGGAACGACAAAGGGGGCAGCCAACATCCGCTTGTCCGGATGGGCGCGGTCGTCCGGCCCTGCGTGATTCCCTGTCGTTATAATCACTCCAATGGCATTCCAACAACTCCTGCAGGGCGCCGAGGTTCTCTCCCAGAGCGGAAACCCGGCTGTTGCTGGGGTGGAATATGATTCGCGACGGGTGCGCCCTGGAACTGTTTTTGTCGCCATGAAGGGCGAGACCAGCGACGGCAACCGCTTCATCGATCAAGCCATCGCTGCCGGAGCGATTGCCATCGTCACCGACTCCGCGAGCGAAGCGCCGCGTCCGGCGGTTGCCTGGGCGCAGGTCGTGCATGGACGCCGTGCGCTCGCCCGCCTGAGCGCGAATTTCTACAAACGTCCTGCCGAGCGAATTGCGAATACTGGAATTACCGGCACAAACGGAAAAAGCACGACCGCCTTCCTGATCGAATCGATATTGCAAGCGGCCGGACGCAAGACCGCGCTGGTCGGAACCATCGAATATCACGTTGCCGGGAAGATTCTCCCAGCTCCGCATACCACTCCGGAAGCGCTCGAGTTGAACCGGCTTTTGTCGGAGGGTCTGGGCCTCGGAGTCACCGAAGCGGTGATGGAAGTGTCATCGCACGCGCTGGAGCAACAGCGTGTTTTTGGAATTCCTTTTGATGTGGCCGTATTCACGAATCTCACGCGCGACCATCTCGACTACCACGGCACGATGGAGAATTACTTCCGCGCCAAACAGGTGCTTTTCGAAGGCTGCGGGACGGATCCTCCGCGCGTCGCCGTTCTTAACCTTGACGATGAATACGGCCGGCAGCTCTGGAAGTTTTGCAAAAAGAAGAGCGCACTGGTGCTCTCCTATGGTCTGACCTCGGGCGACTGCGACTTTCGTGCCGAGTCCGTCGAAATCACGCCGCGCGGAACCCGTTTTCAAATGGTGACGCCCTTGGGTAAGGTCGCCATGTGGTCTCCGCTGATCGGCAATGTGAATGTTTACAACGTGCTCGCCGCTTCTGCAGCCGGTCATGCGCGCGATTGTTCGACCGAGGCGATCGCCAAGGGAGTATTCGACCTTACAAGTGTTCCCGGCCGCTTCGAACGCGTGGATTGCGGCCAGCCCTTCACGGTGGTCGTCGATTATGCGCACACCGACGACGCACTCCGCAACCTCACCGCGCTGGCTCGCGATTTTGTCGCTCGCGCCGGACTCAAAGGCAAGGTCATCACGCTTTTCGGCTGCGGTGGAGATCGCGATCGCACCAAGCGTCCGTTGATGGGCGAGGCCGCGGGCAAGGGCAGCGACTTCGTCGTTCTCACTTCCGACAACCCGCGCTCTGAAGATCCGCTGGCCATAATGAACGATGCTGTCGTTGGACTACAGAGGTCCGGATTGCAGAAGTCGGGCGCAAAATATTCCATGGAGCCCGACCGCCGCAAGGCTATCGCTTTCGCTTTCCAGCAGGCAAGCCCCGGCGACATCGTGCTGCTCGCGGGCAAGGGGCACGAAAAAGTGCAGATCACAAAAGAGGGAACGATTCCTTTCGACGATGTGGACGTCGCGCGCGAGAACCTGAAGGCCCTAGGCTACGACTGCAAGAGTGCTGCGAAAGCTGGCACCGCGGGGAAGACCACATGAAACTTCTTCTCTCCCGCATCGCCGAATTCGTGTCTGCGACCAGCCAATACGACGGTCGCGCGACGGCCCAGGGATATTCCATCGATTCCCGCACCGTGCAAGCCGGGGAACTATTTTTTGCTGTCAGGGGCGATCGCCTCGACGGTCACGACTTCGTCGAGCAGGCAATGAACCGAGGCGCGATTGGCGCGGTGGTTCGGAAAGAGCAATGGGCGCGCTATTCCAATTCCGCCGGCCTGCTCGCTGTCGACGACACTCTGGTTGCGCTCCAGACTTTGGCGACGGCGGTGCGAAAAATTTGGGGCAAGACTGCCATCGGCATCACCGGTTCGATGGGCAAGACAACTACCAAAGAAGCGATGGCCCATTTGCTCGCGATCAGGTACCGCGTGCATCGTACTAAGGGAAATTTCAACAATCATTTTGGTCTGCCGCTCGGGCTGCTGACTCTTGAGCCGGAATACGATCTCGCCGTGGTCGAGATGGGGATGTCCCACCCCGGCGAAATCTCCGCGCTGGCGCGCATCGCCCTGCCGAACCAGGCCGTGGTCACCAACGTTGCGCCCGTGCATCTGGAGAGCTTCGACTCCATCGCCGGAATCGCTCGCGCGAAATATGAACTGATCGAGGCTCTTCCGCACGGCGGCACAGCGGTGTTGAATGCCGACGATGAATATGTGAGCCAGTTCGGGCGCGACTTCAAGGGCAAGGTCGTCCTGTTTGGATTGAAGGCGACAGCAGTTGTTCCTGCGGACGTGCGGGCGGAAAACATCGAGGTGCTTGGAGCCGAAGGCACGCGCTTTGATCTCGTCAGCTACGAAGTGCGCCAGTTGGTGCAGAGTCCGCTGCTCGGCAAGCACAACGTGTACAACGTGCTCGCCGCAGCTGCGGTTGCGCTTGAGCACGGCATTACGCCGTCCGAGATCGCCGCAGCTCTGCCTTCCCTACAGCCCGCCGACAAACGCGGGCAGGTCGTCCAACTGGGAAACATCACCGTGCTCTACGATTGCTACAATTCAAGTCCGAAGGCGCTTATGGCTGCCTTGGATACTTTGGCTGCCATGCCCGCCCGGCGCCGGATTGTGGTCGCTGGCGAAATGCTGGAACTCGGCCCGACCGGCGAGGAACTGCATCGCGAGTGCGGGCGCTACATTGCAGGAAGTAAACTTGACTTTCTGCTCGGCGTGCGGGGCTTGGCGAAGCCTATGGTGGAAGCGGCTCGCGACTCGGGTATGAAAGCGGAATTCGCTGGGACGCCGGAAGAAGCCGGCGAGTGGCTTGCGCGCGAGACTCGGGAAGGCGATGTCGTATTGCTGAAAGCGTCCCGTGGCGTGAAACTGGAAACAGCGCTGGAGACGTGGAGACAAAGAAGCGGTACCTGAGGAGTAAACGAGGGCTCCCTCAGGGGCTAAAGCCCACGTCATTATTGGCTCCGAGCGGCACGGCTGAAGCCGTGCCCTACCCAAAACGATTGTATGAGACGGCGTCTAATAACTGAGAGCTGACAGCTGACGGCTGACAGCTGATGTCGGAGGCGGATTGCTCTACTGGCTGCTCTACCTGAAGCTCTTCCATTATTTTCCGCCATTCCGCATTTTTCGGTACCTGACTTTTCGCACAGCTTTTGCCAGTCTTACCGCCCTTTTCACGGGTCTGATCGTCGGGCCCATGGTGATTCGGCGTCTGCAAGATTTTCAGATCGGGCAGTACATCCGCGAAGAGGGGCCGCAGGCTCATCAGAAAAAAGCGGGAACACCGACCATGGGCGGGTTGCTGATCGCCATCGCCATCCTGGTGCCGACATTGCTGTGGGCGGACCTGAGCAATCCGTTCGTCTGGATCGCGGTGTTTGCCACGCTCGCGTTCGCTGCGATCGGTTTTGCCGACGACTACTTGAAAGTGGTTCATCACCGCAATCTCGGTCTTACTGCGCGTGTCAAACTGGGCTTTCAGGCTGTGGCCAGCATCCTGATTGCGATCGCACTGATCGCTTTGCAGCACCGCGGACTGTACTCCACGCGCCTGCTGGTCCCATTCTTCAAGCAGTTTCACCCGGACCTGGTGATCGAAAGATGGGCGGGTCATCCCCAACTCTGGCCGCTGGCCTTCCTGCCATTCGTGGCCTTCGTGGTGCTGGTGATTGTCGGATCGAGCAACGCGGTGAATCTTACCGACGGCCTGGACGGACTCGCCATCGGCTGTACGGTGATCGCGGCCGGAGCGCTCGCGGTTCTCACCTACCTCAGCGGGCACGCCACGTTTGCCACCTACCTTGAATTGCAGCGCATGCCGCAGATCGGCGAGCTCACCATTTTTTGCGGAGCCATGGTCGGTTCCGCCATTGGATTTCTCTGGTACAACGCACATCCGGCGGAAGTGTTTATGGGCGACGTCGGCTCGCTGGCGTTGGGCGGCGCGATTGGCACCATAGCCGTTATGATCAAACAGGAACTCCTGCTGCCGTTCATCGGAGGTATTTTCGTCATCGAGGCGCTCTCGGTGATCTTGCAGGTTGGTTCCTACAAGCTGCGCAAGAAACGCATTTTCAAGATGGCGCCGATCCACCATCACTTCGAACTTCTGGGCTGGTCGGAGTCGAAGGTGATTGTGCGCTTCTGGATCGCTTCGCTCGTCTTTGCGCTTTTTGCTCTGACGACGTTGAAGCTGAGATGAGAGGGGATTTTGTAATTTTGTAATTGGGTAATTTGGTAATTTGAAAACCAGCAGATCAATGGGCTCGGGGTTTCAAATTACCAAATTACAAAATTGCGCAATTACCAATTGAACTTGATGGATCTCAACAACAAACGCGTTCTCGTCGTTGGTCTCGGCAAATCCGGCGTGGCCTCCGCGCTTTTTCTGAAGTCGCGCGGCGCCCGGGTTACGGTGTCGGATTCCAAGCCCGCATCCGAGCTTCGCAATGAAATCCTGCTCCTGCTGGAGCATGGGATCACGGTCGAAACCGGTGGCCATGGCGACCGTACGTTTCGTGGGCAAGACTTGATCGTCCTTAGCCCGGGTGTGCCGTTCGATACGCCGCAACTGGTGCAGGCGCGCAACCTGGGAGAGCCGGTCATCGGCGAAGTCGAGCTCGCGGCGCAATTTCTTGCCGGTCCGATCGCCGCCATTACCGGAGCCAACGGCAAAACCACAACCACCGCATTGGCCGGCGAGATTATTGCCGCCGGAAATTTCTCCACACTGGTGGGCGGTAATATCGGCACGCCAGCCATCAGCCTGGTGGATCAGGCTGGGCCTGCGACCTGGACTGTGCTGGAAGTATCAAGCTTTCAGCTGGAAACGATCGTTGAATTTCGTCCTCGGATCGCGGTGATTCTGAACATCACGCCCGATCATCTCGATCGTCACAAGACTTTTGTCAATTACGTCGGCGCCAAAGCGCGCGTCTTTGAGAACCAACGTGCGGATGACTACGCCGTCCTCAACGCCGATGAGCCCACCACCGCTGGCTTGTCGGATCGTACTCGCGCGCAGTTGTTCTGGTTCAGCCGGAACAAGGAGATTGAAAAAGGAGCCTTTGCCCGTGGCACGCATATCTATTTCCGGGACGGCCATAGCGAACGCGAGATCATGCCGCTTGCGGACGTACCGCTGAAGGGCGCGCACAACCTGGAAAATGTGCTGGCGGGAGTTTCTATTGGCATGCTTGTCGGCTGCCAGCCGGAACAGATCCGCCAGGCTGTCCGGAATTTCAAAGCCGTCGAGCATCGGTTGGAATTCGTGGCCAAGGTGGCAGGCGTGGATTACTACAACGACTCCAAGGCGACGAACGTAGACGCCACCATCAAGGCACTGGAAGCTTTCCCGGCGAATATTCACCTGATTCTCGGGGGCAAAGATAAGGGTAGCGACTACACCGGGCTCACCGATTTATTGCGACAGCGCGTGAAACGCGTCTACACCATAGGGGCCGCGGCCGCCAAGATCGAATCGCAGATTCAGGGTGCTGCCGAAATCGAACATGCGGAGACTCTGGAAAACGCGGTCAGACGCGCCAGCGAATCGGCCGTGGCCGGCGATGTCGTTCTTCTGGCTCCGGCTTGCGCCAGCTTTGATCAGTTCCAGAATTACGAACATCGCGGGCGCGTGTTCAAGGAGATAGTGCACTCGCTGGCGATGTCTCGATCTACTCAATAATCGGGAGTGAAGAACGTCGCAAGACGTGCCAGCAGAATCGTTCAAGCAATTAGGGACAGATTATGGCACCACGCTCTTTCGCGCTCGCAGTTCGCTGGATTGCTCGCGTGTGGAGCATTCTCAGCATCCTTACCGTCCTGTTCTTCGCCCTTAACGAGCTTCTACCAAGTAGTGGCCCACCCCCCACACTCCAGGAATGGCTGGGACTAACCCTCTTCCCCATCGGCGTTAGTGTGGGACTGGTCATGGCTTGGTATCGCGAGGGTTTGGGAGGAATCCTCGCGTTGGGATGCCTAATAGCCTTCTATGTCTGGAATCTGCTTCGCTCTGGGCACTTGCCTCAGGGTCCGTTCTTTCTCTTGATTGCGATGCCCGGCATCCTCTTTCTCATTGCGGCAGTTCTGTCGCATCGTAGCGCTGCTCCGCTGAGCTAGAGCGGCTCTCGAGTCCCACGTGGAACCAACTCAGTTATCCCTTCTGGAAAATCCACGGCGGAAACTTCTCCGTGTCTCCGTGTGTACGTGATGAAATAGATTGTTTATGGCCAAACGCGTGAGTGTCGATCGCTGGATGTTTACGGTGACCATGATCCTGGTTTTTGTCGGGCTGGTCATGATCTTCAGCGCTTCCGCTGTGATGGCCAAGGAGCGGTTTGGGTCGGCCTACGAATTCCTGCTGAAGCAACTGGTATGGGCGGTTGCGGGACTGGCGGTGATGGTCGTGGCCATGAAGGTGGATTACAAACGCCTGCAACATCCGGCGCTGGTTTTCTCGTTTCTGGGGTCTACCACGCTTCTGCTCCTCTCGGTTTTTTTTCTTGACCGCGCCCACGGCACGCACCGCTGGTTTCACGTGGGTCCGATTTCGTTGCAGCCTTCGGAACTGGCCAAGCCCGCGCTGATCCTGTTTCTCGCGTGGTTTCTCGAAAACAAAACCAAGGCCATGGTGATGGATGACTGGCGCAATACGCTGATTCCCGCAGTGGCGCCCACCGTAATTTTTCTTGGGCTGATTGTTTTTCAGCCGGACCTCGGAACGGCCATCGCCTGCGCGGGCATTACCGCTTGCGTCCTGTTCGTGGCCGGCATTCGCCTGCGCTACTTCGGATACGCCTTTGCGGCCGCGCTTGTGCCGCTTTATTTCCTGATCTTTCACGTGTCGTACAGGAAAGACCGCATCCTGGCCTTTCTGAATCCCTACGCCGACCCCAAGGGGTTTGGCTTCCATATTATCCAGTCGCTGATTGCGGTCTCGACTGGCGGCGTGACCGGACTCGGGCTGATGGAAGGGAAGCAAAAATTGTTTTATCTCCCCGAACCGCACACGGATTTTATTTTTGCGGTCACCGCCGAAGAGTTGGGACTGGTGGGAGCGCTCACCGTCATCATTCTGTTTGCGATCTTCCTCTGGCGCGGCACGCGTGCGGCGCTGCGCGCGCAAGATAGCTTCGGCCGCTACCTGGCCGTCGGAATCACCAGCATGATCGTGCTGCAGGCCTTCATCAACATCAGCGTGGTGCTGGGGCTGATGCCTACCAAAGGGATTCCGCTGCCGTTCGTCTCCTACGGAGGATCGTCGCTGTTTGTGACGCTGATGTGCGTTGGGGTGCTTCTGAACATCACGAAACAGGTGGAGTAGGCGCCTCTCGTGAGAAGATGTGGCGATGATGGCCCGAGTCTGCCGCCGGCAATTCCCAGCTGATGTCAACCCCTTGTTTTCAGCAATGATTACAGATGCTAGGCTTCAGAGCGCAAGTGAGCTCTTGGCAACCGTTCTCTGAGAAGAACGGACAAAGGGAACCTTGGAGTTGTTCGGTGACTTGGAGTTGTTCGGTGATTCGGCATAAAGATTAGCCGCGCGGAGTAGCGCGGCGGGAGAGAACCAATGATTAACAAAATGAACGTTTGCATGAACGTGTGCATGGCATTGATAGTCCTGCTCAGCGCGTCTGCTCTGTCCCAGAGCAAGGACAGTAGGATTGGAGATGACCATGCTAAGGCAGCACTGCGGGCCGTGATCTACGCGGGTGGGGGTGGCATAACTCCGGAGCGTGCCTCCTTCTTGATCGATGAGGCCGACGTGGAAGCGAGCACTCCTGCGGAAGAGGCTTCTCTTAAAGAAATAAACCGCATCTTGGGCGTCTGGATAAGGAGGCCCAGTCAGGATAACCAAGTCTGCTACCAGGCCCTCAAAATCAACCTTAAGGCGCGTAACGGCGCTACGCCCGAGGTGTGCAAGTAAAATCGCATGCGGTTTCACCCGCCATTTAACTGTGGTTTGCGCGAGAGGTTCTTGAAACTGCTTGGCTCACTGCTTGGCTCAAACCGCGAGGCTGGCCGATGTTAGATCGCAGAGCCTTATCGTGTTAACAACACCTACGGCATTGGAGCATAATGCGGTTGAGGGACTGCGATACGCGTTTGGCTATTCCATGCTGCCGATCTGCTACGCATTGAGCGTCTTGCTACTGTGGGGCGCACTCGATGTTGGCGAGCGTAAGTGGTATCGCGGAAAAGATGGTATCAAACGCCTATTGCTGCACTCCCTTATTTTGGGAGCGACCTTCGCAACGGTTGTGTCGTACTTGCCAATGTGGTAGCGGTCTCTGCGGACGGTTCTGAGTGTAATTGCCTGTTATCGACACTGACGGGTGTGGGCCCCCTAAAATTAGGTCTGCGAGCGATTCGCAATCTCTGCTATGTACCCGAAAGAGACCATGATTCCTGATCTGACGTTCTTGTGGTCGGTTTGTTAGAGTGGAAGTCTTCGATGTGACATTCGTCACTGCGAGCTAGCCCCCGACGTTAGATTCTGAAAGGCCATTACAGTTTCCCATGCACGAGGTAGCAGTGAAACGAGATTTTGCCTCGCTCAGCCCCCAAGAAGCGTTCCAAGTTGCCATTGTCATCGAGGAACGGAACACCCAGCTTTATCACCGGATGGGCGAGATGTTCTCCAAATTTTGCCCCGACTCACCGCAGATTGTGTCTACGTTCTGCGACTTGGCAAACACGGAACGGCAGCATGGCATTCTCTTGACCTCGCGATATTGCGAGCGTTTCGGAGCGGTGCACGCGGACATCACCGAAGAGGACATTCAGGACCTCATCGAGGTGCCGCGCTTCCGCGTTGGAGACATCTTGGCCGCCGCCGAGGCAGGTGATGTGGCTTTTGCACGACGAATGGCGTTTGAGATGGCTCTTGCAACCGAGCGCAGTACCGTCAACTACTACGCCCGCCTCGTTGAAACTACACCCGATCCGGAACTGAAAGCCCTCTACAAAGAATTTGTGGCGTTCGAGCAGGAACACACCGACGAATTGGAGCAAGCACTCGGCCAACTAGGTCACACCTAAATCTTGCTCGTTAATCGGGTCGTGAGGAAACACCCGTTAACATCAACTATCGGTAAACAGCAAGCGACGAGGAAGGGCTTTGTCGGGCTATTGCAGCTTCGCGTACTCTGCCTTGGCTTCTTTCAGGATGGGGATGTTGGGGTCGGCGTCGCGCCAAATCTTTGAGAGGGTCCTGGTAGGCGGCCATCGCCAGAATCAGAGCCGCCCAGAACAGGGTTCAGTCATTTCGCTTTCACTGCCCGACCGGGCCATTGTCTTTTCGGGCGGGGAGGGAATACGATCAGCGGCATGATCTCCTCTAATTGTGGGCACCAACACGAGAACGCACGAGGCGAATGCCCATTCTGCACCTTTTCTGATCGGAGAGCTTTACCGAGACGCCAATTTAAGTGTATTAAATGCGGGGGAGAAGTGACGTTTGTGTCAGTGCCTAAAGATGGTTAGGCGCTCGACGTTCCGGTGCATGTTTCTTCAATAACCATTGCATGCCCGGATTCAAAGTAGCCCACTTACCTTGGTCTCGAAGAGACGCCCTCGTCATAGTAGAGACGCCCTAGCCCTTCCACCCGCGACTCCGGAAAAGTCTCGCATCAGACACCGCGCGGCCCGTGAGCCAACGGCAGTGGGCTACTTTGAATCAGAGTACAAATCGCGGTTTCGGGCGAAGTTGGTCACACTGCTGGCAACTGCATAGATACGAAGGATAGCTTGGGATTGTGACGTGCTCGCAGTGAGGACATAGAAACCAATCTCCCTCAGTCCTGGCCTTCATGATTTCGGCGCAATATGCGCAGCGGATGATTTCGGGCGTTTCTATTCCTCTGATTTCTGGCATCTCTACAAAACCTTCCCTACGCTGGGCGTAACCCTAGAATTCAGCCGCAGTTGCACGGCGTTCAGATGGGTCAGGCGAGGGATTAGGCGGCTTGCCGAAACGGTATCAGTTTCCACCCTTCAGCTATGACTCTCTCAGTGATGGAGTTTTCGACTTCCGCCAGGCTTTCAAAAGGACCAGTGACGTATTGATAGTATCCCGACATTCGCGGCAACTGTTGTTGCGTAAGGTGCTTATCTGGAAACCACGGTTTCTCCCAACGCCAAAGCAACCAGTATCCTTGGCCGTCATAAACGATCTTTACGTTCTTTTGCTCCATCGTTTCTGTCCGACCCAATCGTGGCAGTCTGACGGCACAAGAGAGCGGGTGCTGTGATGAAGATCACAGAGCATTGTGACAACCAAACACGAGGGCCGCTCGAAACACGCCCTAAAGACCCGCAAGAAGGGGATAACAAAAGGCGAACGCGCTGATATAAACACAAATGAAGCGCGTCCTGTCAGTGAGAAAAGTCACATCTTGATGTGCGGTGATCGCCAAGGCCACGGCGCAAGGCAAGACTGTCAATTGGCGTAAAATCCCGATTGCACTCATTAACCCAGCCGGGAAACTATTCTCTCGAAAAACCCGTACAATAGAGTATGCAGTTTCAAGAACAAGCCCATTTGGGAACGATTGAACGTGTGAGGAAGCAGAGCGCGTTGCTTCTAAGGTTGTACCAGGCAGAACTTGCCAGTGACCCTACCAGTCACGCTACCGAATCTTCACGTAGCAATCTGATGGCTCTGTGTCACACGATTGCGCAGATGTATGGAGATGTCTAGCCTCACCCCGTTGCCTGACCGCCAAGAGCAGATCGAATAGTCTTTCGGATTTGCATGGAGCAATCCTGTCCAAGTCGGTTTGTGAGGAAGATCCGGGTCAACTGGCGATAAATCCCCATTGCGCTAGCAACGTTCTACGCTCCTGCCTCTTTCTCCATCGCGAGCAGTTGTTCTTTACGCTCTATGCCCCAGCGGTAGCCGCCTAACTCGCCATCTTGGCGGATTACTCGATGGCAGGGGATTGCTACTGCTACCGGGTTGGTGGCGCAGGCTCGGGCTACGGCTCGGGTGGCTTTGGGCATGCCGATTTTTTTCGCCACGGCGCTGTAGGAGCGCGTTTCTCCGCGGGGAATTTTTTGCAGCGCTTCCCAGACTCGGCGTTGAAAGGCGGTCGCCCTTATGTCGAGCGGAAGCGAGGGATTAAGTTCATGTCCTTGAATGAGGCGGGTGAGGTTGTCTCGCCATTGAGACATGGCGACATCGTCGCGGCGGCGAACGGCGAACGGAAACTCGCGCATTAATCCTTGTTGGAGCTGCTGCTCGGAATCGCCGAACTGAATGGCGCAGATGCCCTTGTCGGTGGCGGCGATCAGCATGTGTCCGAGAGGCGAGCCGGTGTAGCGGACGATGGCGTAGCGAAAGATGGTGTAGCGAACGACGGCGGCCACGGCGCCTCGGCGGTACTTCTCCGGGGTCATGCCTAGCTGCGTGGCGGTGCGCTCGTAGAGACGGCTGCTGGAGCCGTATCCGGCGGCGTAGAGGGCGGTGGTTACGGAGTGGCCGGCCTGTAGGTTTTGTTTCACTTGCCGGAGGCGGCAGGCGTCCATGTAGGCCTTCGGCGACACGCCGAGCACCGATTTGAAGGTGCGCTGCAAGTGGAAGGGACTGCGGCGGAATTCTTTGGCCAGCAGGCTGAGCGTCAATTGACCTTCGATGTGCTGTTCGATGTAGCGGCAAATCGACCGCACCAGCGCGGATTGAGGATTTCCGTCCACCGCCTTCGGACGGCAGCGCAGGCAGGCGCGATAGCCGGCCTGTTCGGCTTGGAGGGCATGATCGAAAAAGCTCACGTTCTCGCGGCGCGGGCGTTTGGCGGGACACGACGGACGGCAGAATATGCCGGTGCTGGAAACGGCGAAAACGAAGGTGCCGTCGAGGGAGCCGTCGCGACGGACGACGGCTTGCCAGCGGCGGGCGTTTGTTTGAACTGCCTTTGGCACGGCTATTTGAACGGCAACTTCGGCTGCCTTTGGCACGGTGGTTGGTTGCGGAGTTCGTTTCATCGTTTCTTCTTCTAAAAGTATCGCATTGGTGGCCATGGCGGTAACATAGGGCAGTTGCGCGGCGCGGACTATCCGAATGTTGCGGTCAAACGAATTTTCCCGGCGACAAAAGGGCATCCCTCCAAAGGCCTTGGCTGGCGCGGGTTTCCGGGCGACTGGTTCGAGCACACTAGCTTGGGCAGGACGGCTTGGGTACGATGGTTTGGTTACTCATAAAGTGCAGATGCTTGCATCCGCGGGCCCGGCCCGATCCCGTCTCCGCTTACTAACTCCGTTCACGACACACACTTACACTTTCCTTTTCGTATGGTTTCACGGGTGCAGTGCTCCTTTGTGAGGTCCGGAGTGTATGGGGCGAGCTGGGGGCGAACTTTGACTGTCATTCGCAGCGCTGAGTGCGTAGCAGCTCTTAAAACGACGACGCGGCCAGCGGTCGTGCTGCCGCTGCTGGTGATTTTGTTCATCGTCTCCTACGGCATTCTGACCATGCTGGTTTTCGAGCAGGGTAAGACCATCGAATCGCAGCGCAGTTTAATCCGCGAGATGTTGAAGGACAGTACGCAACTGGCCACGCTGAAAGGCAAGCTGGCTCGCGACGACAGCAAGCAGTCGCACGACAAGGCGTCTGCGCAGGCGCCGGCGGAGCACAAAGACGCGGACTCCGGCAATCCTGCGGCAGGGGCAAAAGGAGCGGACAAAAAAACCAAACGACCCGGTAAATCGGCCCACTCCACGAAGGAAGCTCCCCGGAGGCCGGCCGCGGATATGGAGGATGTGCGGCGCTGCACGCGGGTGATCTAGCGGCCGTCCCGGAAATACGTGGCATAAACTTCGGATCGTCATTCTCGCCGAAGTGAAGGATGCGATGCTGCAAGCAAAGTACATAGGTCCTTCGCTTCGCTCAGGATGACAGCGTAGATTTATACCGCGAACTTGTTGGGACACGACACTAGAGGTCGTAATCGCGTGAGGGTTGCGGACGGCGAAAGCGATTCGGGTTTTGGATGCAGATTTTTCAGATCCAGATTTATCAGAATCAGATTGTTTGGACCCAGATTGTAAAAGAAGAAGAGAAGCGGTTCTGTGAAACGCGGCCTAATGTGGTGGCCGCAAAGCAAGCGAGACACAATCATGAAGACCCTGGCCCTAGCCCTCATCCTGTCTCTTCCTGTTCCCAGGCTGGCGCCACCAGCCCAGATCTCTCCCAGTGTTAGCCAGCAACCGGCAAAGAAAAAGGGCGGGCAATGGTACTTCGCCGCAACCGGGCACGCCGTGTATTGCTACGGACCGGTGGTGACCTTGCCCCAGGCGCACGGAGGCCTCGTGAAAGTGGCAACCTTTTGCCGTGGCGACCAAACCATTGTGCCGCTGAAAGATTAGACAGATAATTTACCCAAATCTCAGACTTGGGCGGACTCTGGAACGCCGCTTCTGCGGTGTGCCAACCATACAAGTGCGAAATCCCTCTGATCTCGAAGCCCCCACTCGCTGATTATGCGGATTTGTATTCGAGGGACTTGCGAGAACCACAAAGGTCATACCACCCTGCGCCCACGGTTTAAACTGAAACGCATGATGATTGGTTCGTCAATCCGTAGCACCGGAGCGCCTCGCGCTGCTGCGCAGCATGCCGAGTCGATGAGCCCGGAAAAAACCAGGGGAGTATATCCATGAGGAGCATTCGCGATCTTTCTATCCCCTCTCTTACGCGGAAAGCAGCCAACGGAGTCCTGTCCCTTTTCGACCTGCAACTGGTCCGCAAATCAACTTTTGCGAGTGCCAATCGCCATGTTATCGAAGAACCCCCTCCGCCATTTCCGCTGGAGTCGGAAGCCTACCTGCAATGGAGTAACCCGTATCTCGAAGCGCTTCGGAGCCGTTACGCCCGCCACCCGGCGTCTGTGCATTCCCAATGGTCGCCGGATTTCATAGCACAACACGTTGACCTAAGGAGGTTCCGAGCGGACGGAGCTTATGTCTGGCAGGGACCTCAATTTTCCGAAAACAAGTACCTCATGACCGCCTATTATGCAAGAACGGTCGATCGTCTTTGCATTTTCGACCGAATGATTGAGGACGGAATGTTCGGCGCATACGCTTTCCGCTTCAATGGGAAAGTCGTGAGTCGCGATTTGATCGATTCGGTGTTGGAGATCAATTTTCTGCAGGAGAATTTCGGCCCCCGTAAGCTTGCGGTCCTGGACATTGGAGCGGGATACGGGCGCTTGGGACATCGTCTTTCCGAAGCGATGCCCTCTGCCGACCCGGTGTTCTGCACAGATGCCGTTGCAGAATCCACCTTCATCTGCGACTTCTATCTGCGATACCGAAAGGCGCGGGCGCGCGCCATACCCGTTGACGAAGTGGAATCCCTGGTCAAAGACGGCGGGATCGATCTGGCCACAAATATTCACAGCTTCTCGGAATGTACCGCGGAATCGATTTCGTGGTGGTTGGCGCTACTCCGCAATGCCCGGGTTAAGCATCTCTTTATCGTGCCCAACAGGAATGAACACTTACTATCCACAGAGGCCGACGGCAAGCGGCTGAGTGGCTCCGATTTGCTGGCTCAATTCGGATATCGTCTGCGGCTCAAGCACCCAAAATACGTGAACGGCACTGCTATGGAGCGTTACGGGATTGGCCCGACTTGGTATCTTCTATTTGAGCTGGAAGACTAAGTTCGACATCTCGTGTTCGGCTCCCGGAACCCCGCCGTGTATTGGTCGACAAGATCAATATCGGTATTAAAGATATTCCTCCCACCGTGACCGCGCTCACAGACGGGCGAAAGTGGCGCCGGTACAGTTAGAGCGAATCATTCATTCTCTATTGAAGGGCTTCGCGCATGGCTATCGTTTCCCCAACCACTACGCGGGTTTTGAATTCCAGTCTGGCGCAGAGGATCATGAGCGCGGACGAAGCTGCGGCTCTCATTAAGTCCGGCGACCAGGTCGGCATGAGTGGCTTCACCGGATCTGGCTATCCCAAAGCAGTTCCGATTGAGCTGGCACGCCACATAGCCGATGCGAACTTCCGCGGGCAGAAGTTTCAGGTCAGCGTCTTTACAGGGGCTTCCACCGGCCCTGAGTTGGATGGAGCGCTGGCCATGGCGGGAGGCATCCATCTGCGCCTTCCCTATCAGTCCGATCCAGAAACCCGCAAGCGAATCAACGCCGGCGAAATGGACTACATGGACATTCACCTCAGCCATGTCGCTCAGTTCGTTGAATATGGATTCCTCGGCAAGCTTGATGTCGCGCTCATCGAAGTCACCGCTGTGCTGGAGGACGGACGGCTGGTACCCAGTTCATCGGTCGGCAACAACAAGACCTGGATCGATCGAGCGGAGCGTGTGATCCTCGAGGTCAACTCGTGGCAACCGGCGGCGTTGGAGGGCATGCACGACATCTACTACGGCCTCGAGCCGCCACCGAATCGCGGACCGATTCCACTGGTGCGTACCGGCCAGCGTATCGGCACGCCGTATCTCGAGGTTCCCGCGGAGAAGGTCGTCGCCATCGTGCTCACGGATTCTCCCGACCGCAATAGCGCCTTCAAAGCGCCCGATGAATCTTCCCGGCGGATCGCCGGCCACATCCTCGAATTCCTCAGTTGGGAGGTGCAGAAGGGCCGTATGCCTGCGAATCTGCTCCCGCTGCAATCCGGCGTCGGCAACATTGCCAATGCGGTTCTCTTTGGGCTTGAGGAAGGACCGTTTGAAGGACTGACTTCCTACACGGAAGTGATTCAAGACGGCATGATTCGTCTGCTGAAGTCGGGCAAATTAACTGTCGCCTCTGCTACGGCATTCTCGCTCAGCCCCGCGATCATGACCGAAGTGAACGCCGATATGGCCAACTACCGGGAGCGCATCGTTCTGCGCTCGCAGGAGATTTCAAATCATCCCGAGATCATTCGCCGCCTCGGCGTAATCGCCATGAACGGCATGATCGAAGCCGACATCTATGGCAACGTCAACTCGACGCACGTCATGGGATCGCGGATCCAGAACGGCATTGGCGGGTCAGGCGATTTCGCCCGCAATGGATATCTCTCGATTTTTATGGCCCCATCGACCGCGCAGCACGGGACCATCTCGACCATCGTTCCCATGGTGTCGCATGTCGATCACACCGAACATGACGTGCAGGTCATTGTCAGCGAGCACGGACTGGCGGATTTACGGGGACTCTCGCCGCGTCAGCGGGCGCATCTCATCATCGAGAAGTGTTCCAGTCCAGACTACAAACCTTTGCTCCTCGACTATCTCAACCGGTCGGAGCGGTTGTCGTACGGCAAACATACGCCCCACCTGCTCACCGAATCGCTGGGCTGGCACAACCGTTATCTGCGCAGCGGAAAGATGCGTCCTCAGGGGGAGGACTGAAATTTCGTTTATCACTACCTCTCGCGCTCGTGCTCGCGCTCGTGCTCTTCCCCTTCCCATCGCCCGCTCCAGCCACCGTTGCCCCAGTCGCCACGGCCCCAGCCCCGGAACTGCGCTCCGTCCACCACGCTGCCATCCAGAAACTCGAACATGCGCTCGTGCCCATTCGGACCACGCGCATAAATGCGCAACGCCTTTTGATGTCCCGGATCCGGGTCCACGCCGAACGCACCGACCTCCAACCGGAAGGTCAGGCCATGACGCGCCAATTCCTTCAGCCGGTTCGTGACATCCACATGGTGGTGCTCGCTGCCATACTGCGCGTTCAGAATCAGGAACTCGCCCTCGCCGGGCGCGGCGACATTCCAGTTGCCGCTCCAGCCACCGTTGCCCCAGTCGCCACGGCCCCAGCCCCGGAACTGCCCGCCGTCAATCACACTGCCATCCAGATACTCGAACATGCGCTCCCGCCCATTCGGACCGCGCGCATAAATCCGTAACGCCTTCTGATGTCCCGGATCGGGGTCCCCGAACGTACGGAAGTCCAACCGGAAGGTCAGGTCATGACGCGCCAATTCCTTCAGCCGTCCCGTGACGTCCACATGGTGATACTCCGAGCCATATTGCGCGCTGAGAATCAAGTACTCGCCCTCGCCGCGCGGCTGTGCCACCGCCGTTCCGAGCAGCAGAAGCGACAACGCCATGGTCAAGACAATCGTGAACCGCACCTTAGTCATAAGACTCTCCTCTTAACCGGAATTTCCTTCTTGATCTGGAAAACGACACCATTGTATGCCCATCCCGCCTGATCGCGACATTGCGAAACGATTTCTCTATCGGAGCACTACACTCCCTTTAACTATACTTCTCCTGTCGTAAACAGCGCTCCTTTTCGGTAAGTGGTGATGCGAACGATCACAACCTACCCCAAAGTGGGCGCCTTTTTATATTGCGCGCAAAGACGGTGTTTCAACTGTGAGAGTTCTGGCTTTGGGCTGTGGCTCTTGGCGATCACTGCACATCAAGATGTGACTCCTGTCACTGACGGACGCGCTGATTCGTGCGACGTTGATCTGTCTCGCCCTCCGAAGAGCAGGTCCCACCGCGCGGTATGCACACCCCCTGAGGCGAACGGGCCGACCCCATTCGATTGAAGTCCTCGCACGGTAAAGAACAGAACCCCGACGCAAAGGATTTACTGGGGTGCGCTTCTCAAGAAAAAAAGGAGGACAGCCAATGTCTGCGACTACAATTTCGCTCGAAGTTCAGAAACTCAACGACGTGAGCGACCGCCTCCGCTCTCTAGCGGGGCAACATCCCGTCGTCTCGGAAGGGCTCCTCGCCATCTCGTCACACGTTCGCAACAGCGCGACTATATTGGAAGAGTTGTCCACGACGCAAATGTCGCACGCAGCAATGAAAGACAGCACTATCTGGTCTGGAGAAGGCTTACGATGTCACTCTGGAAGGCTTTGGTGACGCTCTGGCCCTGACCATGGCATATAAGTTAACATCTCGTCGATAGTCACGATATCAGCTAGCCCGGAGCACCCGTAGATAGCCGGTAGAACGTGAGCCGGCGGGTAAGTGCGGCGCAATTGTGCGACTCGCTCCGTTCCGGCCCTATAAGCCGGAAGATACATTCGGCCGAGTAATGGATGTTGACCCCAGGCGCCAGAAAGCTTGTCGGCGCGCTCTTCGGTGACCAGGAAATCGCGACGAAGAACCGGCGCCACTTTTTCGCGCTGCATTTTTTCTCCCCAAGTTAGATACGACGACTGATTCTTGGCATCATCCTGCAGTAACGCCAGCAGTACGCCGATCTGCAAATCTTCGTCGGGGAGTTGCTCGATTTCGGTTACGCCATGAGCGATGAGAATGGCATTGTTCGCGAGTCCCTCGAACAGGGTGGCGGCGCGAGTATTCATGGTCAATACCGTGGCTTCGAAGCCGGCTTTCCCGCGGACATAGAGATCCTGTAAGTAGGCAAACGTTGTGACATGCCCGGGCACAACTTCGTGGCTCACAAGTTGCTCGAATTCCGGTACGGAGATTTGCAACGACGCGTTGATCTCGTAAGTGGCTTCGTATTTTGGAGTGCCATCCGCGTTCCGCGCGCGACCGATGTAGTTCATCGAGCCCGAAAACCATGCGTCCTTAATGGGCAGGAATTCAATATTGGCCCGCGGTACGGACGAGAGATCATGGGGAAGATAGGGCAGTAAGTTGGCCGCGCTTAGTCGGTCAAAGTGGGCAATCATGGCCGCGCCCAGAGCACGGACAGCGGCCATCGGAATCACCCGATCGCGCCGCCATGAATCGACCGCCCCGAGAAGGCCGGCAGAACCGGAGGTTGAGTAACCGGCGCGGCCCAACAATTCGGCAACACGCTCACGTTTCGCTTCCGGCATGGAAGGTTCCGGTGGCCGGCCGGTCGAGGACTCAACACACCGGGCGTAGGGAACGGGCTTGCCTTTGCCGAGCACTTCCATGGCTAGGTCCCACATCGTCTCCAGGCAAAGCGACAGGCCTTCGAGATACTGACGGCGCATGCCGTTGCTTTTTCGAGCATCAATCTTGCGGGCCTCGTCGCTCAGTCCGGCGATGGCTTGCGGGAGATCTACCTGACGCAGGTACTCTTCCACCGCCTGACGATCGACGTTCTTGCCGGAAACGCCGCCGGTCTCCCGCACCCGCGCCGCCGCCGGATTGGTGTAGGCCGGCGGCAGCGGCTCGTCCGAGAACCACGAGTCGGCGATGAATCGTCCCGTGCCCGAGGCACACATGACATCGCCACCCCAAAGCGTGTCGATGCCGAGAACCGCATCTGCGACAAATCGTGCTATCGAGTCCATGCTGATCTCCTTCTTCTTCTTCTTCTTCTTCTTCTTCTTATTCTTCTTCTGGGGAAACTTTCTTCAGCGAGCCAAACCAAACATACAGACAGAGTGCAATAAACAGCAGCGCGGAAACGCTCTGCGACACCGCAAGGTTGGCGTAGAAAGGGGTCTGAATCCACTCTTCCTGGAAGTGCGGCAGCACACGCAGCGCCGCCCCAATCACTCCGCCGAGTGCGCCGCCCGCCATCAAGCCGCCCGCAATGATGATGCCGCGCTCGCGGATGGTCTTGCCGTGCTGGCCGCCAACTTTCTCTCCGCGCTTGTTCACCAGGTGCGAGAGGAAGCCGCCGGCCAAGATCGGCGTGGTCAGCTGCAGCGGCAAATAGATTCCCAGCGCGAAGACCATGGAAGAGAGGCCGAGCATCTCCAACACCACGGTAACCATGGCGCCGATGCCGAACAACATATAGGCGACGGGCTGGCCGCTCATGAATCCCGAGACCACGGCTTTCAGTGCGGAGGCCTGGGGCGCGACCAGGACCTGCCGTGGGTCGCCGGGCGCGGCCTCTCCGAACTGGAAGGCCTTGGCCAGCAGGATGATGGTTAACCCCGCGGTGATCGCCGCCGCGACGACCCCGATAAACTTCACCTTCTCCTGCGCCGAAGGGGTGGAACCGAGCCAGTAGCCGGCTTTCAAGTCGGTAATGAACTGGCCCGATGCGCACAGGGCGACGCAGACCATGCCGGCCATGGCCATCACGAAGAACATGCCGGTGGTCCCGGAGAGTCCGAACTTCAGCAACACCACCGCGGAGACGATGACGGTTAGTAAAGTCATGCCGCTGGCCGGGTTGTTCGCCGTGGTGGCAATGGCGTTGGCAGCCACCGTGGTAAAGAAGAACGAGAAGAGCAGCGTCAGCGCCAGGCCCACGGCGACCACGGTCCAGGAAACATGAAGTTGTCCGAAGAAGACGGCCACTGCGATTGCCCCCAGCACCACGCCGAGGAGGATCGCGAGGATGGGAATGTCACGGTCGGTGCGTTCCAGGTGCGGCGCTTCGCCGTGGCGGAAGGCGTGCAGCGCGATGGCAAACGATCCGACGACGACGCGCAGCGACTTGAGGATGCCGACGAGGCCGGCGCTGGCGATGGCGCCGACGCCGATGAAGCGCACGTAATAGCGGTAGATCTCGGCGGCCGTCATGTGCGAAATGGGGATGGTCGCGGGATAGACCGTGACGTCGCCCATGTGGCTGCCGATGAACCAGATCATTGGGACGAGCACGAAGTTCACCAGAATGCCGCCGGCGCAAAAGATCAGGGCAATGCGCGGGCCCATCACGTAGCCCAGTCCGAGGATGAAGCTGACCGCGTCGAAATTGAACACCATGCGGCCGCGCTCGGCCAGGGACCTCACCGCGGGCACGAACTGGAAGTTCAGGTACTCCTTCCAGACGTGGAAGGTGGTGACAAAGAAGTCGTAAACGGCGGCGATGGCTGTGGCCTGCAGCAACAGCCTGGCCTGGGAGCCACCCTTCTCGCCGGTAACGAGGACTTCGGTGATGGCCGTGGCCTCGGGAAATGGGAACTTGCCGTGCATTTCACGCACAAAATAGCGCCGCAGCGGAATGAGGAAGAGGATGCCAAGGCAGCCCCCGGCCAGGCAGATGAAGATAGTCTGCACCGGATGCGGGTCGAGGTGGAGAGCGTAAAGCGCCGGGACGGTGAAGACAGCACCCGACACCACGGCCGCGGAGGCGCCGCCCATGCTGGTGATGATCATGTTCTCGAGCACGGTGGAGCGCCGCCGGTAGACGCGCGCCAAGCCGATGGCGAGGATGGAGATGGGAATCGCCGCCTCCATTCCCTGGCCGACCTTGAGGGCGGAATAGGCTGACGCGACGCTGAAGACGATGCATAGCAACGTGCCCCACAGCACCGCGCGCCAGGTCACCTCCGGTGGCGCCATGCTGGCGGGCACCAGCGGCATGTAGATTTCGCCGTCCTTCAACGGTTGATACGCGTTTTCGGGAAGAGACTTGGTTTCGACTTCGGCCATGGATGAACGAGCCTCCTGATCCATTAGGAAGTCAAACATAGGGTGTGGAGACAGAGCAAGGGCGGAGGTCACACGGTGGAGGGACTTGGGAGCGGATGCCCTCATTGATCGCCCAGCGACTGGGGAGTCCTAGGCTAATGGCCTAAGAGGCTGCGGAAGAAGTATTTTCTGCGCCGCAGTCCGGCCGCAGCGGCTAAAGAGATTGCTGAAAGACCCGGTTTTCGGCGCACAGCCCCTAAAGGGGCATCTCAATTCAAAGAACTTACGGCATCGCTGAAGCGATGCCCTGATACGAAGCTTGAGTTTTTCAGCAATCTGTAAAGCCGCGATTGATTTTGTGGTACTTACGGCGCGGCTAAAGCCGCGCCCCTTCAAAGCAACTTCAAAACCCGAGTTTTTCCCGTAAGCTGTAAAGCCGCGCCCCTTCAAAGCAACTTCAAAACCCGAGTTCTTCCCGTAAAACCGTAGCTGAAAACAAGCCAGTGATCGCAGCGACTGGGTCGTCCCTCCGGGACTTGAATCACTGCTCGCACTTTTCCCAGCGCTGAAGCGCTGGGCTAAGCTCGGTTGCCCCTCCGGGGCGGGATGCTTCGATGCTTCGTTCGCCGGGTTGCCCCTCTGGGGCTCGATGCTTCGCTGCTTCGTTCGCCGGGTTGGCCCTCCGGGGCGGGATGCTTCGCTGCTTGGTTTGCCGGGTTGCTCGAAAACGAGTTCTCACGCACACTGTTTCTGCTGCAGAGTCGAAATGGTTGGCCGTCCAACGTAAACAGGCCGGGGGAGCCGATCGCTCATGAACATACTTGACCTGGTGGTCGGTAAGCCCATCAAGAGCAGTGACGAACGCGCCGAGCAGATCGGTCCGGTGCAGGGCATCCCGATCTTTGGTCTGGACGCGCTGAGTTCGGCTGCTTACGGCCCGGAAGCAGCCCTCAGCTTGCTGATTCCCCTTGGCCTTCTCGGCGTTCGTTATATCGTTCCCATCAGCGCCGCCATCATCACTTTGCTCGTGATCGTGTACTTCTCCTATCGCCAGACCATCGCCGCGTATTCCTCCGGTGGTGGCTCGTATACGGTGGCGCGCTTCAACCTGGGCGCGCCTGCCAGCCTGCTGGCTGCGGCCGCGCTCCTGGCCGATTACATTCTCACGGCCGCCGTGGGCATTTCGGCGGGAGTCGGTGCTTTGGTTTCGGCCGTTCCGTCACTGCTGCCGCACACGGTTTCTATTTGCGTGGGCATTCTTATCGTCGTTACTATCCTCAATCTTCGCGGCGTGCGCGATGCGGGCCTTGCCTTCGCGCTTCCTACCTATCTCTTTGTCGGCACGCTTCTCATGACCATCGTCGCAGGCGTTCTCCGTGTTCTCCTCAGCGGAGGGCATCCCACGCCGGCCGTTCCGCTTCCGCCCGTGCCGCCCATGACGCAGGCAGTCAGCTACTGGCTGCTGCTCAAGGTTTTTGCCAGCGGTTGCACCGCTTTGACTGGCGTGGAGGCGGTCAGCAACGGGGTGAAAGCTTTCCGGGAGCCCACTGTGAAAAACGCCCAGCGCACTCTCACCGTGATTATTTTTCTTCTGGCGGTGCTGCTGGCGGGAATTTCCTATCTCGTAAAGACTTACGGAATTGCTGCCACCGATCCGGGCCAGGCCGGCTATCAGAGCGTTCTCTCCATGCTGAGCGCCTCGGTTTTTGGCAAAGGCGTTTTTTATTATCTGACCATGGGCTCAATTCTTATTGTTCTTTCGCTCTCCGCGAACACGGCCTTTGCCGATTTTCCGCGTCTCTGCCGCGCCATCGCGCAAAATAACTACCTCCCGCACGCCTTCGGATACCGCGGGCGGCGGCTCGTCTATACCTATGGCATCGTCGTCCTGGCGGTGCTTTGTGGCGGCGTTCTCATCCTTTTCGGCGGTGTCACCGATCGGCTTATCCCGCTCTATGCGGTGGGCGCTTTTATGGCCTTCACACTTTCGCAAGCCGGCATGGTCATGCACTGGCGAAAGAATCGCGGTCCGAATTGGCTGAAGAGCGCACTCGTCAATGGGCTCGGCGCCCTCGTCACCGGCATCACCACCGCTGTCGTGCTGGTTGCGAAATTTGTGGAAGGCGCCTGGATCACGCTGCTTTTCATTCCTTTGACAATTTTTTTCTTCACCCTCGTCCGCCGTCACTATCACTCCGTGAAACTGCTTACCAGCTGCAAGGTTCCCGTCGACGCGGCCGGTCTCAGCCAGCATCCGATTGCGGTCATTGCCATCGACCGCTGGAGCAACATCACCCGCCAGGGAATTGAATTTGCCGCCCGGCTTTCCCCGGAAGTGATTGCCTTGCACGTCGAGCCCACCGAGCATTCCGAATTGCTGAAAGACGACTGGGAGCAGTATGTTGAGCAACCCTTCCGCGCGGCCGGCAAGGAGCCGCCCCAGCTTCACGTCCTGCCGTCACCCTACCGCTTTATCATCATTCCCATCGTGCAGTTCATTCTCGACCTTTCGAAAAAAAATCCCGATCGCAGCATCATCGTGGTCATACCCGAGCTCGTGGAAGACAAATGGTATGAATACTTCCTTCACAATCAGCGTGGCCGGCTCCTGGAATGGGTGCTTCTCGTCCGCGGCAATGAGCGTATTTTTGCGGTGACTGCGCCCTGGTACGTCGGGGAACGAACCTGATTCCGTAGCAGGCTGCGGAAAAACTCCTAGCGGGCGCAAAGAGCACACCTCGGGCGCTAAAGCGCAAGCCATTTTTCAAGGACTTATCGGCACGACTGAAGTCGTGCCCTTCCCACAACAAGCTCGAAGGGGGGCCACGCCAGAGTGAGCCCGGCTTGTAATGCGACACGGCGGAGATAACTGCTAAGCGGCACGCCTCTCAATCAGCGCCATAATACTATCGATGCTTTCCACCTGGTTCAGATCGAAGCCTGTCTCCGCGAAGTCGATCCCATACTCCTCCTGCAGGAAAACCACCACTAACAGCACATCGGTGGACTGCAAGCGCTCGGCTAATTGTTCGCTGTCCGAGAGGGCTGCCCGATCGCCTCTCTCGCTCAGTAGGTTCTGCACAAACTCGCGTATCACCAGTCTGTCGTTCATAACGGACGCCTGTTCCAGACGCCGCAGCGCCTTCCGGTCAAATTTTCCGGCTCGGGCCTAATGGCATCGGATCAATCTCCAGGATCTGCAACGCGGTTCAGACCCGGTTCTCATCCAGCAAGCGGACCAACGCTCTCCGATCAATCTTGCCGGTTGGTCCTAACGGTAGCGCGTCCAAGTGATGTACCTGTAGAGGGATCATATACGCAGGCACAAGTTTTTTCATTCCTTCGCGGACGTCGGCGAGGGTAACGCCGGCCGCGCAGTGGAAGGCGGAGATCCCGGTCGCGCGGCCGTCGGCGAGAGGCCAGGCCACCGCCGCCACCAAGTCTGTGCCTATAATCTCGCGCAAATGAGCCTCGACTTCCTCGAGTTCGACCCGGTTCCCGAGTATCTTGACCTGGTTGTCAATTCGGCCTAGGTGGTGAAATGCCGCGGAGGAATCCTGGTAAGCCTGGTCTCCCGTGCGATACCATCGGCGTCCCTGCAGCGTGGGGAAGCGAGCCGCGGTGAGTTCGGGATCCTGGTAGTATCCGCGCGCCACTTGCCGGCCCGACACGACCAGCTCCCCTTCCTCGCCCGACGGCAAACAATTGAGACTCGCGTCCACAATGCCGGCCTGAATGCCCGGGAACGGCTTGCCAATGGCCAGCGAACCGCGGTTCCTGGTGACATTCGGAGGATCTTCAAGGCGCTGTGCGGTGCAGACAACCGTTACCTCCGTCGGTCCGTAAAAATTTTCCACGACGCTGTTGGGGGCGGCGATCTGCCACGCCTGGGCAGAAGCAATGGGCAGCGCCTCACCGGCGAAAATGGAACACCGTAACGACGGAAATGCGCCGGGCTTCAGCATTTTCATGCGCTCCATAAAACATGCAGTCGAGGGCACCGAAAACCAGATAGTAAGCTCATGATCGCGGATGAACTTTGCCGGAGCCATGAGCTGAGAGGCCGGCACCACATAGAGTCCCGCTCCGGCCGCCCAAGTTACAAACAAGTCCAGCACGGAGTTATCGAATGTTAGTTCAGCCACCTGAGAGACTCGATCTGTGGGGCGAAATCCGCAGCGATCCTGCACCACGCCGCTAAACTGTGCGAGGCTCCCGGTTTCGATCATGATCCCCTTTGGCGTGCCCGTGGTGCCGGAAGTGAAAATAATGTACGCCAGCGCATCTTCCGCCACGGTCACGGGCTGATCGGGCCCCTCGTCGGCTAATTCAGCCAAGCTTTCGAAGCTGATTCCCTGGAATCCCAAGGCACTTTGCGATGGCTTCGCGCCGGCCCCGAGAAGAATCCGGCTAGGCGCGCGTTCGAGCACACGGTCCGAGAGTAGATCCAGGCCAGCTTGGTCGGCGATCAGCGCATCGAGTTCCATCATGCGCAGAATACGAATCAAGCGGTCCTCGGGAGTGCGGGGGTTTATCGGAACATATGCTGCACCGGACCACACCGTTCCCAGCACCCCTGCATACGCTTCTAAAGTTCGGGATGCAAGAATTCCAACCTTGCCCGGGACCTTTCCGGATTTTAGGCCGAGCCAACCCGAAATACGCCGGGCTAGATTTGCCAGCTCTCCGTAAGAAAACCGCATCTCGCCCACAAACAGCGCCAAGCCTTGTGAGTTTGTGACGGAGTTTTCATAAAAAGGCTGGGCAAGATTAAAGGTACTTGTCACACTTCTTCTCCTGTAAGCAACCATTCGAATCGATCAGTTTAAAAGGGGCCGGACGGGGTATCTACCGGTGGGCCGATACCCCGCCCGGTTCTCGGTTCAAATGCTAGCTCTGTGACGGCTCGCGCAAGAACGATTAGGGCTTTTCCGTCGGAGGACGATCTTACCTCCGACGACCTTGCCTCGGACGATCTTACTTCCTGCCTGGCTCCCGGTTCGCTGGCTGCATTTTCTGCTGCAACTGCTGCGTCTGCTGCTGGTGTTTTTGCTGCAATTGCTGTGTCTGTTGCTGGTGCTTCTGCTCTACCTGCTGCTTTTGCGCGTCATTCGCCTTCTGTTTATCCAGGTTCACGTGCTCCTGGTCCTGCTTCTGCTGGAGTTTGTCTCGTTCCTGTTGCTGCTTCGCAACTTGCTTTTCCTGCTGCTGCTGGTACTTCCTGTCCTGCTTCGGGTTGCCCGTATTTGGAGTGCTCTTGGTTAGGGGCGGAAGGTCGTGAGGATGGACGGCCGTGCCAGACCCACCACCGTAGCCACCCTTTCCGTAGCCGCCTGCTCCGTAACCTGGCCCTGCCTCTTTGGCCGGTACAGCGCCACGGTCATTAAAATCTCCGGGCCTGGGTGTGGCTGCGACGCCTGGCTTGCCCATGCTCGCCGACGCGCGTTGCTGCGGGTTGGCTCGGGCCGCCTGCGCATGTTGAGTTTGAGTGGCTACCGGCGGGATATGTCTGTCACGCGCCGCAGCCTCCTCATCACCTGTCGGACGCGCGCTGATTCCACCGTTGCCACCGTTATAGCTGACGTGGCTCTCGTTGATGTTCCTCACGGGGGCTTCGTAAACATTGTGAATGTTGGTGATGTTCACGTTGTTCACGGAACGGTTGTAGAAAAAGTGTCCGCCGTCCCAACGCCCGCCTTCAAAGCCTGTACTGAAATACCCGAAGCCGTAATTGATCCCGCCGTAGAAGCCTACGTGCGGACCCCAGTAGCCGTCATAGAAGACAAATCCGTCGCCACCCCAACCCCAATAGGCTGGAGTCCACAGGAAACCGACTTCCGGCGCCATCACCCATGTGCCCGGCACCCAGTAGTAATCGCTGACGTCGTAATCGTAGGCCCAGTAGCCCGGTGTCCAGAGATAACCGTCCCCCGGACAAAGAGGTTGCTCATAGACAGGCAGGGCGGGCGGGCCGAACCTAATGGCCACGCCGATTTGCGCGAACGATGCGGCCGACATCGAGAGCACGACGAGCGCGAACAATAGCGCGAACAGTGGCGCGAACAACAGCGTACGAATAAAACGGATATGCATTGTGATTCCTCTGGCCCATCATCCCTCGTCTTGCCCGGTGTCGCCTTGCTGCTCCGGGTTTCGTGGATTGAGAGGCGCGATTGAAGGACGAAACATAACTGCAGACTGCGTCTCGCTGGCAAATGGTTCTGGCAGAACTTTCTCATTCCGGAGATGTCGAAATCTGTTCAAAAAAGCTCAGTTCCGAGCATGCGTCCCATTTTGAGGTCAATCCCCTAACTAGAAGAGCAACAGTGCATTGAACTAACAACGCTTTTCGAAAGCGGCAGTCCCTTCACAAAATGGATGGCCACGATGGCCGCGAGCAACAGGTTATACAGAATGCGCCTTGGTTCCCAGTAGCGAATCGCGTTGCCGAGATAGTCGCGCCATTGAGCGGTTTCCATGTGTCTCCCATTCTTTGGCTAGGCGGAGCGCTGAATCCCGGCGTCTTGTTTCTGTACGGTGCGGAGCGCCCAGGCCATGCGCGGGGTGTTATGGGCAATGCCGAAGCGGCCCTGCGCATCGAGCAGAATGATTCCACCGTGGCCGTTGAGGCGCTGCTTGAGATAGTTCATCGCTTCCTGCGCCGCCCACTCCGGCAGGCTTCCGGATTCGACGCGATCCGCCGCCCACTTCGCGAGCACCAGCTTCATGATGGGTTCGCCCCATCCGGTGGTGGAAGCGGCGGCGCTGAGATTATCGGCGTAGCAGCCGCAGCCGATTAGCGACGAGTCGCCGAGGCGGCCGGGAGCTTTGTTGAGCGTGCCTCCGGTTGAGGTTGCGGCCGCGATATTGCCATGGCGATCGAGCGCGACGGCTCCGACGGTGTCGTGCGAAATTTCGGGCGCGAACAGATCGTTGCCGTGGGCTGAGTCCTGCTCCTGATATGCGCGCAAGCGCTCGACCTCTCTGGGAATAACGAGGTCTTCGTTGCGGCAGAGAGCGATGCCGTGCTCGGCGGCAAAGCGCTCGGCGCCCTCGGCGACGAAATAGACGTGCGGACTGTCGCTCAGAATTTTGCGGGCGGCGCGAACCGGGTGGCGCAGACGCTCGACGCATCCGACGCCGCCGCCGCGGAGGGTCGCGCCGTCCATGATGAAAGCATCGAGTTGCACCTTGCCATCGCGGTTCAGGAAACTGCCGCGGCCGGCGTCGAAGGTTTCATCGTCTTCCATCACGACTACAGCCTCTTCGACGGCGTCGAGAGCGGAGGCGCCGCGCTCCAGCGCGCACCATCCGGCGGCGGCGGCGTTGCGCACGCCGTTCACGTGCGCTTCAACCATATCGTCGGGAATGGCCCAGGCACCGCCGTGAACGACCAGAACAGGATTGGTTGGCACCTTCAGTCCTTGCGGGAAGTTGCGGGGAATAGTCTAGCACTCGTAAAGTTAGTTTCGATGAGCAGCGATTTGGAAACGTGGTTCGCGGTGGACGGACGGGGACGCCCGTCGCTCCATCGTTCAGACGCGCTCAGGCGGCGCGCGCGGGAGCGTCCATTTCGTTGGTTCGCTGCCAGGTGTAGATGACGCGGTGGATTACGGTGATGGTCGAGAGCACGGCGATCACCCACAGCACCGGAGCCATGACGTTGAACAGGGCGCCGATGATCAGCAGGACCAGGCGTTCGGGGCGTTCCATGAAACCGACGCGGCACGTGCCGATGAGCGACTCGGCGCGGGCGCGGGCATAACTCACCATGATGGCGCTGATCATGGCCAGCGCGGCCAGCACTACGTAGAAGAAGCGGTTGCCGCGGGCGTAGAAAACCAGTAATCCGAAGAACAGCGAGGCATCGCTGTAGCGGTCGACGATGGAATCGAAAAACCCTCCGAAGCGGGTTACCTGGTTCGAGGCGCGGGCGACGCGGCCGTCGACCAAGTCGAAGAATCCCGATCCGATGATGACGAGGCCAGCATAGAAAAACATGCGGCGCTGGTTGTCGCCGTTGGCATATCCAAACAAAAACGCGGCGTAGGTGTTGACCACCAGTCCCATCACGGTCAGGAAGTTGGGATTGATGCGCGCGAGAGCGAGCAGGCGCACGATGGCGTCGAGGAGAACGCCGCAGGCGCGTCCGACTCCGCTGGTCCAGCTCATATCGTCCAACCCTTAGCAGGCTGCGGAAAAACTCTTAGCAGGCGCAAAGAGCACACCTCGGGCGCTAAAGCGCAAACCGAATTAGAGGACTTATCGGCACGACTGAAGTCGTGCCCTTCCCAAAACCCGCTCGAATCAGAGTTTTTCCGCAGCCTGGTAGGGATACTCATTCCGTTTCCCGTTCCGGTTCTGGCAGCGCAGCCAGTTCCGCTTCCAGCTTGGCTTCGGCGAGGTCGTGCATGGTGGAGAGTTTCAGGATTTCCATTTCGCGGCTTCCGCCGGGGGTGACGACCATGGCGATGTCGCCAACTCTCTTATTCAGCAGGGCGCGCCCGATCGGCGAGGTGGTGGAAATTTTGCCGGCGGACACGTCGGACTCCTCGCTGGTCACCAACTGGTATGCCATTTCTTCGTTCTTGGTGCCGTCGTAGATGGTCACGGTCGAGCCGAGGCCAACTTTATCCCTGGGGATATTGTTCATGTTGATCAGCGACAGGTCGGCCAGGCGCTTGCCGAGTTGGCGGAGGCGCGCCTTCAGGTACTCCTGGCGTTGCTTGGCCATGTGATACTCGGCGTTTTCGCTGAGGTCGCCCATGGCGACGGCCTTTTTGAGCTCTCTGGGGATGTCATGGGACAGTTCACGCTCGAGCGTGTTCAGTTCGTCCCGAAGCCTCTTTTTGATCTCTTCCGTCATCGCTTTGGGCATTATAAACCTCGGCCTTGGGTAAGACTTAGGACTGGTCTCATAAATGGTTTTCCGAGCAGGGTGTCCGGCCCTCAGGGGCTAAAGCCCGCATTTTTATTGGCCGGTAGTGGCACGGCTAAAGCCGTGCCCTTCCCCAAACCATTTATGAGACCAGTTGTAGTCTGGGACTGGCGGAAACCGTAAGGAGATCATCAGTGAGCAATGGCGGTGCAGGCGGCGGCGCACCGTCGTTACTGTACGGGCTCTGGGTCCCCTTCGCTTGCTTCACCTCCCCACCGGCAATATACTTTGCGAGGCTTGCCTGCTTACTTGGGGCGACAATCGCAAGCGACAATTGCAGGCGACAATCGCAAGCGTCAATTGCAATCGTCAATTGCAATCATCGGAGACTTTATGACGACGACTTTGGAGCTCGAGCAGGAAACTAATCCCTGGCAGGCGCAAGCCGCCCGCTTCGACCTGGCTGCGGGTAAGCTGAATCTCGACGAAGGCCTGTGGAAGGTGCTGCGGAGTCCGAGCCGCGAGATCATTGTTCACATCCCGGTGCAGATGGACGATGGGCACCTGGAGGTGTTCACCGGATTCCGCGTGCAGCACTCCATTGCGCGGGGCCCGGCCAAGGGCGGACTGCGCTACGCGCCCGACGTGAACCTCGACGAGGTCCGCGCGCTGGCCAGTTGGATGACATGGAAATGCGCGGTGGTGAACATTCCATTCGGCGGCGCCAAGGGCGGCATCATCTGCGATCCGCACAAAATGTCGCAGGGCGAGCTGGAGCGCATGACCCGCCGCTACACCGCCGAGCTGTTCGAGTTCATCGGTCCCGAGAAGGACGTCGCCGCCCCCGACGTAAACACCAATGAGCAGACCATGGCCTGGATCATGGATACCTACTCCATGCACATGCGGCAGACCTGCACCGCGGTGGTGACCGGGAAGCCCGTCAACATCGGCGGATCGCGCGGGCGCCGCGAGGCTACGGGGCGCGGCGTTCTCATGGTCTGCGAACAGGCAATCAAGAAACTGCGCCTGAATCGCGACACCACCCGCGTCATCGTGCAGGGCTTCGGCAATGTCGGTTCGAACGCGGCCCTCCTGATGGCGGAAGCCGGATACAAGATCATCGGCATCATCGAGGTTGGCGGCGGCTTGTACAACCGGAACGGCATCGACATGGAAGCGCTGGTGGAATTCCGCCAGCGCACCGGAACGATTCACGGTTTCACGGGCGCCGAGAAGTATGATCCGGCCGAGCTTTTGCTGGCCGATTGCGACATCCTGATCCCGGCGGCGACGGAAAACCAGATCACCAGCCAAAATGCGGACCGCGTGAAATGCAGGATCCTGGCCGAAGGCGCGAACGGTCCCACGACCGCAATCGCCGACGATATCCTCTCCGAGAAAAAAGTTTTCGTGATTCCCGACATCCTGGCGAACGCCGGCGGCGTTACCACTTCTTATTTCGAGTGGGTGCAGGATCGACAGGGCTACTTCTGGAAGGAATCGGAAGTGAACGACCGTCTGGGAGACATCATGAACACGGCCTTCGACGATGTTGTCCGCTACGCGGAAACTCATGGCGTGAACAACCGGATCGCCGCCTACATGCTGGCGATCGACCGCGTGGCGTATACCATCCGGCAGCGCGGAATCTATGCTTAGGAACCTGTGGCACAAGTGGAACACTTCATTTCAACTATTCGTTCCCCAAGATTTTGTCATCCCGAGCGCAGCGAGGGAGCTGCAGTTCGCCGCAAAATGCAGATCCCTCGCTTCGCTCGGGATGACAATTCATGAAAGGTGTGAGGAAATATGAATCGCCCCCGAAACAAACTTACTCTTTGGCTAAGCGCTTTCTTCCTGATCATCACCATCGGCATTTCGCCGGCTTTGGCGAAGGCGCAGGCGAGTTCGACCGACACCAACTCCGCCGCAAAGCCCGCAGCCCCGGCTAATCCCAGCGCAACTGCGGCTGCGCCCAAGACGACGACCAAGGCAGCGGCTGGTGCGCCTTCCAGTTCGGAGATCGCCGCCGCTAAAGCCAGCGGCAAGGTTTGGGTCAACACCGAGAGCGGCGTCTACCACAAGAGCGGCCGCTGGTATGGCAAGACCAAGTCGGGAAAGTTCATGACCGAAGCTGAAGCTAAGGCTGCCGGGTACAAGGCAGCGCACAACTAGAACGCGATTGAGCCATTGAATCAATGAGGCATTGCTTCAATGACTCAATGATTCAATGGCTCACTCACGTTCCTCCGTTGCCTTGGCCTCGGATGTGGAGGATAATCACATTACCACTCCTGTGGCCTTGGCTCAGTCATTAGCGTGAATCTTCCTAACTACATCACGCTCACCCGCATCGCTGCGATTCCGCTTCTCATCTGGATTCTCTGCACTTCGCGCTTCTCGGGCGAGCAGACCGGGGAGCGGGAAATCCTGGCTTCGGTCGTTTTCATTCTGGCTTCGATCACCGACGGCATTGACGGCTATCTCGCGCGCAGACGCGGCCAGATCACTACCATGGGCATGTTGCTCGATCCGCTGGCCGACAAGTTGCTGATCGCCGCCGCGTTTGTCACGCTGGTGCAGTTTAATCCCGCGCTGGTGCCGGCCTGGATGGCGGTGGTCATCATCGGCCGCGAGTTTCTGGTCAGCGGGCTGCGCTCCATTGCCGCGTCCGAAGGCTTTACGATTCAAGCGAGCGAACTGGGCAAGTTCAAGATGCTGGTGCAGATCATTTCCGTGGTGGCCGTGATTCTCGCCCGCCGCTGGCACGAATGGCCTCTCGGCGGCATTTACATTTTTCCGGTCTACTGGATTGCCTGGATCGCCATCTGGTTCATGGTGCTGCTGTCGCTGGTTTCCGCGCTCGATTACTTCGTTGCCTTCTGGTCGCGGATCGACCGCAAATCGGAAAAGCGGCGACGCCGGTCCTTCGTTCTCGCCCGGCGGAGAAAACGCGATGTCCAAGCTGTCTGAAACGCAGTCTGAAAAGCCGTCCGAAAATCTGACCTCGCGTGAAGTCGCTCGTCCCGCCCCGCTGTCCTCGGAATTGGAATTGGAATTTTCTCTCGAGCAGCGCCGGGCTCTGCTCGGCATCGCACACCAGGCGATTCTTTCCGTGCTGGAGCGTCGGCCTTTTCCGGAAGCGCCGCCCTTGCCGTCCGGGCTGGCGGAACCGCGCGGCGTCTTCACGACTCTTTATCTACGGGGCGATCTTCATCGCGAACTCGGCGGCGAACTTCATCGAGAAAGTCATCGAGAAAGTCATCTGGAACCCCATCGCCAACTGCGGGGATGCGTCGGGTATGCGCTGCCCACCGCGCCTCTGTATCGCGCCGTGGCGGAAACTGCCCGGGCCGCCGCTTTCGACGATTCCCGTTTCTTGCCGGTGACCCTGGAAGAGGCTCTGCAGTTGGAGGTTTTTCTGAGCGTACTCTCCCGCCTGGTCTCGATTCTTCCCGAGGCAGTGGAAGTCGGGCGCCACGGTCTGCTCATCTCCGATGGCGTTCGCCGCGGCTTGCTGCTGCCCCAGGTTCCGGTGGAATATGGTTGGGACCGGGAAACTTTTCTCGAGCAAACCTGCCGCAAAGCTGGCCTGCCGCTGGATGCCTGGCGCAGGACCGCAACCATAGAGGCTTTTACCGCTGAGGTCTTTTCCGACGCCGATGTCGAAGTTCCCGGCTGAGACTGGTGCCGAGAATCTCTTCCTGTGCAATCCGCTGCTTCGCGCCTACCACTTTCGTACCCTTGCCTTCTCCACAAAAGGACGTAAGCTGAGCGCTGGCGTTTTGATTGTGCAGGCAGTGTTGTGAGGGCAACATGGAACTCGCTGTTGTGATCGTTGTAGTGCTCGTCGCGGGCGCGATGATTCCCGGGAATCCGAAAATTGTTTTCTTCCGCTGAGGGTGAGGTCCAAGGTTTCGGGTTATGGGTAGCAGTTGACGTCAGCGCCCAAAACAGGCTGCGGAAGAAAGTCGATTTCCATGCCGAGCCCCTAAAGGGGCATTAGAATGGGACCGCCGCCACAACATCCGTTGCTCTGCATAATCTAGCAGAACTTGCGGCATCGCTGAACAGGCGGCGGAAAAACTCATAGCGGGTGCAAAGAGCACACCTCGGGCGCTAAAGCGCAAACCATTTTCAACGACTTATCGGCACGACTGAAGTCGTGCCCTTCCCAAAACCCGCCCGAATCCGAGTTTTTCCGCAAGCTGTGAAGAGATGCCCTGATACGAATCCCCACGCGTTCCAGACAAAAGAAAAAGGGGAGATTCGCTCTCCCCTCTTTGCGATCAAATTATTGTTCTCTTACTGCTGGTCGTCCAGTTCCACCGTGTCGCCGGCGTGCACATCTTCGAGCGCGAAGACGACCATGCCGGACGATGCCGTCGGGGTTACGTTCAGAACTACTACTTCGCCCACGGCGCGCCGCGGCAGATCGCTCACATGAATGTTCGGCCCTTTGGGCTTGGTGAAGCGATTGGCCTCAAAAGCCGGTGGGCGCATCTGCGTGTCTTCTGAAGTCTGAGCTTTGAAGGAGAGCGAGTCCACCGGATCGTTCAAGGTGGCGGTGTAGGAACGGACGACGCGGAAATAGTCTCCCACTTTTACGCCCTGGTTCGAACCCATGTTCATATAAAGCTTCATGCCGGTGCCCAGGAAGCCGTCAAAGTCTTTGCCGAGCACGATTCGTCCGCTGAGCTTCCCATTCGGCGGCGCGAACCGGTCGAAATGCCCCGGCACGTGAAATGCAACCGGCGGTTTCTCGACGAAAGGCAGGGCGATATCTCCCGGGTTGATGGGATCGCAACTAAACACGACCTGGGCGATGGCGCTGTGACTGCGCGTATCGACCACGCGCACCCTGCCAATTTCTCCGTAAGGGCGTCCCGCGGCGGCCAGTACTTTTCTCTCGCCCGGATAGATCTCATACTCGTTGACATCCCGCACTTCGCGGACGATCGAATACAGTTGTCCGGTCTGGTAGCCGCTGCCCGCCAGGTAGACCAGTTCTCCGATCTCGAACTTGGTCGAGGTCGGAGTCTCCAGGCCGCCGTTCACGTAATTGGCGTCGGGAATCCGATCCTTGGTAAGAAATCCTGCGCAGTAAATGTCCGCTGCGGTGGGCGTCTGGTAGCGCACGAAAGGCACGTTGACCGCAGTGTGCACGATACCCGACTCATCGGGCGTGACCGCCGTTGTCGACTGCTGCTGGGCGAGGACGAAGGTCGCCGTCACCATAAACAGCAATAACAATCCTGTTTTCTTCATGTTACCTCCAACTCCAAATTGCTCCGGGGCTGCCCCAGCTATCTCTCTCGGAAGACAAGGGTTACAGCCAAAAAGTAACAAGCGGACAGGCAGGGGTCAAGGTTACGAGGGTGTTTGGCCCCTGTGGCCCAAAGTGCTTTCCTGAGTCCTTTGGCAATCCTTATGTTGCATCTGCGCTTACACCACTGTAATATCGCGCCGTCGTTGAAAACAAATGACCTTGGCTTTGTCTTCCACTCCCGCGACCCGTCTTTTGCCGCAGCGCCTGCCCAAGGTCTGCCTGGCGTTGAGCGGCGATACTGCCGATGACATGGTCGCCACCGCCGAGTCCATGGCGCGGGATAACCCTTTCCTCGAGTTCCGTTTGGATTACCTGAAGCAACCCTTGGCCGCGCTTCCGAAGATCCATCGTTTTCTTGAAACCCATCAGTACGTCACTGCCATCGGCACGTGCCGGCGCGCCGACAATGGAGGCAAATTCAAGGGATCGCTGGCTTCTCAATTGGAAGTGCTTACCAAGGCCCACGCCGCGGGCTGTCAGCTGGTCGACCTGGAACTTCAGAGCGCGTCGAAAGCGAAGCCCGAAGCAATCGCGCGCCTGCGCAGCCGCGTCGCACTTATCCTCTCGTTCCATGATTTCCGCGCCACGCGCAACCTCGATGAAACGCTCGGGAAAATGCTGAAGATTCCGGCCGACTTCTACAAGGTCGTCAGCACCGCGACCACGCTTTCCGACAACGTGGCCATGATGAAGTTTCTGCAGGCGCAGAGCGGCAAGCATGCGCTGATCGGCTTGTGCATGGGAGAGCAAGGCATCATCAGCCGCGTGCTCAGCGTGCGTGCCGGCAGCGCGTTCACCTTTGCCGCGGTCAGCGCCGATCTCAAAACCGCTCCCGGTCAGGTCAGTGCGCGGGACCTGCGCAGCATCTACCGCATCGATCAAGTCGACGCCGCCACTCGCATCTATGGCGTCGCCGGCGATCCCATCGAGCATTCGCTCTCGCCCGTCATCATGAACACGGCGCTGCGCCGCGAAAACGTGAACGGCGTTTATCTTCCTCTGCACGCCAAGACGCTCAAGGAGTTGATCCATTGCGTGCGTGAGATTCCGCTGCACGGTCTCAGCATCACCATGCCGTACAAGCAGGCCATGCTTCCATATCTCGACAACACCGACGCGCACACGGCCAAAATCGGCGCCTGCAACACCGTTGTCCGCGGACAGGATGGCAAGCTCTACGGGTTCAATACCGATGTGGCTGGTGTGGTTCGTCCCCTGGAGCAGCGCCTCTCCATCGAGAACGCGAAAGTTCTCGTGCTCGGCGCCGGAGGCGCGGCGCGGGCAGCGGTCTTCGGTGTGAAGGAGCGCGGCGCCGAAGTCTGGATATTGAATCGCACTTCCGCGAAGGCGCAGAAGCTCGCGCGCCAGGCCAGAGCGCGCAGCATCAAACGCGCCGACCTCCGCAAGATCGCCTTCGACGTCATTATTAACGCCACTCCAGTTGGAATGGGCAACACGCGCGATTGCCCGCTCAAAGACGACGAGATTCAGGCCAAGGTCGTCTTCGATATGGTGTACGACCCGGTCGAGACCCACCTGCTGCAGGTGGCGCGCGCCAAGGGAATCGCCGTCATCCCCGGAGTCGAAATGTTTGTGCAACAGGCCGCCCGGCAGTTTGAAATCTGGACCGGCAAGCCCGCTCCCGCCGGCGATATGCTGCGCGCGGTTACGATCGCTCTGCAGGACCGCGCGGCTGGCCAGAAGCAGAAAGCCTGAGCAAAAAGGTTTTGGGGTTTCAAAGTTTCAAGGTTTCAGAGTGCCTTGAGAGTATTCGCGACTAGAGGACGCGGCCTTGAAACTATGAAACCTTCAAACTTTGAAACCTTGAACTTTACATGATCGGCCAAACCATCTCGCACTATCGGATTGTCGAGAAACTCGGCGGCGGAGGGATGGGCGTGGTCTACAAGGCTGAGGACACGCGGCTTCATCGTTTTGTCGCGCTTAAGTTCCTGCCTGAAGACGTTGCCCGCGATCCGCAAGCGCTCTCCCGTTTTCAACGCGAAGCCCAGTCCGCATCCGCACTGAATCACCCAAACATCTGCACGATTTATGACATTGGCGAGCAGGACGGCCGGGCGTTCATCGCCATGGAGTTTCTGGACGGCGTGACTCTGAAGCACCGCATTGCCGGAAAGCCCGTCGAGGTCGATGTCTTGCTCGGGTTGGCCATTGAGATTGCCGATGCATTAGACGCAGCGCACTCCAGGGGGATCGTTCACCGCGACATCAAGCCGGCCAACATTTTTATCACCGAACGGGGGCACGCCAAGATTCTTGATTTCGGGCTGGCGAAGGCCTCGCCCACGGGCAGTTCTTCGAGCCAGATGGCGTTGGCGAACACGATGACCGCCGTCGATGAACAGCACCTCACCAGCCCCGGTTCTACGCTCGGCACCGTAGCTTACATGTCGCCCGAGCAGGCGCGGGCCAAGGAATTGGACGCACGCACTGATCTGTTCTCCTTTGGTGCTGTGCTCTACGAGATGGCGACCGGAGCGCTGCCCTTCCGTGGGGAAAGCACAGGAGTGATTTTCGACTCCATTCTGAATCGGGCTCCCGCGTCTGCGGTGCGCTTGAATCCCGACCTGCCGACCGAACTGGAACGGATCATCAACAAGGCTCTGGAGAAAGACCGCAACCTTCGATACCAGCATGCCTCCGAGATTCGCACCGACCTGCGACGGTTGAAGCGGGACACAGAGTCGGCGCAGATTGCTGTGCCCCACGAAGCCGCTGTCGGACCGCGCTGGCTGGCCGGTCGAAGGATACTCGTCGTGGCGGCGATCATTCTGGTGGCGCTGGCTGTTGGATATGCTGGTCTCCACTGGCATTGGACGCGGCCCGAACCTACTGCAGCGGGGGTGGGAGCCAAGCTTTCCGTCGCTGTCATTCCGCTCCAGAACCTAAGCGGCGATCCCGCCAACGACTACTTCAGCGACGGGATGACGGAGGAAATCAGCACGAAGCTCTCTCGCATTCGAGGGTTGAAGGTCGCTTCGTATGCCTCCACGGCGCGATTCAAGGGCGCGCAGAAGAGTCCGGACGAGGTTGGTCGAGAATTGCAGGTGCGCTATTTGTTGGAAGGGAGTGTGCGAAGGGCCGGAAATCAAGTGCGCGTCAATGCACAGTTGATTGACGCTTCCACAGGTTTCCAAGTTTGGGCTGACGATTTTACGGGCGCGTTACAAGATGTGTTTGCGCTGCAGGAGCAGACCGCATTAAAAATCGCTGCGGCCCTGAATTTGAAGCTCAGCGCGGAAGAAGAGCGGGCCGTAGAGCATCGCTACACCCAGAACCCGCAAGCTTACGACGCTTATCTGCGAGGTCGAGCCCTAGTGGTATACCACGATCTTCCGGAAAAGCTGGCAGGCGCACGTAGGGCATTCGAGGAGGCACTGCAAGGGGACCCGAATTACCCTCTCGCTCTAGCCGGCCTGGCAGAGGTGGAGGCTAATTACTACCGCAACGTTGACTCAGGTGATCCTGCACGCCTGCAACGTGCTGAGCAACTTGCCGAGCGGGCTCTGGCCATCGATCCACAACTCGCCGAGGCGCACGTCGCCCTCGGATCAGTGTATGGCAATCGGTACGAATACCATCGTGCCGTGGAGGAATTTCAGAAGGCTGTCATTTTGGAGCCGGGGAATGCTTCCGCATGGGACCAACTCTCTTGGGCCTTGGCTTATCAAGAAGCACCCGATGCTTTGCAGGCGGAGAAAGCGGCCCGCGAGGCGATTCGACTGGGGAATACTTCAGTCAGCTCGTATTATCATCTCGGCCGCGCGCTGAACCTCCAAGGTCGCTTTCAGGAAGCAATCGCGGCTTTCCAACTCGTACGACAATTAAGCCCCATGTCCCCCACGGCTGATCTCGGCCTCGCGCAAGTTTATTTGGCCCAAGGGAACTCCGAGCGAGCCGTGAGCGTTCTCCAAAAGCAACCGGGAGCTGCCATCAACCTTTTCTGGCTGAGTTCGGCTTATGCTGCTCACGGTGACAAGGAGAAAGCTCTGGGCACGCTGCAAAAAGCCCTCGCCGCAGGTTACCGCGACTTCGCTGCCATTGATGGCAGCCCTTACTTCTCTTCGCTGCGCACGGACCCGCGCTTCCAGCAGTTGACCCAGCGCTACCGGAGATAAGGCGCGGATTGCTGCAAGCGCCCTGCTAGCGCCACGAAATCGCTTTCGTAGCAAATTGAGACAAAATTGGCGATGCGGTTATTGCAAGAAAGGTTGCAAATAACACAGACACGAAGTATTATGATCGGTTGGACGCAGCGTTCCGCGTTCATCTTGTCCCAACAAAACCAAATCTTCCAGGTAGAAACGCAGCCCTAGCTTTTGAAAAAAATC
>Ga0208827_1000153_pt1 | contig 50654 bp, 43 predicted proteins | sample Sb_taG_5_FD_187709 | JGI IMG/M metagenome (GOLD analysis project Ga0208827, IMG submission 187709) | Peat soil microbial communities from Weissenstadt, Germany - Sb_50d_8_FC metaG (SPAdes) (version 2) | ecosystem: Environmental > Terrestrial > Soil > Wetlands > Peat | place: Germany... | reverse complement strand
GACGGATAGTACGCGGATTTGAGTTTCGGAATGTCTCCTTCCACTATCCCGGAAGCGCACGCCTGATTCTCAACCGCCTGAACTTTGAGTTGCGTCCAGGACAGCGAGTGGCTTTGATTGGCGAAAACGGGCAGGGCAAAACCACCCTCGTAAAGTTGATTACCCGGCTTTACGACCCTACGGAAGGACAAATCCTGCTCGATGGCATCGATCTTCGCGAGTACGACCTGGAAGATCTCCATCGCGAGATGGGCGTGATCTTTCAGGACTTCATGCGCTATGAAATGACCGCCCGCGACAATATTGCGGTTGGCCGAGTCGAGGAAATCGACAATCTGGAACTCCTGAAGACCGCAGCACGGAAGAGTATGGCGGATGGCATCGTCGGAAAACTGCCCGAACGCTACGAACAAATGCTGGGCCGGCGCTTCGACCGCGGAGTGGACCTTTCAGGTGGTGAGTGGCAGAAAGTCGCACTCGCACGAGCTTACTTGCGCGACGCGCAACTCCTGATTCTCGACGAGCCGACTGCCGCACTCGACGCGCGCAGCGAATTGGAAGTTTTTCGCCGCTTTTCCGAACTCGCCGCCGGCAAGACGGCGCTCTTTATTTCACACCGATTCTCTACCGTGCGCATGGTCGATCGCATCGTAGTACTCAACAACGGCAAGATTGTCGAGGAAGGGAATCACGCCCAACTGTCGAGCCTGGGAGGTCTTTACGCCGAAATGTTTGAGATGCAGGCCTCCAGCTATCGCTAGGAAGCACTCCAAGGCAGCATGAAGCCACCTGAGCGGGGGAATGCCTGGCCCGGGCTGACGAGAACCGCGATGCGGAATTGGCGCGTCATCGTCGGCATTGGCATCGGCCTCGCCGTTCTCTTGACGTTCTCCCGGACTATACCCAGGATTCACGCGCAACTGGGCCCCAGTCCGGAGGTGATCGTCATCGATGCCAAGGCGCCCGGTCATCCCTTTCCCCATTTTTGGGAGCAGATGTTTGGTTCGGGGCGCGCGATACTGGCCCTGCGTGACAGCTATCGGAGTGACTTACGTGCGGTTGAGCAAATCACCGGTTTCAAATACGTGCGCTTCCACGGCATTTTCGACGATGAGGTTGGTGTCTATGCCGAAGATGGCCAAGGACACTCCGTCTATAACTTCTCTTACATTGACCAGATCTACGATGGTTTGCTCGCGAACGGCGTGCGCCCTTTTGTGGAGATCGGCTTTATGCCCAACCAGCTGGCAGCCAGAAAAATCCTTCACAGCTTCTGGTACAAACCTGATATTTCCCCGCCAAGAGATTGGGGCCACTGGGACGGCCTGATCTCGGCCTTCACGCAGCATCTAGTCGATCGCTACGGCATCGATGAGGTTGCGCAATGGTATTTCGAAGTGTGGAATGAGCCCAACCTCGACTTTTGGGCAGGGGAGCCAAAGCAGGCCAGCTACTGGCAGCTGTACGACCATACCGCGCTCGCCATCAAATCGACCAGTCCGCGATTGCGAGTCGGTGGCCCCGCGACCGCGCAAGCTGCGTGGGTTGACGTGTTCATCCGCCATTGCGCCGAGAAAAAAATCCCGGTGGACTTCGCCTCAACCCATGTCTATGGCAATGATCTCGCGCAAGATGTTTTCGGCTCGCCCGCGGACATTTCTCGCGATCAGATGGTCTGCCGCGCGGTCAAGAAAGTTCACAACCAGATCACCACCTCGATCATGCCAAATCTACCGCTGATCTGGAGCGAGTTCAACGCCAGCTACAAGACTGAACCTGAGGTTACAGATTCCATCTACATGGGTACCTGGCTAGCCGACACGATACGCCAATGCGATGGCTTGGTGGATATCATGTCTTACTGGACGTTTTCGGATGTGTTCGAAGAGCAGGGTGTGGTGAAAACGCCGTTCTATGGCGGCTATGGACTGGTTGCGGAGGATGGCATTCCCAAGCCCGCCTTCAACGCCTTCAAACTGCTGCACCGGCTCGGAGATCAGCGGATCCAGCTCGATTCTGATTTCGCGCTCCTCACGCGCAGGCAAGACGGTACGTTAGTGCTCGCGCTTTGGAACTACGCGTCGCCAGAGCAAACCGGTTCTCCGAGAACGGTCACTCTGCAACTGAAAGGTATCCATGCGAGGCAAGCCTTGATCGCCCGCGTGGACCGCGATCATGGAGATTTTCACTCCGCCTACGAAAAGATGGGCGCTCCGCGTTATCCCACCCAGGCGCAGATCCAGGAACTGCGTGAGGCTGCAGAACTTCCAACGCCGGAAGCCCGCCCAATACAGAATGGCGAGCTGACCTTGACTCTGCCTGCGCATGGCATGGCACTGGTTGAGTTGCAGTAGCCGGAACTACTTTGTCAGAAGGGTTTCACTCTTATCCTTATCTGCCGGCTGGTACTTCTTGAAGCCAGCGCGACTCATGCCGCGCTGCGCCTCCGGGTTTTTCATGAAGGTATCCCAAACGAAACCAGTACGGGCATTTTCTGCCATGAGCATGGTGATTCCCACGTCAATCCCAACCACGTCATGGTCATACCAATTCTTGAGCGGATTGAAGGCATTTACAAATCCATACTGGCACCATGCCCCTCCATAATGATCCTTGATGTTTTGGAGGACGCGCATTACGGGCTGCGGAAGAAATGGCAGGGAACCTGCCGACGAACTGGGGACAACCGTTCCATCAATCGGCCCCATCGCGGGCGGACCTCCCCATATCACATAGCCCTTGTCCGAATCGGAGGCGCTAATACCCCAGAGATCATCGCTGTAATCTGGAAACTGCTTGGCAAGATCTGTGCAGAATAGGCGGTGGGCGTCCGTAGCCAATCTCGAGTTCTGGAAATAGTCGGCGTATTTGTCGCGTTTATCGCGGAAATCAAACCAGGCCTGGGAGTACTGATGCACAAACAAAGGGGCGAACGAACCGATATAGCGAATGCCATCATATTCAAAGATGGTCCGCTTCCAGGCGTCCCAGGCTGCAACGGGCAAGGGATGGGAAAGCGATCCCAATCCCAGGAGATACATCATCATCATCTCGCTGTAGTAGTCCCAGCGATAGGGGAGAAAGCCGATTTCGGGCGTCCACCCATGCGGCAATAGCGCGGTGTCCTCCGACAACCAAGTCCAATCCACCCGGTTGAATATCTCGTAGGCCAAAAAACTGATTTCGGAATGCTCCTGGAAGTGTTGCTGACAGGTGAGGACTCCGCACAGCAGAATAGCCGTGTCGACCGAAGAGACTTCGGAATCCCACGTTCGTTCGCCGGTGTTGAAGTCGGCGAAGTGGTAGAAGAATCCTCGATGAGTGGGCATCTTCTTCGCGAGGAAGCGCAGAGTAACAAAAGCTCGCTCCCGCGCATCGGCAAACGAAACGAATCCGCGTTTTTCTCCGATACAAAGAGCGGTCAGCCCAAACCCCGTTGCCGCAATACTCGCGACTGCGGTGGTGTCATTCGCCCGCACATTGCATCGATCCTTTATCAACCCAGTTTGCGGGCTAGCTTGTTCCCAAAAGTACTGAAAGTTTGCCTTCTCTAGTTCCTCGAGGAACTGATCATCGCCTTGCGCAAGAGAGCTTGGGGCCGGGGCAGGTTGTGGACGATTGCGCTGTTTTTCGGCTACTGCCAGCGGGGAAAACAACTTTGACATATCGCACAATCCCCACATGCTCACGCCCGCGATCCGTAACAGCAGGTCTCGTCGCGTAAGGCGGTTCGTGCCAAGGCCGATCTTTTCGTTCTCGCCCATCCGTTTAATTCTAGATGTTCCGCATTCGGGTGTGAAATGCGGGTCTGAGGGAGAATTTCCGAGGGAGAATTGAGGGCGTTGCCGGCTGACCCAGCAACCCTGCATATAGAAGAGCGCGTCGTTAGAATGAGAATGTTAGCCGAGGGTCACGCCATGAGTTCCAGAGGCATGAGGACCAGAAACATGAGTACCAGAAAGAAGATTGCGATTTGGGCAATTCCAGCTCTCGCGATTTTGGCAACGGTCTTGACCATTGTCCTCCTGCACCGGAGGCAGCCGATCATTCTGAGGGGCGCGGTCTTGAGACAGGACAGCGACCCAAAGAAACAGTTGCCCATTGCCGACGTTGAGATCACCGCGATCAATGATTTAGGGAGCGGGAACTCCAGGTCTGATGCCTCAGGTTACTTCAGGATCACTCTGCCCAAGGGACTCCGACGGCGACAACCAGTCACCCTCCGATTCGGTCACAAAGATTATCATCCGCTGGAATGGGACGACTTTGTTGGCGACAAGATTTACATCGCTCGTATGGTGCCCATCCGGCAGGAAACGAACCCGGAACCTCATCATCCCGCGGTAGCGGTCTCCAATGCCCGGGTAAGGTATTCGGTGAAGGCTACAACCGAGGCGGATGTGGGAAGCGCAGTGAAGACGTTCGAGGTCGCCAACACGGGGAACCAACCCTGCGACAATCGGTCTCCGTGTTCGTCCGACGGTAAGTGGAAGGCAGCGATCGGCTCCATGTCGCTCGACGCTGGGGAGAGGAATGAGTTCCGAAACGCAAGAGTCTCTTGCATCGCAGGCCCCTGCCCCTTCGCAAAGATCGAGCTTGAAGATCTTTCGGGGGACGGACGCTACTTTAACGTGTCAGTTCGCAATTGGTCGGACACGGCCACTTTCTTGTTGGAGGCCGAGGTTGTTCACCCCATGGTCAGCGACATAGTGCGGGATTCTTATCCGGTGATTTTTGGGCGAGCCTTGAATTTCAGCCTGCCGCCTGCGGCGGAGGGTCCGAGCATAGAAGCGGAACTCGATGGTGAAGCCATTGTCTTTCCCCTTGGTCCAAATCTTTTCTTGCGATGGGCGGATTGTCACGTCGCAGTGGACAAGGATCAATCCGCAACCTATCGCTGCGAACTTAAGCCCGGGTACCAGTTCCGGTAAGGCGGGTGCCTCGGTGGTCGTTATCTGCGGCGGATCAGCGCTCATTCAGCAATTTTGTCAGGCGTGGCTGCGGCTGCGGTGTGTTCTCCCTCAACCGCAGAGAACGTGATTGGCGAGGACGCAAGCGCGGGCACCAGCGAGGGCGCTTCGATCGTCGGCAGAGGTTCATCTTTGCTCATCGACGGGAACTTGCCGTAGGTCATGCCCCGCCACAACCACTCCATGGGGCCAAAGCGATACCGGTTCAACCACCAATTGCTGAACACAATCTGCGCCCAATAAAGAATGACCGTGGGCACCAACCCGATGGCTGGTCCGATGCGTCCATAGAGACCGGTTGTGTAGTGGTAGAAGAACAAGGTGCACACCACGGATTGCATCAAGTAGTCTGTCAATGCCATGCGCCCCACCGCGGCAAATGGGAGCAGACGGCGTCGCCATTCCTCCTGCATGAAGAGAAGCGCCAGGCCCGAAACATAACCTGCGCTCAAGATGTGGGATCCAGGCAGAAAGAGAACATTAGCAGACCAATTCCACAGGGAAACCTTGTCGGGTGGAATCACTGCTCTCACCGCCGCCCCGTAAATATTGATGATCAGGCCTATCGAGAGGCACCACGCGCACACCCGCTTCAACACCGGACGGTATCCCTCGAACTGTTGTACGATGCCGGCTCGCCACACCCACATGCCGAGTAGAAACAGCGCCGTCGCATAGATCGCGAACAACTCGAAGGGCAGCTGTTGCTTCCATTCCACCCAGTTCTGCGCCATGATCTGCCGCACCGTTCCGTGCGCATAGATATTAATGACCCCGTAAATCTTCTTCATGTCCGGCGGCTTGGGTACCATCCAATGTGGACGGAAGCGGCTGTAGTAGATGGCCAGGAAAATCGAGCTGACTACGATGGGCAGCGAGAACAAACCTCCGGCCCACCACAGCAAGGTCTTCTGTTGGCGTTTGCGGAAGAGCAACAAAATTGCCCCCGACAACGCATAGGTCAGCAGGATGTCTCCCGCCCAGATCAGCAGCCCGTGGATCAGTCCGAACAGCGCCAGGGCTAGAAGTCGCCGGGGATAGAAGCCCAGGAAGCGGACGCTGCGCGCTTCCGCCCGACTCATCTGCATGGCAAAGCCCATCCCGAAGAGAAAGGAAAAAATCGAGATGAATTTCCCTTGGATCAGGGCATCGATGAAGAACTGGGCCGCGACGTCGGCACGGCCGTGGTAGAGGGCCCCGATATTCCCGTAAACATCGAGGGGCGCGAAGAAAGCGCGCATGTTCGCGGCCAGAATTCCGAACAGCGCCATGCCCCGCAGAACATCGATAAAAAGGATGCGCTCTGAAAGGCTGACCGGGCCCACCCGCTGCGCTTCTAGCTGCATGCGCCACCCCCGCACGTAATAATGACATGAGCAACCGGAATGGAGTCAATTACAAATTAACTTTGTGGTCTTTTGTTATGTTCAGATGTTATGTTCAGAACCGAGTAATTTTCGCCATCGCGCCGTCCTCCGCAAAGCGCACCATCAAGTTCTGAAACTCTCTATGAACCCGGTTTCATCGGCATTGGCAGATTCATTCAAAGCTCCATGACCGGCTCAAGTCTAGCCACTTGCGAGCGATCCCAAGTCGACTCGACCATTTCCATCATCTCCAGATCCATCTTTCTCGTGGAGCTTTGAAACACCGCCCTGGCCTTGGCCAGATCCTCTGCTTTCCAATAAACAATAATGAAGTCCCCGTCCGGAGACCGGTCAAGAAAGATGTGTTCTGCAATGACTCCCTGTTCACTCATGCAGAGTTTAGCTTCCTCCATTCGGTTCGGAACCTGCTTAGCCCATTCCAAGAATTTATTCGTCATTCCGCTCTTCAGACGAACTTTTATGCATTCCGACTGCGGCATCTCAGTCCCCTCCTCCTTTCTTCATTTGGTACATGTGAAGGACATGCGCCTTCATTTTTTCCAGAGGATAATTCTTGGGTTCCATAACATATTCGGCGACTATGCCTGTAGTAAGCGAGCGAAAGTAGATCACTTCCGCCTCCGGATCACTAACCCCGAGCTCGGAGAAGATTGCTCGATGAACTTCGAAAATTTTTGCCCATTGGCTCCGAATCTTCTCTGACGTGTTCCCGATGCGTCGAAGCGCTGCCGGAGCGTCGGGCTGCAGAAAGACCGTCAGATAGAACTTATAGAGCATGGTGTCTTTCTTCACCTCGTCGAAAAGGCGGTCCAGGATGGTAGCGAGTTTGTTGAGAGCACCGGATATTTCGTCGATCCCTTGGATTAACCCTTCGGCTTCATTGAAACGTCGCTCCATGACCGCCGCAAGTAAGTGTTCCTTGCTCCTGAAGTAGTTGTAAGCAAGGCCTTTTGAAAACTCCGCTTGTTTTGCAATCTCTTCCATCGAGGCGCGGTGGAAGCCTTTTTGCTTAAAAACTTGCAGGGCTGCCGAGATAATTTTCTCGGAGGCGCTTAATCGCATTTCTGCCCATTGCTGTTGCGTCCGCGGTGACATCCGTAAGCCCCGTGTCCACAGTCAACATTATCAATGACTGACTGAATAGTCAACCATAAGAATTACATTGTTTGCATTTTCCCGCGTCAGTAGTATAGTGTTCGGCGGCGGCGGAAATAAAACCAGTCGAAGTGCTGAGTGAATTCAAATCGGACAAACCTCTGCACAGTTTTTCACTCTCCCGTTTCCAGCCCTCAGTAAGTGCTTGCAGCAGTAAACACAAACTGATACGCCTGTTGGCCCAGCAATTGCACTTCTAGATACGTCCTCCCCTCTAGGACACTTGCCGAGAACTCGGCTATTCGAGTTCGAATTTTGCTTTGGAGGACCTCCCATGTCGCGCCGCCACTATATCTTGTCACTGGTAGTAGCCCTGTTCTTGTCCACGCTCGCCTTGGCCAATTCCATCCCGGTCAATCTGACGCTACTTCACTCCGGCACCAGCGTCCGCGGCGGTGCCTTCACTGCTCCCGGCCATTTCTCGATTAACGGTTTGAAGGCCGCGCCCATGAACTTTGACGCGATCAGCAGCCACCCGTCGCGTGACTGGAATGCTCACCTCAGCGGGCTGCCTTCTGGAAAAGTTATGCTGGGCAATGGCACGGCCAACAGAACCGGGCGCATCGCTTTCCCGGGTCAGGGATATCAACCGACTTGTTGCAAAGCCCAGAACTGGGTAGGTGGGGATCAAGGGATTGGAGGGCATGGACTGTCTGCCCCGGAACCGGGTAGCCTGATTCTGCTCTCGACGGGCCTGCTCGGGATCGCAGGAATAGTGCGGCGCAAACTGCTGCGCGGCTAACGCGTGATCGGCTGTTGACGTCCTCGCAAGCAAAGTTTTCTCGTACTCCTTTGTTCGCCGCCATCAAATCCGATGGCGGCTTTTTTCTTCCCTCTCATCGAGTCCTCTCTGGCTAGAGCCCTGTAACTTCCTTCCGATCGCCACAAGGAATCCGCGCATCGCAGCGAAATGGCACCCGCGCGCAAGCTGAAACCCACCGTATAGAAATGCCAGCCATCTCGACATAAACCTCGTGTCACGCTGGACACGCCCGCGTTTATGCGCACACGCAATCCCACCCGCGTGCAATATTAACGTCTTTATTTTCAATCGATTAACTGCTGGCTCCCCACTTGCTTTTTATCTTGGCAGCGAACAGGAGCGATGCGATGAAACTGGGGACCGGCAAAGCGAATCGGCAGAAAAAGGCACTCTGGGTTCTCGGAGCAGTGCTCGGAGCAGTACTCGCAATGACCACTGTGAGCGCGGCCTTGCAGACGCCGGTCTCCGCCCCGCCGCGTGTCCAGGCTCCTGAGTTCGCCAAAGGCGCGCTCGCCCGAACCACCGTGCACTGGGTTCTGGTCAGCATTCCCGACCGCAAGCTGGCGCTGTTTGAAAACGGACGGGTCGTCCGCCTCTATCGCGTCGCGGTCGGCAAGACTTCGACCCCGAGTCCAGCTGGCGAATTCAAGATCGTCAACCGCGTCACCAACCCGACGTACTACCACAAGGGCCAGGTCATCGGCGCCGGCAATGGCAACCCGGTGGGCACGCGCTGGATGGGACTGAGCGCGAAGGGCTACGGAATCCACGGCACCAACCAGCCGAACTCGATCGGCAAAGCGGCATCGACGGGATGCATTCGCATGGGCAAGCACGATCTCGAGGAACTCTTCGCCATCGTCGACGTAGGCGACACGGTCCAGATTCGCGCGGAACGCGACGAGCAAATCGCGGCAGTCTTTGGAACGGTAACGGAAACCGGATCTGGAGCCGGAACCGAGACCGAGACCATCGCGCAGGTCGAAACAGAAAAGAGCCCGGGCAACGGGCAATAAGCGCCACATTTCTTGTAGAGACGAGGCTTGCCTCGTCTCCGGGCGGTTAACTCTTACGGAGGCAAGTCATGGAAACGATGCTGCAAGGTCTGGTAATCATCGGAGGTCTGACGTTCTCGCTCGCCGCGTCTCTGCTGATCGAAGAACTCATCTTCGGACGAATCGTCCGCCTCGCGTTCGCGCGCCGTCCAGAAAATCCTAAAGATTTTTCAGAACACGAGCAAAAGAATTGAAAGGAGTACCACCATGCTGTTACTGAAGTATTTCCTGTTGAGCGCGGGAATCGCGATGTTCGTGATCGCCGCTGGAATTCTCACCAACGACGCCTACCTGCTAATCGCCTGGCAGCGCAGACGTTCAAACTTGGATCCGGAGGCAGGCGCGCCCGGACTTGGTAATAGTCCTAAAGTCCGCTGGCGCACCTCGGTTGCGCTGGTGATGCTGGCCTGGGCTCCGCTGCTGATCTCGGCGGGCATCGTGATCGTCCCCAGCGGAATGGCCGGCGTGCGCGTGAGCCAGACCAAGGGCACGCTGGCCGGAACTCTGTATCCGGGAGTGCACTTCGTGATGCCGCTGGTCGAGCGCGTCGAACTGTTCAACACGCGCGACCAGTTGTTCACCACCGGCATCAGCGAAGATTCGCTTGCCAAAGGCGCGGCGAAAGGCGAAGCATTGCATGTGCAAGCCCCGCAAGCCCAAGCCCTGCACGTCCAGGCAAAAGAAGGACTCACCCTGGGCCTCGCCATCACCGTCCGTTACCAGATTGACCCCAAGCGCCTCGACTACATCGAAGCCAACCTGCCGCAGCCTCTGGAAAAAGAAATCGTGCCTCCCGTGGTGGCCACCGCATGGCGTGAACTGGTGCCGGGTTACACGGTGCGCGAAGTTTTCTCCGCCAAGCGCGAAGAAGTTCGCCAGCGCTCCGCCGAAATGATTCGCAAACGGCTGGCCGCCGACGGCATCGTGGTGAAAGAAGTCATGCTGCGTGACATCGAACTTCCTCAGGAATACGCCAAGGGCCTCGAGTCGCTTCTGCTCAAAGAACAAGAGAACGACCGTATGGGCGTTGAGACCGAGATCCACCAGAAGCAAGTGAAAATCGCCGAAGCCGACGCCGAAGCCACCAAGGTTCAAGAAGTGAAACAGGCTGAAGGACAAGCCGCCGTCCGCGTGCTGCAAGCCAAGGGCGAGTCCGATGCCATGCAATACACGCTCCCGCTGAAACAGAAACAGATTGAGCAATCGAAGCTCGAAGCCGAAGCGCGCAAGGAGGCAACGGTCAAGAATGCCGAGGCCGCCGGCGAGGCCAAGCTCATCGACAGCAAAGCGGAGATGGAACGCCGCAAACTCCTGGCCCAGGCCGAAGCCGAACGTATCCGGTTAACCGCCTCTGCCGACGCCGAGCGCATGACCAGCGAGAGCGCGATCCTGAAGCAGAATCCGCTGCTGATCAACAAAATCGTAGCCGAGCGCCTCTCCGACAAATTGCAGATCATGATGGTCCCGGCGGACGGCAAGTTTTTCTTCACCAACGATGTGCTGCGCGGTATGGGTGCTCCGAATCACGTGAGCCAGGCGGAAGACGTGGAAGGATCAGATCGAAGACCGCAACAATAGTCGGGGCAGGGATTTCCCCTGTGGATTTTTCCCTGTGGCCCTCCGTGCCCCCTGGGGTTGAAAGAAATTGCTACCACAGAGATCACAGGGGATAGCTTGCTCGCGAGTGACGAGATGAACAAGCCACTATCAACCACGCGCTATAATCAGCGCATTCCACACATGGAAGCGCGAGAGTCCACTCGAACGCCCAGCGGTCTGCGGCTAGCCTGGCTGTCGTCGTTCCTGCTCGCGACGGTTTTTCTCCCATCTTCCTTATGCGCTTCGGGTTTGGGAGACACCGCCCGCCAACTGGCCCACAAGATCGCCGCCGCCGCCGGGCCCGGCGCTTTCGCACTCGAGGTCACCAACCGTTCGTCGCTCGACGACAAATCCGTGCGCGAGGTGCGCAGCGCGCTCGTAGCCGAGTTGCACGTCGAAGGCGTGCACACCGCCAAAGCCGAGCAAGCGATGGGAACAGTCGAGGTCGTACTCTCCGAGAGCTTGCGCGAATACGTTTGGACGGCCGAGATTGTGATCGGGTCCGACGAGAAGAAGGTCGCCATGGTCTCGTTGCCGCGGTCGCCAACCGGAACGCCATTCGCCGCCGCGATGCCGATCGTTCTGAAAGCCACTCTTCTGTTCGCGCAAGAACACCCTATGCTCGATGTCTCCCTCGTCGAAATGCCGGGAGGATCTCGCCTGATCGTGCTCGATGACCGCATGGTCGCGATCTATCGTCATCAGGGAGCGAACCCGGCCGGACCGAATCCGGCCGGGCCGAATCTGGCAAGAACGTGGGAATTCGAAACTTCGTCGCCCATCGCTCACTCGCATACTTTTCCCCGCGATGTGCGCGGACGCCTGCTCTTGCGCCGCGATCACCTCTTCGACGCTTACCTGCCGGGAACGTTCTGCCGGTCGAACTCCAGCGCGCCGCTCCTCATCTGCAACGATACGGACGATCCCTGGCCCCTGACGCCGGATGACGGCAGCGTGCGCGCCTTCTATGCGACCTCGCGCAATTTCTTCACCGGAGCGCTCTCTCCCGGCATCGGAAAAGTCTCCAATGTTCCTTCGTTCTATTCGGCGGTCGCGCTTCCACGATCGATGTACACGCTATGGGTGCTAGCCGCGGTGGATGGATCGTTGCATCTCGTGGATGGGATGACGGACCAGGTAATCCGCGGCGCAAAATGGGGCAGCGATCTGGCGACGGTTCACTCCACGTGCGGCACGGGCACGCAGTTGCTGGTCTCGGAGAGCGGGATCATGACGTCCGGAAACTTAGAGCGCGACGGCCTGCGCGCGTTCGAGATCCCCGATCGCGACCCAGTGGCCGCCAGTTCAGCGGTAGAGTTCGACGGGCGAATCGTAGCGCTGTGGCCGGAAAGCAGCGGCAATGGCGCAACGGCAATCGTAAGGCGAAAAGACACAGGATGGTATGAGGCCTATCGAGTATCGGTTTCGTGCAGCAACTAGCCCCGAAACAGCTAGTGGAGGGACGGGCGCCCTCGCCCGTCCAAGCCGAGCAAAGCTCGGCAGTGGCCAGCGGTCGCGGAAACTTTGGATTTCCCATTGCCTATGGGGCGCGGCCCTGATCATCTCACTAATGGCAGCAACGACCGCATCAGCGGCGACCCGTCCCCACTACGGCGGAACTCTCCGCGTCATGCTGCAATCGGCGCCAGACGCGCTCGACCTTCCTGCCAACGCCACGCCCGCCGACTACTGGGACGCCGCGCGCACCCTCTCGCTGATCGGCGACACCCTCGTAAAGCTGGATGCCCAAGCCCGCCCGCAGCCATCGCTGGCCGTGGCATGGCAGAGCGACCCGACCTCCCGGCATTGGCAATTCGCGCTGCGGCGCGGAGTGAGGTTCCACGACGGCAGCGCGGCGTCGCCCGCAGCCATCGCGCAGATTCTGGCCGCGCTCCACTCCGGCTGGAATGTGCGTGCAGCGGTTGATTCGGTGTCGATCGAGAGTGAGACGCCCATGCCTGCGGTGCTCGCCGAACTCGCGCTGCCGCGCAATCTCTTGCTCAAGCGCAATACAAATCATCTTCCCATCGGCACCGGCCCGTTCCTCATCGCCGAGTGGCAGCCGGGAAAACTGCTAAGGCTCGCCGCCAATGAAGATAGCTGGGCGGGGCGTCCTTTTGTGGATGCGGTCGAGATCGAATTCGGCAAATCGCTGCACGACCAGGCCATCGCGCTCGAACTGGACAAGACTGACGTGATAGAAGCGGCCCCGCAAGCAGCCAACGGATCGCTGCGGCACAGTACATCGTCGTCATTGTCGTTGCCCGTAGAGTTGCTGGCGCTGGTTTTCTCCGCGAACTCAAAGGCACAGGACCCTCGCCTGCGAGAAGCGTTGGCGCTCGCCATTGATCGCAAGCCCATCCAGTCCGTGCTCTTGAAAGGCGCGGGAGAGCCCGCCGCCAGCATTCTTCCCAACTGGATGACCGGCTACAGCGCAGTCTTTTCCGCACAACCGAACCCGCAACGCGCCCGATCTCTGCTCGTGGGCTCGCGGCTACCCACGCTCAATCTAAGCTACGATCCAAGGGATCCGCAATCCCAACTGATCGCCGAGCGCATTGCCCTCAACGCGCGCGAAGTTGGCATCACCGTGCAAGTATCGTTGTCCGGAGCAGAAGACATCCGCCTGATGCGAGTAGCGCTGCCGAGTCCCGATCCAGCAACGTCGCTCAACGAAGCGGCGCGGCAACTGAGATTGCCGCAGCCCGCACTCCCGGCGGCGCCTGGCAGCAACTCTTTGGACGATCTGTATCAAGCCGAGCGCGGTTTGCTCGCGGGATACGCCGTTATCCCGCTTTTTCATTTGCCGCTGGCGAGTGCCGCGAGCGCACGCGCGTGCGATTGGGAACCGGAACGACCGGGTGACTGGAACGAGTCGGGGCTCTCGCTGGCTGATACTTGGATGGCTAATGTTGGGCTGGCTGATTCGCGGCCCGAGGCAGGGTCGCGATGACCTTTCGCCAGAAACTTCTTCTGTTGTTTGCGGCAACGGTCCTGCTCTGCGTCGCAGTCATATCGGCGTCGGTGTACAGCACCATCCGGCGCAGGTTCGAGCAGGCCGATCAGGACCGCGCGAACGCGGTCGCCGCTCAGTTTCGATCGGAGTTCCAGCGGCGAGGACGGGAAGTCTCGAGCAAAGTCGAATCGGTGGCAGCCAGCGAAACGGTGCAGCATATCGCTCTCGAGATGAACCGCGGCGCCGCTGACTCTGGCGAGTACGTAGGCCAAGCACACACGCTCGCGGGGCAGCAGCACCTCGATTTTCTTGAACTGGTTGACTATCGCGGAGCCATCCTCTCCTCCGCACAGTGGCAGGCGAAATTCGGATATCCCGAAGCGGCGATTTCCCAAGCGACGCCTCCTCAATCTACGCCCGCCCAAACCACGCTCGCGCAAGCCACGACTCCCGCGCCTGCTGTCCCAGCTGGAGCGTTTCTGAAACGTGAAGAGCTGCCCGATGGCGCAACCCTCGGCCTGTTTGCCGTGCGGGTGGCCCGCGTCGGAGAACAACCTCTGTACGTGATTGGCGGCGAGCGGCTCGATCAGGGCTTCCTCTCGACGCTCGACATCCCCACCGGGACACGTGTACTGCTGTATCAAAACCTGGACGCAAAGTGGAATCCAAAATCTCTGCTCGATTTGAACGGGCCGGCCGCGGGCGTCGACCAGATCGCTCCGCTGGTCGCACAGGTACGCGACACACTGGAGGAATCTCAGCGCGTGATCCATTGGACTTCCGATTCCGCCGACGCAGAAGTCTTTCATGCCATCCCACTGACCGGACCCATCTTCAGCGCGACGATTCAAGGTTCGTTGAATCAAGGTTCGCCAAATCAAGGTTCGCTGAATCAAAGCCCGCGGAATCAGAGCCCGGCCAATCAGAGTCCGGCCAATCAGCAACTGATGGGCGTTCTGCTCGTCGGCAGTTCGCGGCGTCCGCTGATCGAATTGCAAAGGCAGATCGTCTCCACCGCCATGCTGGTCGGCGGTGCTGGAATTTTCGTGGCGGTGCTGGCCAGCCTGTGGTTCGCAGCCCGCGTCACACGCCCGGTCGTCTCGCTGGCTGAGGCTGCGCGCCGGGTCGCCGCGGGCGATCTCGGCGCCAAGGTCGAGGTGGAATCGAGCGATGAGCTGGGCGAACTGGCGGCGGCGTTCAACCGCATGACGGAAGATCTCGTGCAGCAAAAAGACCGGACTCTGCAGGCCGAGCGCGTGGCCGCATGGCGCGAACTGGCGCGGCGCTTGGCGCACGAATTGAAGAATCCTCTTTTTCCCTTGCAGGTGACGGTCGAGAATCTGATGCGCGCGAAACAGAAATCGCCCGAGATGTTTGAGGAAGTTTTTCACGAGGGAACCGCGACCCTGCTGGCGGAAATCAACAATCTGAAAACCATCATCGGACGCTTCAGCGAATTCTCCAAGATGCCGCAGCCCCAGCGCCGGCCAACGCAGGTAAACGATGTGGTGCGCTCGGTGCTGCGCGTCTTTCATGCGCAATTGCGAGATAGCGATCGAGTTACCGATCGAGTTACCGATAAAGAGAAGAATAAGATTGCAGTGCGTATAGAGCTCGCCGAGGCCTTGCCCGAAATTTCCGCCGACCCCGATCTGCTGCATCGTGCGCTGCAGAACCTGGTGCTCAACGCGATCGACGCCATGCCGCAAGGGGGAGAACTGGCGATTCGCACCCGAACTCTGGACGACAGGATTGAACTTTCGGTCTCCGACACCGGCTCCGGCCTGACCCAGGAAGAATGCGGACGATTGTTCACTCCTTATTACACGACCAAGCAGCACGGCACCGGGCTCGGGCTGGCGATTGTGCAATCGGTGGTAAGCGATCACGGCGGCAAAATTTCCGTCCAGAGCACGAAGGAAAAAGGCACGACGTTTCGAATCGAATTGCCGTGCGATTTCTCGGCGTACTCGGCGTCTCTGCGGTAGATTTGGGTTTGCATTTCAGTTGAGGTCAATAACCGTGGCGCAAAAAGCTCACCTGCTGATCGTGGATGACGAGCCCAACACGCTGGCCTCGCTGTCGCGGGCGTTTCGTCTGGAGGGTCATGAAGCCACCGTCTGCGACAACGCAAATAAGGCTCTGGACCTGGCCAAATCGCAATCCTTCGACTTGATACTTTCCGACGTGGTCATGCCCGGCAAAGACGGCCTGACGCTTCTCGAAGAGCTCAAAGCGCAAGGCGTGCCAACTCCAGTCGTCATGATGTCAGGCCAGGCGCACATCGAGATGGCCGTGCGCGCCACGCGCCTCGGCGCACTCGACTTTCTGGAAAAACCGATCTCCACCGAAAAACTGCTGCTCACCGTGGAGAACGCGCTGAAGCTCGGCCGCCTCGAGCGCGAGAATCGCGACCTGGAGCGCCGCCTCGGCAGACACGAGATTGTATGGAAAGGCGAGACCATGCGCCGCGTGATGGCGCAAGTGGAACGCGTAGCCGCCAGCGAAACCCGCGTCTGCATTCTCGGCGAGACCGGCACAGGAAAAGAACTCGTGGCGCGGACGCTGCACGAGCGCAGTCCGCGGGCCGGCGCTCCGTTCGTCACGTTGAACTGCGCCGCGGTTCCGGCGGAGTTGATTGAATCCGAATTGTTCGGCCACGAGAAAGGATCGTTCACCGGCGCGGCCGGCCGCCATCTCGGCAAGTTCGAGCAAGCCCAGCACGGCACCATCTTTCTCGACGAAATCGGAGACATGCCGCTCGCCATGCAAGCCAAGCTGCTGCGCGTGCTCGAAGAAGGCGAAGTGGAGCGCATCGGCGGCGAGCGCGCCATCACCGTGGATGTGCGAGTCGTCGTCGCCACCCACCGCGATCTCGAAGCGCAAGTGCGCGACGGAAAATTCCGGCAGGATTTATTTCACCGCGTGTTCGTCTTCCCCCTGCGCCTGCCCCCATTGCGCGAACGCCGCGAAGACATCCCGGCGCTGATCGAGCACTTTGCTGTTCAGGTGACCGCCACCAACGGATGGAAACCCATGCGCTTCACTGAAAGCGCGATGGCCGCGCTGCAAGAACATCCGTGGCCGGGCAATGTCCGCGAGCTCAGAAACGCGGTCGAGCGGCTGATGCTGCTGGCAACCTCCGACGAAGTGACCGCCGAAACCGTGGCGCTGGCGCTGCCCGCATCAGTTGCCGCGCCCGATTCCGTATCGGCCAGCACCGGTCCGCTAGCCGACCGCGTACGCGCCTTCGAGAAGCAAACCATTTTGGCGGAGTTGAAACGCAATCACCACCAGATCTCGAACACGGCGCGTGCGCTCGGACTAGAGCGATCGCATCTTTACAAAAAGGCCGAACAGGTGGGGATCGATCTGAAAGCGGTCAAGAACGAGGGCGACCACACATAATAAGTTGTCATCCTGAGCGCAGCGAAGGACCTACGCATTTCGCGTGTGCCAGCGGAATACATAGGTCCTTCGCTGCGCTCAGGATGACACACCGTATTTATGTCGCAAATTTACAGGACGACATCGAGTCCGTTTGCAATTTCTGCCCCACACATACGACAATCCCATCGTGCCCAGCACTAGCTTTTATCAGGAACCGCAAGCTGTCAGCCCCTTCCGTCCGGGCGCGCTCGTGATCGCGACCTTGGCCAACCCGCGTGAAAAATTCTGGGGCGCGATTCTCCACCTTTCGGCCGAAGGCCTCAGCTTGCGCGGTGTCGATGTCGCGTCCTTCGAAGATCTGGCCTCGCAGATTAAGAGCGGCGAACCCTTGACCTCCGGTGTCGTCTTTTTCCCCATGCACCGCGTGGAGCGCATGGAACTGGATCTTCCCGAGGGCAACGTCCTCTCGCTCGCCCAGCGCTTCGCGCAGAAGACCGGACAGGATCCCGCCCCGCTTCTGGTGAGCGAGTTTCTCGGCAGCGCGCGAGGAGAACCTGCCCACGGAGAAAAAGAGCGGTGAACTACCGGCAGATCCTGACCGCGCCCAACCAGCTCACGCTGCTGCGGATGATTTTCCTGCCGTTCATCGTCATCAATCTGGTCAAGCACGATTTTAAATGGGCGCTGGCGCTGTTCATTCTCGCCGGAATGAGCGACGGCCTCGATGGCCTGCTGGCCCGCACCCTGCATCAGCAAACCTTGCTCGGCCAGTATCTCGACCCCATCGCCGACAAGCTGCTGATGAGCGGAATGTTTCTTGTGCTCTCGATCGAGCGGATGATTCCCTGGAAATATACGGTCGTGGTGTTCAGCCGCGACGTCTCCATCCTGCTGATCAGCGGCGTGCTGTTCATGATTGCCGGCCTGCGCGATTTTCGCCCCAGCCTCTTCGGCAAAGCCAACACCTTCGCCCAAGTGGCCGCGATTTTCTTCGTCCTGCTGCTGCTCATCGAGCCCGTACGCTGGGTGTGGATCGCGCGCACCACCTTCCTGCGCGCCACCTTTATCTTCACCATCGTCTCCGCCGTGCACTACGCATTTCTGGTGCAGCACCGGCTGCATGCGCACGCGTCGCCCCCCGCAATCTAGCAACTCGAGTCCCCAGGGATGCAATGCGCCTCGGCCCGGCTGGTTTGCATCGCAGGCTGGGCCGCCATAGGTTGGACCGGCGCCTTGTTCGGCAGGAGAGCGAACTCTACAGTTGAGGCGGCCCACCTATTCTTCAACTTGAGGAAGGGTTCTTCAAAGTAACAGCGCGACAGAAATGCGATGAGAGTTGCAGCCCCCGCGCCGACAAAGAAGCGTATAAGTATGAGCGTCAGTGGAGCGTCACCCGGCACCGCCAACCGCACGAGACGCATCGCAAAGGGCGCTACGAAATGGCCGGTCACTTCAAATACAAGAGTGTGGATAAGGTACAAACCGTAACTGATCTCTCCGAAAAACTGCAGCACTGGACGCTGTACAATCTGCGCCCAGCGGCTCGCCCCCAGCAAAAGCGCAGTGCCCAACGTTCCCGTAAACAGCACATTGAACAGCGTCCAGCGAAGCGATGCGCCCAAAAGAGTGGTTGGAGGGACGGGCGAAAGAGTGCCAAACCGCGCCCCTAGGGCTATGAGCAAGAGCGATGCTGCAATGCAAAGAGCAGAAAACCATCTCATGGACCGCCGGTCTGTGAGCAGGGTCCGACTCGAGATCGCTAATAGTGAACCGCTCGCCAGCCCATCGGCCACCATCCACGTGTACCAGACTTCCGCCGGATGTCCATATGCAAACGCGATGGCCCTCAAAAGAGGGCAGCCGAGAAAGACCACGAGGGCACAGAACGCCAGCGCTCGCTGGGAAAGGTTGCGCACCGCCGCGGGCCAAAGCAAGTAAAACTGCTCTTCCACTGCCAACGACCATAAGGGCCCGTATTGCATAGCTACACCGAAGAAGTTGGTCACATTCGACAAGTAAATGAGGCTCAACCCGACAAAGCTCCACGAGATTCGACCGTCCACAATACCAATCCGCGGCAGCAGCAACAGAAGCAGCAGAAGCAGCAAGTAGGCGGGCAGAATTCGCAGAGCTCGTCGAACGTAAAAACTCTTGTAGTACCGCGGCGTTCCCTTGCTGTCCAAGAGTATGCCCGTGATCAGAAAGCCCGAGAGTACAAAGAAAAGGTTCACTCCCAACCAGCCCAAGCGAGTAGCAGCGAAAACGGCGCGCACGATCCCTGGCAAGCCCGTGGTATCGCATTGCGAAAACCCGTGGTAAAAAACAACTGCAAGAATCGCAACGCCGCGGAGAGTGTCCAATTCGGGCATTTTGCGGCGGAGCAACTGGTTTGGGATATCGTCCTTCAATGAGGAGTCACCGTCCCGAAATCTAGTAGGCAGAAACGGTATTGTCAATCGCAAGGAAGCAGTGTGCCGACTGATTAACGCCCATCTCGAACGCACGAGTGTGGAAGATTGTAAATTGCACCCGGCAGTAACTATCAGCGCACCCCATTTGATCCTTTTCCGGCGGCACCCTAGAATGAAAGTTCGTACTCTGCTCGCGAACTCATCCATGGCACTGCGCCTCTATAACACTCTCTCCGGAAAGATCGAAGATTTCCATCCGCTCGACGGCAACCGCGTCCGCATGTATGCCTGCGGACCGACCGTCTACGACTACGGCCACATCGGCAATTTCCGCACATTCATCGCCGTCGATCTTCTCTATCGCTTTCTGCGCCAAAGCGGATACGACGTCCGCTACGTCATGAACATCACCGACGTCGACGACAAGATCATTCGCAACTCGGCCCGCGACGGCGTCAACGTGCAGCAATACACCGCGAAATTTGCCCAAGCATTTTGGGAAGATTCGGCCACGTTGAACATTGAGCAGCCGATTCTGGTGCGCGCGACCGAACACATCCAGGCGATGGCCGACTTCATTGCCGAACTGGCGAAGAAAGGTTTCGCTTATCGAACGGACGACGGCTCTTACTATTTTCGTATTGCGAAGTTCCCCGAGTACGGCAAGCTTTCGAAAAAAGATTTTGCCGGCATGAGCGACGGCGCGCGCGTCGACGTCGATGAATACGAAAAGGACAGCGCCCGCGACTTCGCCCTCTGGAAGGCCGCGAAGCCGGGCGAAGCTTCGTGGGAAACCTCGATCGGGCGCGGGCGTCCGGGCTGGCACATCGAGTGCTCGGTGATGTCGATGGAAGAACTCGGGCCGAGTTTTGACCTGCATGCCGGCGGCGAGGATCTGATTTTTCCGCATCACGAAAACGAAATCGCACAGTCGGAGGCGCTCACCGGAAAGCAGTTTGCGCGCTTTTGGTTTCATGTGCGTTTTCTGCTGGTAGAGGGCCAGAAGATGTCAAAAAGTCTCGGGAATTTTTTCACCGTCCGAGACCTTGTGTTGCGCGGCCACAAGCCGTCGTCGATCCGCTGGTTGCTGACGCAGGTTCCCTACCGCAGTCAATTGAACTTCACTTTCGACGGCTTGAAGTCGGCGGCAAGTTCGGTGGAGAAATTGCGCAACTTCCGCTTGCGCCTGACGAGCACGCAGTTTCCCGCCGGCGCATCTGCGGCGATGGCGCAACTGGCCGACGAAACCATCGCGCGCATGAAGAGCGCCCTTGATGACGATTTGAATACCGCCGAAGCGCAAGCCGCCATGTTCGACATGTTGCGCAAAGCCAACACCGCGCTCGATGCCGCCGAAGCTGGCCAGAACGAGGTCCGCCAGGACGACGTCAAGCCGCTGCTCTGTGCGCTCGAGAAGTTCGACGAGATATTCGGTGTGCTGAAAGATGACGATCAGCCTAAGATGAAGGCCATCCTCGACTGGGCTCGTGCCGAAGGGCGCGAAAAAGAAATCAGCACCGAATTGCTGGACATCGCCGGCTCCGCACAACTCGCCGACGAACAAATCAACCAGAAGCTGGCCGCGATGGAAGCCGCGCGAAAAGCGCGAAACTTCAAAACCTCCGACGCACTGCGAGCCGAACTGACCGCAGCCGGCATCATAGTGGAGAACACAAAAGAGGGCGTGCGGTGGCGCAGAAAGTAGCGCCGGCATCTTGCCGGCTGTCCCGAGAGAAATGTCATCCTGAGCGGAACATGCGCCTGCGCGAAGCGCAAGCATGCGGAGTCGAAGGACCCCTACTCCGCCAACTATTCCAGCCAGGCTGCGAGGCGTTCTCCCCGAAGCGCGTTTCCAAGCTCCTAGCTCCGCGACTACAATGTCCAAATCACAAATGCTCACCCTTGACGATTATCTCCGCGAAGCCGAAGTCGCCCACGGCCATCTCTGCGCCGGGCAGGTACTGGGCGTGCGCCTGGCCATGTTGGGGCTCGAGAAGCTGGGTATCAAAGACCCTCGCGGCAATAAAGAAGACCGCAAGCGTCTGGTAACGTTCGTCGAAATCGACCGCTGCGCCACCGACGCCATATCCCTGGTCACCGGATGCCGTCTCGGCAAGCGCGCCCTGAAATTTCGCGACTGGGGAAAGATGGCCGCGACCTTCGTCGACGTGAGCACCGGCAAAGCCATCCGCATCGCCGCGAAAGAATCGTCGAAGGCGCTGGCGCGCACGATGCATCCCGAAATCGAAAGCAAGAACCAGCAGCAGATGCTGGCCTATCGCGAGATGCCGGAAGACGACTTATTCACCAAGCAGTGGGTGAAGGTCGAACTCCCCGCCGAAGAGTTCCCCGGATACAAAGGCGAGCGCATAGTCTGCGCCGAGTGCGGAGAAGGCATCAACTTCCGCCGCGAAGTTCTGCGCGACGGACGCGTGCTATGCCGCGCCTGCGCTGGGGAAGGGTACTACCGGACACTGTAAGGCCAAGGCTCGTAACGGCTCTATACAGGTTCCGATTACAATTACGTGTTCAACAAAAGCAGCCCATGCCGCCCGATAAGGCATCGCTTGTAATCCGATCTAATGCCGGAATCCCGATCTATCGCGTGAGGGATTTCCTCGGGGCTCTAGATTTGGTCTACAACTATCTGTATCTCGCAGAGGAATTTCTTGGATATCCCACGGAGGTCAGGGTTCAATTAATTCGTCGCGCTCTCGAGGGCGGCCGTCGTCCCGGGCGGGGTGTGCCCTTGAGAGATCGGCTGATTCTTCGCTCGGTTGAATTGCATTCTCCCGGCTGGTGGGAGGTTGTGGGCAAGCTTAACCCATTGGAGCAGATACGGCTCTATTTAAATGATCGTCACGAGCGTCGCAAAGACAGAGAGTACCGCGAATCTGAGGAGGCCGCGAAGTTACGCTTGCAAAACGCCGCACTTGAAACGCAAGTCCTACGGGACCGCATTACCGCAGCCAGGGAGATGGGCGCCACTGACGAGGATCTGGCACCGCTATTGGACCGCTTCGTACGGCAGCCACTAAACGGTCTGGACCGCTTCCAGGACGAGGGCCTCATAGAGAACGCCGACATTCATCCCGAAGACAGTACTGCCGACCGCCGACCTACTTAATCCCCGCCACCTCTAAGCAACGACGGTTAGCAGCAATATTCTGCTCAAACTTGCCTGGACCAAGCGCACCCTCGGGTCTAAAGACTTCCAGCGCAGGAGTCGTCTCACATAGAATCCGCAGAGCAGCTTCACGCTGGCCGACGACGAGGAACAACCGGGCAGTTTCCCGCAGTTCACACTGATGCTGACTGCCGGGATCCACCCCGGTCCCCGAGCAGGGCTGTTCGTTCATGGACGCGGCTAAAGCAGCGGTATCGTCTGGCGGGCTCTGTTGCGTCCACGCCGAACCTACCAACACGAACGCTGCGACGGCAACAACTGCAAAATACGATTTCATAATCTCCCCCCTCCTCTCAACTACGCTATCTTTAATTCGGTCGAATCCCTATTGACATCCCTTGTTAGAATAGAAGTAAGTGCTCAGCGCACCGCAGTCGCATGGCCTTTGACAACTTACTTAAGAGGGAATAACTCGGGCTAGGTCGGATGCCTTTCCGAAAAAGGCGATCCTAACTCCTTTATTGTCAAGACTTTGCCTCTAACTCCCTTGCACTCAAGACTTTGGCGGGAAGTTCTCCCTAAAGTCTTGATTCTAATATACCGGATGGGGAAGGGGGTACCCCCGCAACGACGGAAAATCCAAATCGAGGACGTAGCGCACCTCATTCAGACTTGGATTTCAATTCTGCTAGGTACGCGTCGAGTCGGTCTTCCGGAATTCCCTCGCCCCGGTTGAGTTGCTCGATTCCGCGCCGGATTTTCGCGTCGTTCGCCTCCCGGTTTTCCAAGAGCCAGCGATCGTATTCGATATTCATCCCCGGCTCCTGCATCCCGGCAAACCCGGTCTCCCCTGTATCCCAGCCGACGGGCGGGGAATGTCAACAGGCGACCGATCTCTCCTGCTCATACGCATGCGCGACTCTCAGCAGCGTCGCCTCGTCGAAGTGCCGCGCAAACAACTGCAGCCCAATCGGCAGCTTCTCGTGATTCTCGCCGCATGGAACTGAGATTCCGGGAATGCCGGCAAGGTTAGCAGTTACGGTGTAGATATCGGCAAGATACATGGCCAGCGGATCATTCACCTTCTCACCTAACTTGAAAGCGGGTGTAGGGCAGGTCGGTGCAGCGATCACATCCACTTTCTTGAAGGCCTCGTCGAAGTCGCGCGTCAGTAGCGTGCGCACCTTCTGCGCCTTCAGATAGTAGGCATCGTAGTATCCGGCGCTGAGAGCGTAAGTGCCGAGCATGATGCGGCGCTTGACTTCCATGCCGAATCCGCCGTCGCGGGTCAACCGGTACATCTGAGAAAGATTGCCCGCCTTGGCCCTGAAGCCGTAGCGCACCCCGTCAAAGCGCGCCAGATTCGCCGACGCCTCGGCCGTGGCCACGATATAATACGTGGGAACCGCATACTCGGTGTGCGGCAAACTCAACGGCACAATCTCGCATCCCAACCCGGCCAACTTCTGGATCGCAGACTCAACCGCCGCGCCGACCTCGGGATCGAGCCCGGAGCCAAAATATTCCTTGGCCACACCGACCTTCAAACCCTTGACGGGCTTCTCAAGTTCCGCCACATAGTCGGGCACGGGCACCTCGGCGGAAGTCGAATCCATGGGATCGCGACCCGCAATTATGCGCAGCACCAGCGCGACTTCCTTCACCGTTTTCGCAAACGGGCCGATGTGATCGAGCGACGAAGCAAAAGCAATCAGCCCGTAGCGCGACACCCGCCCATAGGTAGGCTTCAAACCGACCACACCACAAAATGACGCCGGCTGGCGAATCGATCCGCCGGTATCGGAGCCAAGCGTCGCCACGGCCATCTCCGCGGCTACCGCCGCCGCCGAGCCACCCGACGATCCTCCCGGCACGCGGCTCTTATCGCGCGGATTGTGCACGACGTGATAGGCCGAGTTCTCATTGGACGAGCCCATGGCAAACTCATCGCAGTTGAGCTTGCCCAAAATCACCGCGCCTGCCGCTTCCAGGCGAGCCACTGCCGTGCAGTCATACGGCGGAATAAAATTCTCGAGAATTTTCGAACCGGCGGTAGTGCGCACGCCGTTCGTCACCATGACGTCTTTGATCGCAACCGGAACTCCCCCGAGCGGCGGCAAAGGCTTGCCCTCCGCGGCCATCGCGTCGATACGTGCGGCCTGCGCCAGCGCGCGGTCTTTGCAAACCGTAAGATACGCGCCAATCTCGAGATCTTCTTTCCGGATGCGCTCGTAGAAGTCGTGAGCCAGAGCGGTCGCGGTCGTGTGCCGCCCGGCGATCGCGCTCCGAACGTCATCAATCGTCAATTCCGACACCGTCTAGCTCTCATCGTCATTTCTCGTCACTATCTCTCAATCACCTTCGGCACTTCGAAAAATGTCCCGTCCGTGTCGGGAGCATTTTTCACCGCGACATCGTGCGGCAACGATTCCCGCAGACCGCCCTTCACATCCTCGCGGATGGCGTACGCGAACCGATCGCTTCCGTGCCGCGACTCGTCCACGCCATAGCGGTCCGAGACTTGAGCCATGGGCGCAACTTTGTCGGTCTCCAGTTCGCCGAGTCGCTCCATATATTCAAGAATGGAGTTCAAATCGCGCAGCATGCGAGCGCGCTCTTCCTCGGTCAACTCGAGGTTGGCCAGATCGGCCACGTAGGCGACGTCTTTTTCAGTAACTTTCATATAGCCGCAAGTGGTCTTTACGTTCCCCCATATATTTTGTCATCCCGAGCGAAGCGAGGGATCTGCATTCTGCCGGAGAACTGCAGATCCCTCGCTTCGCTCGGGATGACAAAAACACTTTGACTCCCTAATTCTTCACCACGAATTCAATCCGCTTGACCGAAGTCGCGGAATATTTATTGATCTGAGCCACATAACGCGGCGCCAGGTTAGCAAGTTCCCGACGCCATCCCGCGTCGGCAACTTCCACGCGCAGAACACCGTCGGAAAAACTCAGCGCCCGCGTCCGCTCGGCCACCGCACTGCCACACGCGACAGGCCAGGCCAGCAACGCGCTCTCGCCCGCCGGCGCGCGACGAAGAGCTTTGGCGATGATGGTTTCGAGGCCTGCGGCAGCACGGTTCAAGGCGAGACTCCAGAGTCGCGAACGCGATCAGAACAGCAGTATCAGAACAGCAAACGGAAGGAACAATTGTAGCATCGGAAAATGTTGCGCCTCTCTACCGGGCCAGAGCTTATGAGGCCGCGGCCGCCACAGCCTTGGCGCGCTTTTTGGCGAGCTTGCGCAGGTGCGTCGCCGAATACAGACTTCCCCTGCAGCGCGCCGCCCCGCATAAACACGGCGCTTCATCCTCACCATCGTAGAGGTTGTAGTCGTACGTCAATTCCTCTCCAGCCGCAATATCGCGCAGCGCGATGATCCACATCTTGCCGCGAATCTGATCGGTCTCGCAGTTCGGTTTGCAGGAATGATTGACGAAGGCGGCTACGCCGTAGCCATCAATAATGCGCTTGCCACCGTCCAGGCCGAATAAATAAGTGTTCTCAAAGTCGTCGTAAAGATCGTCGGCCTGTTCGTAGGTGAGGTGCTCACCCACGTATTCCACGATCAGCGTCCCTTTGCGTATCGGCCGCGTGGTGTAGCAACCATAGCAGTGAATGCGAGATTGGCGAAGGATGAGCGTCATAGGGCGTTGGTCGATTTTATCTGGAATCGTTTGTCTTTGGCGCCGCCGGATAAGCATCGAGCTGCGAGCCACGAACTGGAGGCATCGGGTTTGCTCGAAGCTCGCCGCTCGAAGCCCGCAGCCCATCCGCCTGCTATCATTCATAGGAATAATACGAGTACGAGTGGGGAGGCGAGCGACCATGGCGCATCAGCATCCAGCACGCTTTCTGAAGATTGTCGACGACGCCAAGCAGCGCGTCCGCGAAACCAACGTTGACGAAGTGAAGGCGCGGCTCGATCGCGGCGACAAATTTGTTCTCGTCGACGTCCGCGAGGACCGCGAATTCGATGCCGACCACCTGCCCGGAGCCGTCCACCTGGGCAAGGGCATCATCGAGCGCGACATCGAGGGCAAGTATCCCGACTTGCAGACTGAACTCGTACTCTACTGCGGCGGCGGCTTCCGCTCCGCGCTGGCCGCCGATAACCTGCAAAAAATGGGATACGCCAATGTCATATCTATGGATGGCGGAATTCGTGGTTGGCGCGAAAGGGGTTTCCCGTTGGAGAAGTCGAAGTAAATGAAGGGTCGCGAGCGGCGCCCCACGCGCCTCCGGCGTATGTTCATTCCTGAAAAAATTGAACCTCCGAGCGTCCCGCGGTTTGCATACCACCCGCTTCTCTGAAAAAATAACCAAATAGGTACTGTGGGGTTTTCTGAGATGTCTCAAATTGGAAGCTTTGCGCTGCTGCTGGCGCTCGGCCTGAGTGCGTATTGTTTCCTGGCAGGCTTCGTGGCGTTGTTCCGCCGGGATGCCGCTTCGGCTCGTCTCGGGGAGACCGCCCGCCGCGCCGGCATCGCCACTTTCGCCGCGGTGCTGCTGGCTGGCATTGTCCTGGTATTGGCCGCGTTCAACGACGACTTCTCCATCGCCTACATCTTCCATCACAGCAATCGCGACTTGCCGGCCGCCTATAAGTTCGCCGTGCTGTGGTCCGGTCAGGAAGGCTCGCTGCTCTTCTGGTCGCTGCTGCTGGCCGGCTACGGGTTCGTTCTCCGCTTGCGCTACAAGACTGATCAGCGGCTGTTCGCGTACGCTTCGGTGATCATCGCCTCGGTGCAGGTTTTCTTCCTGCTGATTCTGAATTTTGCGGCGCACCCGTTCGCCATCATGCAGGGCTTGCTCCCCGCGGATGGCACTGGGCTGAATCCACTTCTCCAGTATCCCGAGATGGTCATCCATCCGCCCATGCTCTACCTGGGATACGTCGGCTTCACGGTTCCCTTCGCCTTCGCGCTGGGCGCGCTCATCATGAAGTATCCCGGCGAGAAATGGATTCAGATCACGCGCCGCTGGACCATGGTGACCTGGTGCTTTCTCACCATCGGAGTTTTCCTCGGCGCGCACTGGGCGTACGCTGTCCTAGGATGGGGCGGTTACTGGGGATGGGACCCAGTGGAGAATGCCTCGCTGATGCCCTGGCTCACCGGCACTGCGTTTCTGCATTCCGTCATCATGCAGGAAAAACGCGGCATGTTGAAAGTCTGGAACATGTCGCTCATCTTCGCGACCTTCCTGCTCTCCATGCTCGGGACGTTCCTCACGCGTTCGGGTGTGATCAGTTCGGTACACGCTTTCGCGCAGTCCTCGATTGGCACCTGGTTCCTGGTCTTCATAGCGTTGACCCTGGCGGTCTGCACCTTTTTCCTTATAGCGAACCGGTCGCACCTGAAGAGCGAGCACAAACTGGAATCGCTGGTGTCGCGCGAATCCAGTTTCCTGTTCAACAATCTCCTCTTGCTCGTGGTCTGCTTCACCATACTGTGGGGCACGTTTTTCCCCATCTTGTCGGAATTTGTTCAGGGACACAAGGTCACGGTCGGGCCGCCTTTTTTCAATCGCGTCGCTATCCCGGTTGCCTTGCTGCTCCTGCTGCTCACCGCGGTCGGACCGCTGCTCGCCTGGCGTAAGACTTCCGTCGAAAGCCTCAAGCGAAATTTCTTGTTCCCCGCAATCGGCTCCGTCGCCATCGGCGGCATGATGATCTTGTTCGGTGTGCGTCCCTGGGAGGACCCTTCCTATTTCTACGCGACCATGGCCGCCATTCTCTCGGCGCTGGTGATCTTCACCGTCATTTCCGAGTTCCTCCGCGGAGGCCGCGTCATCGCCGGCAAGAGCCAGCAGAATTTATTTTCCGCGATGATTCACCTCTACCATCGGAATACGCGGCGCTACGGCGGCTACATCGTTCACTTCGGCGTCGCCCTCGTCGTCATTGGAATCCTAGGCACGCCTTTCAACAAAGAAGTTGAAAAAGAAATGGCCTTCGGCGACAAAATCAACATCGGCCCTTACACTCTGGTCTGCCAGTCCTACACCCAGGACGACAATCCCAACTACGCCAACGAGTGGGCCATCATCAACGTGTTCCGCGGCGGCAAGCAGATTACGACCATGTATCCCGAGCGCCGCTTCTATAAAGCCAGCCAACAGCCGCAGACTCTCCCTCGCATCTACCCCAGCTTCCGCGAAGATCTTTTCCTGGTGACCGACGTCTATCTCGTCTATGAAGGCAAGAACGAGACCACCGGACGGCCCATCATTAAAGCGCACTTGAATCCGCTGGTGCCCTGGATTTGGATAGGCCTGATCATCATGGTCTTCGGCACCATCATCGCCCTCGTGCCGAATGCCGCCGCCGTCCAGGTGGCCGTAACCACGCCGGTTCGCGCTCCAGCGCAGGTGGGAGCAGGTGACTGAGATGACATCGTCGAACCGTAGATTTCGGGAGGGAATATCGGAGGATGGAAGACATCGGGAAGGGCGCGACTTCAGTCGTGCCGCAGCAGTCGCGAAAACGTCTGCGGCTTTAGCCGCTGAGGGCCGACGGACGAAGCCATCGGTTTGGCTCATACCTAAAGGGACCGCCCGTCGCACACTCCACGCCCTCATCCTCACCGCCGCCGTCTTCCTCTTCATGGGCGCCGGAGACGACTCCGCACGCTTCAAAGACCTCGGCCACCGCATGATGTGCACCTGCGGTTGCGGCCAGGTGTTGCTGGAATGCAATCACGTCGGCTGCCAGTCCTCCGACAAGATGCGCGATCAACTGCAAGCCGCGCTCGACAAGGGCGCCAGTAATAGTGACGACCTCATCCTGCAAGGCTTCGTGCAGGAATACGGACCGACCGTGATCGCCGCGCCCACCGCCACTGGCTTCAATCGCGTGGCCTGGATCATGCCCTTCGTCGCCTTGGCGCTCGGCATCGCTTTCGTAGTTTATGTCGTGCGCGCATGGAAGAATCGTCCCGAACCGGCTCTAGCCGACGGCATCACCATCCCGCGAGGCAGCGAACTAGACGAGTTCTGCCGCAAGGCTAGAAGAGAGACCGACCTATGATGATCCGGTCTAGCAAGTGTGGCGCGGCCGCCCCCGCCCGCGAAAAGCCGCGACCTGATAACGAAGTCCGGAGTAAGGAGTCGGCCCGATGACCCTTTTTGTCTGCGCCGTCATTACGCTCGCCTGTCTCTACTACGTGTTCTTTTTTCCGGGCGAAGTCTATGCCGGAGAAGAAAAAACGCGCCTCGGCTATTTCCGCGAGCGCAAGGAAGCGGTCTACGAAAACCTGCGCGACCTGAATTTCGAATACAAAGCCGGCAAGGTGCCGGACGCGGACTATCAATCCATGCGCACCTCGCTCGAAGAGGAAGCGGCCGCGATCATGGCGGAGATCGCCCGGCTGGAGCAGGCTGCAGGGCAGGTGGCGTAGGCGCGTTGATTACGAGTCCTAGGTGTGAGACCGCAGAGCACATGAACACATCGCCGCAGCCGACCCCCGCCCCGACTGGGCCTGGTTTCGTAACCGTAATCTTGGACGTTCCATTTCCCATTGCCCTCCCCAATGGTTGTTACACCGTCTTGGACCCGGTTAAAGGGATGGCAGTTGTTCAGTCCACCTTACGTGAAGGGTCGCGCGCGTTCTTCCGGAACACGCCGATCGTCGGGCCTACATCTTTCAATGATCTGAGAAACAAGGCACGCGATTTCGAACGGCCCCGACAGGACTACCGTTATCTCCTTAACTCGCGGCTCACAGATGGCAGAGAGAAGGCAACTCTCAACATCGATTGCGGAACCGATGGCGGTTTCGCCGAGACAAAGTATTATTCCGAGGTTCAGATCACTTTTCTGGAAGATGACCTCGGTGTCCTAGGCCGCAAAGACGAGGACCTACTCCAGCGAGCAACGGGCATTCTAAATCCCTTCTTGGATAAATACCGTCTGTTTGCGGAGGACTATCGCGTGGCGCGCGTTTCGGGCGAGCGGAACTTCTATTTTGCCGCGTGCCACTCTAGCGCGCTAACGTCAGAAGAAAGAGGTCTCACTGTTACCCAGCTCTTTGCTAGTCTGTCAGGTGGAAGAACATTCCTCCATCAACTCGGGCACGGAGGTGCAAACATCCTGAGACCCAACAGTTTTGATCGCCTCGGGCCGAGGTCCGAAATTACGGGATCTGCCCTCGGGACGATTGCAAGGCTCCTTCAGCTCGAATATGAAATGCCATTGAGCTATGACCTCGTCATGCAGGCAATCCGATGTTTGCAAATGGAGCGAGACTTCAAGTTGGCCATTGTTCACGCGGCAACCGCAGTTGAGGTCCACGTGCTGCATTTGCTCCACGGTCTGCTAGTTGCGCTAGGCTCTAGTGCCCCGGACGCGTGGAGTTTGCTCGAAAATGATCCGGAGTATGAAGGCGCAACGAGACGCCTTAAGAAGTTGGAGTCTCACACCAGAACCTATTGTGAACAAAACGGCATACCCTACCAGCAATTTGTGGGCGACGCTCTATATGAAAAATGGAGGGACATTCTCGCGCACAAACGCAACCGCGCGGTCCATGCTGGTGTGGCATCGTTTTCATGGGGTGAGGCTGCTGAGGCGATTGGTATTGCCAAAGAGAGCATTGTCTTTATAGATCAGCGCCTGCCGGCATTGGCTAACCCGATCCAATTGAATCCGTCTGTTGCAAATCTGAGGGATGGTGCCGGGGGCATCTTGTTTGGCTGAGTTCTATCAGCTAACCGATCCAAAGGAGCAGTTTTGACCAAACTCGCACAGTCTGCATTACTAGCAACCATGTTCTCGCTGGCCCTCGCCTCGGCCGCCGCCCAGACCCTCACCGGAACCGTCACCAACGGCACCACCAGCAAACCCGCCGTCGGCGATGAAGTCATTATCATCAACCTCGCCAACGGCATGGACGTAGCCGGCAGCACCAAGGTCGACAGCAACGGGAAATTCAGTTTCAAACTCACCGTGCCCGGCCCGCACCTCATCCGCGCCGTCCATCAGGGAGTTACCTATCATCAGATGGCGCCTCCCGGCGTCAACACAGCCGACGTGCAGGTCTATGACGTCGCCACAAAAGTCGCCGCCCTCAGCGTGACCGCCGACGTCATTCGCTTCCAGGCCGACAGCAGCACGATGCAGGGCATTCGCCTGTTCGTCGTCAGCAACACGTCTTCGCCCCCGAAGACGCAGATGAACGATCACAACTTTGAGTTCTATCTGCCCGCCGGCGCAAAAATCGAGCAACTACAGGCCCGCGCCCCGAACGGCCAGCCGATCAGCGCCGACGCTGTTCCAGATCCCGAAAAAACGTCCGAGAAGAACCGCTACGCCATCGCCTTCCCGCTCCGCCCCGGAGAGACCCAGTTCCAGGTGGAGTTCACTCTGCCGTACTCCGGCGAGATCAAGATCGATCCCAAGCCGCTCTATTCTGCCCAGCACCTCGTCATCGTTCTTCCCAAGACGATGCAGTTCAAGGCCGCGAACCCCTCCAGCTTCCAATCCATGCAGGATCCCACCCAGGGCGACAGCAACGTAGAAGTCGCGCAGCAGACCGAGCCCGGCCAGCCGCTCGGCTTCACGCTGAAGGGCACCGGAGTTATCACCGAGTCGCCCGGAGAGACCGCCTCGGGCGCGGCCCAACAGCAGGAACCACAGGGACGCGACAATCGTTCTAGCGACAATCGCCCGGGCGGCGGACTCGGCGCTCCCATCGACGCTCCCGATGCTCTGCAGAAATATCGCTGGCCCATCCTCTTCGGATTCGCCGTGCTGCTCGCCATTGGAGGATGGGTGGTCACGAAACGGCAAACCGGAGCAACAGTCGCCGCGCCCTCCCCTGCGAAGCCTAGCCCTGTGTCGAGCGGCAATAGTGCAGCCGTCCGTCTAACCACCACGCCCGCAACATCTGCGACCAGCCCTCCGGTCGCAAAGTCGTCGATGCTGCTCGAAGCGCTGAAAGAAGAACTGTTCCAACTCGAGGTAGAAAGAAAACAAGGCAAGATCACGCCCGCAGATTACGAAAAAGCCAAAGCAGCCCTAGACCAAACGCTAGAGCGCGCACTGAAAAGGCAGGGATAGCTCGTGTGGTGACGGGGCTCAGCCCCGTCCAAGCGGGGCGAAGCCCCGCTTCCACACAAGGAGCCTAAACCCTGCATCCAGCATCTAATTCACTGAAACAACCCTTATGAGCAACATATTCAAAACCACGCTCCTGCTCACCGTCATGACGCTGCTGCTCATGCTGGCCGGCCGCGCTTTCGGAGGCCAGAACGGCATGCTGATGGCGCTCGCCTTCGCCGCCGTGATGAATTTCGTTGCCTACTTCTTCTCCGACAAGATCGCGCTCGCCACCTACCGCGCCCAGCCCGTCAGCCGCGAAGATCTGCCGCGCGTCTACAACATCGTCGAGCGCCTGGCACAAAAAGTCAGCCTGCCGATGCCCAAGGTCTACCTCATCCCGAGCGACTCGCCCAACGCCTTCGCCACTGGACGCAATCCGAACCACGCGTCAGTCGCCGTAACCCAGGGCATCCTCGGATTGCTCAACGACGAAGAACTGGAAGGCGTGCTCGCCCATGAACTTGGCCACGTGCGCAATCGCGACATCCTCATCAGTTCGATCGCCGCCACTCTAGCCGGCGCCATCACCTGGCTCGCCTCAATCGCCAAATGGGGCATGATTTTTGGCGGCATGCGCGGCAGCCGCAACGATCGCGGCGGAGGCGGTGGCATCGCAGCCATTGCCATGATCTTCCTCGCCCCATTCGCAGCCATGCTGATTCAGCTCGCCGTCTCGCGCTCCCGCGAATACGGCGCCGACGACACCGGAGCCCACTGGACCGGTAATCCCTACGCCCTGGCCAGCGCCCTGGCCAAGATCGACGCCTATTCCAAACAGCGCCCGCTCCTAGCGAGCCCATCGACCGCGCATCTTTTCATAATTGCGCCGTTCCTAGGTGGGATGAGTTTCGGCAACTTGTTCTCGACCCATCCGCCAACCGCGAAGAGGATCGAGCGGTTGACCGGAAGGCCGGCGGAATTCACGCAGTGAGTTCTCAGTTCCCGGTTCTCAGTTCTCAGTAAAACCAGCAGGGCTACGCCGCGCGGCTCTTGATCGAGGCGATGAGCCCGTTAAGGACTCTCCCGAGTTCGTCGGCGGCAGCGAGCAGGGCAACTGCCTTGGTTGGTTGGAGGTATTTCAAGTCTCTTGCGATGAGAAGCTGAGTCTCAATTTCTACCAAAGAGCCACGTGCCTGACTCAGGAAGTGATGAAACTCTTTTTGGGAAAATCGAGCTTGCCCTTCTGCGATGTTACTCGGTACCGAAACCGATGCACGCCGCAATTGATTGGTGAGTCCGTAACGCTCCTCGCTCGGAAATCGCTGAGTCACCGCGTAGATTTCGATGACGAACTTCATGGCCTTCTGCCATGCAACCAAGTCTCGATAAGAGCGCCCCATAAATCCCTCCAGTCCAGATTGTGGGATCCCCAGGGCCGTAGCGCCGTGACCGGCAACCGCGTAGAATGTTCGGTTTTACTGAGAACTGAGAACCGGGAACTGAGAACTTCTCTATGACCGCCGTAACCCCCGGTCCCACGACCCGCATAGTAAAATCGCCAACAATGGCTCCCGAAACTCTGGTGGCAACCTCGCGCCGCGCTGCGGAACTGGAGAACAGTCTGCGCCGCGTCATCCGCGGCAAAGACGACGTCCTCCGCCTCGCCCTGGTTTCCATTTTCGCCAAAGGCCATCTGCTGATCGAAGGCGTCCCCGGAGTCGGCAAGACCACGCTCGGCCAGGCGCTCGCCCGCGCCATCGACTGCACCTTCCAGCGCATCCAGTTCACCAGCGACATGCTGCCCTCCGACGTGCTGGGCATCTCGATCTACTCCGCCATCGAGCAGAAATTCGAATTCAAGCGCGGACCGGTCTTCGCCAACGTCCTGTTAGCCGACGAAATCAACCGCACCACTCCGAAGACGCAGTCCGCCCTGCTCGAAGCCATGAACGAAGGCCAAGTCACCATCGACGCCCACTCGCATCCGCTGCCCCAACCGTTCCTCGTTCTCGCCACGCAGAATCCCATCGAGCACCACGGCACCTATCCCTTGCCCGAATCGCAGCTCGATCGTTTCCTGATGCGGGTTCGCATGGGATATCCCGAAGGCAATGCCGAGCGCGAGATCCTGCGCGCCGAAGCCGGCGTCGCCCAACTCGAAAACCTTCGCCCCGTGCTCAACGCCGCCGACGTAGTAGAAATCCAGCAAGCCGTAGCCCAGATCCACGTGGATGAATCGCTAATCACGTACCTGCTGAACATCGTCGACAAAACCCGCGAGTCCGAGTATCTATCCCTCGGAGTTTCTCCCCGAGGTTCGCAAATGCTCTACCGCGCCGCCCAAGCCATGGCCTTTCTAGAGGGCCGCGACTATTGCACGCCCGAAGATTTCAAGCCCCTGGTCGTCTCCGTCTTCGCCCACCGCGTAGTCGTAAATTCGCTCTACACTTCCACCCTGAAAAAGTCCGAGCAAGCCGAACAAGTGTTGCGCGAGATCGTGGAGAGCGTGCCGGTGCCGGTGTAGTTCCAGTTCCCGGTTCTCAGTTCTCAGTTAGACTCCAACCATGATCGCGGAAGTTATTCCGGCTGCCTACGACGCGGAAGGCAAGAAAGTCTTTCGTCCGTTCGACCGTCGCAAAGGGCCGCGGCCTACTTTCCCGCTCGGTCGCTATGTGAGCCAGCCTCTCGCCATTCAATGCCATTCAATCGAAGAGATCCGGCAATTCCTGATGGAGTGCAAATACGTCTCCGATAAAGAGCTCTTCGACAAAGAAGACTATTGGCAACCGCCGGAAGAGTTTGAAAAAAGGCGAGAAGGAGACTGTGACGACTTCGCCTTTTGGACCTGGCGCCAGTTCATGGACATGGGATACGACGCCCGCGTTGTCTTCGGTCAACATGGAAGATATGGCTCCGGCCATGCCTAGGTCCAATTTATTCAAGACGGGAAATGCTTCATAGTCGAGCCGCTACGCTGCCGTCTCGGTGACGGCTTCCCGCGATTGAGCACGCTGAGTTACCAGCCACGATTCTCGGTTGCATGGGACGAAGAGAATCTCACCTATTACCAACACCGCGAACAATCCTCCCGGCCGCCAGTTTCTGATGTGGTATGGCTTCTGCCCGAATACGTCTTGTTCTGGGGACGCTTTTGGCTCCGTTCTCCACTGAGGATCCCGTGGCTCATTTGGTCTTTAATGAAGAGCTTCGTTAAAGGCTTTCGTTGGATGGGGACTCCGCGTCGATTCTGACTTCCGGGATCGGTATAGTGGATCTATGTCAGCCGCTGGTCAGGCCATTAAACACCAGGGCCGCGCCAGCTCGCGGCTTCGCTCTGCCGCTCTTCGGGCTCCGGCTTGTAGATCACACCTTGACTGGTTCGGCTGTTCATCAGGACGCGAATCGGTTCCGCAAACCGCAAGTGCCGGACACACCCTTCTTCTTCGACGGCCGGTTGTTCCGTCAACCACTGCCAATCGACTGAGCCTTCGCCGGCGTCTGGATTCACGGTGAAGTAACCGACCTGAAAGGCAGTGAGATTCTGGAAGAAATGGCTGCCCTGCGATGGGGTGACCCGAAAATCGCGGAATCCCGCCTCCACAATCACGCGTGCGCCGGAGATTTCATCCCATTCGACCGGAATGCCCAGCCAGGGTTCAGTCGATCCCCAGCGTCCCACCCCGATCAGCAAATAGGGCCGGTTCTCTTCATTGAGCAGGCGATTGAGCCGCGCGACCGCCGTGGCCACTTCCTGGCTGCGGGAGCGCTCGAAGCGCTGCGAATCGACCACTACGACATCGTGCAGATTGTCGATGCGGCCGTTGCCTAGAACTTTGCTGCTCTGGCAGATCAACTGCTCCGGCCGCACATCGTCAAGGGATAAGTCCTCAGTGTCGCGCGCCAGCGTCAGTGGCCGGATCTGCAGAAACCCGAACTCCGCCACCTGTCCAGTCGGTTTTCCATCCATCGACTCAACCTGCTGGGGCAAACGCACGGCAAACTCGATCTCTACGGCATTGCCCAGCGCATCCTCACCGGCCCGAACCAGGTCATCGAGAATCTCCGCCAGCGGAAAGGTGCCGTGCTTGAGCATGGGAGCAAAGGTGATGATGCGTGATCCCGGTCGGCTCACGCCATCGTAGACGGCGTGGTTGTCCCGTGAATAAGTGGAAGCCAACGCCCGCAGTGTGCCGTCGCTCTCCGCCGCGTCCAGGCCGAAACGCCTCTCGTGCCAATGTCCCGGACGGCCTTCCGCAGTGCCATTCAACTCCAAGGCCCAGAATTCCGACTGCGAATTGGCCAGTATGTCTTCGACCGACGAAAACTGCACCAGGTTGCGGGGATAGCGCGGGCAGAAGGTCAAACACTTCCCTCCATCCACCACCGCCCGGCCCAGTCCCAGAGCGACGGCCGCGATACCGTCTTCGAAAGCCATCGGAGGCACAGGATAAAAATTGCGCGAACGCACGACGCCGGAGAAATCCGGATAAAAGCGCTCCCCGTGGCGCGTGCCCACCACCTGCTGCAGAATCACCGCCATTTTTTCCTCTTCCAGACGGTAGGGCGTAGCCCGCACATAGGCCTTAGCATGGCGGCTGAAAGTGGAGGCGTACACGCGCCGGATGGCCTCACTCAGCGCCGCCAGCCGGGCGTCTGGATCTGCTGGATTCGCTTCCTGATTGCCCAGCATGAAAGTTTCATACACGCCGGTGAAAGGCTGGTATTGCGAATCCTCCAGCAGGCTCGACGAGCGCACCGCCAACGGATGGCTGACCTCGGCCAGGAACGATTTCAGGTCTTCGCTGAGGGAGGTGGATAGCGGTGCGGCCAAAAACTTCCGCTCAATTTCAGCGTCATCTTCGCAACGCAAGGCAAAGTCCAGAAGGTTGTTCTCGGTTACAAATTGATCGAACACATCCGTCGCCAGCACGACCGCGGGAGGCACCGAGATGCGAACCCCGGGAAAGCGGCGGGTCATGCGGCTCTTGCGCAAAAGGTGGCGCACAAAGGCAAGACCGCGAGCCTTGCCCCCCAGCGACCCAGAACCGATCCGCAGAAAACTTGATTCCGAAGGCTTGAACGTATCGGCCCGGAAGTCGCCGATCAGCACCTCGCTCTGTTCGCGGCGATAGTCGTTGATCGACTCGATCAGATCGCGCCGCAGATGTTCCGGGCTCGGAAAATCCGAAACTTTTCGCGGGCGCAGCTTTGCCGCCAGAGCGAACTCGGTGCGCGCCATCAGCCAATGGGAGAAGTGGTTGCTTTGCGAGTGAAAGACGATGCTTTCCGCCGGAACCGTCTGCAATTGCTCTTCCAGCTCGTTCATGTCTTTCGCCCGTCCGACTTCGTTACCATCGGGCAGACGAAACACGAAGTCGCCAAACCCGAATTGCTCGGTCAATATCCGGCGCAAGTCTTTCAGCAACGTGGGCGAACGTTTGCGCAGAAACGAATAGCCCGCGGCGTGCGCCCGCGGCCGGAACTCGGTGCGGCTGGTCTGCAACACTACGGGCACATCCGGCACCAGGCTCTTCACCATGTGCGCCAGTTCAAAGCCCGCCTCCGGACTCAACTTGCCCTCCCAGGGAAACTCCACGTCCGATACCAGGCCGAACAGATAATTGCGATACTCCTGCACCAGCCTGGCCGCGTCTTCGAAGTTCGAACTCAGCAGAATTTTCGGCCGCGCCTGCATGCGCACCAGCTTGTGCGCCACGTTGATGCCTTCCTGGATCACGCGCCGCGATTGCTTGATCAGCTCGGTATAGATCACGGGCAAAAACGCCGAGTAGTAACGGATGTTGTCTTCCACCACCAGCAGCACGGGCACGCCGATGGCCCGCGTGTCGTGCAGGACGTTGCGTTTATCCTCAATGTACTTGACGATCGTGATCAGGATGCGGGCATTGCCCTGCCACAGAAAAACCCGTTCGATCTCGGTGACCGGATTCCGCGCCACGAAATTCTTGATCTCGCGATAGTCATAGCCCAGCACCACCACCGGAACATCCAGCCCGGCCCGCTTCACCTCGCTCGCCAACTGCGCCGCGTTCGTGTCGCCAACCGTAAGGTTGGTCACGATCAGGTTGTATTGCTGAGAGCGGGCCAGATCAACCGCTTCCGCGCAGCTGGAGACCTGCGTAATCCCCGGGACCCGCCGGAGATTGAGTTCGAGCGATTCGTCGATGAGCAACTCGTTGAGCCGGCCATCTTCGCGGAGGATGAAGGAATCATAGAGGCTTGAGACCAGAAGGATGTTGTGCACCTTAAACGGCATCAGGTTTTCGAAGCGCTCAAAACGCTCTTCTGCGTCCATGATGATGGGCTCGGCGACGCGGCGCACGCTCATGGGGATATCCTAGTCCAAATCAAAGTCCAAATCGAAACACGCGCTCGGGATAGAGGGTGACCTAAATTCGGGTGTCTCAATCCCGTCCATTGGAAGGAGTATATTAATTGCGCGACGGTTGCTCCGTCGGCAGAACACCTCTCGCTGAGTTGATGAAAGCCGCTACTCTAATCTCACCTCAAGAAGTTTCGAAGCGGCCTCTTCGGATTGGCCAGGTCGCGCGGCCGGAGCCGAAGCCAGGTCAAGTTCTTCTGCGGGTGCGTGTGTGTGGAGTGTGCCGCACCGACTTACATATCGTCGAAGGCGAGTTGCCACCGCGGCGCCCCGGAATAATCCCCGGACATCAGATTGTCGGCGAAGTCGTAGCCGGAAATGCGGTCGGAACTACGGACGAGATTCCCGTCGGCACACGCGTGGGCGTTTCCTGGATGGGAGGAACGGACGGCACCTGCCGGTATTGTCAGCTTGGCCTAGAGAATCTCTGCGATTCACCCACGTTTACCGGTTATACCGTGGACGGCGGCTATGCTGAATATGCAGTCGTGCGCTCCGATTTCACTTTCCCTCTTCCCGATCAACTCGACGATTTGCACGCCGCGCCGCTGTTGTGCGCAGGCATTATCGGTTTTCGCAGCCTTCGTGTGGCCGGCGTCAAGCCTGGAGACCGTGTCGGGCTGTTCGGCTTCGGAGCTTCGGCCCATCTGGCAATCGCGGTCTTACGCTCCTGGAATTGCGAGGTGTACGTCTCCACGCGAGGAGCGACTCATCGCCAGTTAGCAGCTTCTCTTGGGGCGGTTTGGGTAGGAGGTGAGACCGACAGACCGCCCGCGGAACTGGACTGCGCAGTGACGTTCGCTCCGAGCGGCGATGTCGTAATAGCCGCTCTAGCCAGCCTGCGCAAAGGAGGAGTGGTCGCCATCAACGCAATTCATTTAGACCGGATTCCCCAGTTTGACTATGATCGCCTGCTCTGGGGCGAGCGCCAGCTTCGGAGTGTCGCGAACATGACTCGTGCCGACGCTAGAGATTTCCTCCAGGTCGCGAGCGCGATTGGTCTGAGGCCGAAAGTAACTGCCTTCCCACTCGACCAGGCCAACGAAGCTTTGATAGCTGTAAAAGAGGATTCCATCGACGGAGCTGCCGCCATAACCATGTAAGGCGGTCGCGCGTTTTCTCACAGCTCAAGCATTCAGCAACTTTGCGCCCAATGGCGGCGTGGCCCCGATGTTATCTTAATGGGGGTTGTGACGACGATGCCAAGTCGCAACCGAATCGCTGGCAACCACCTTCATGGAAGTTCTCAAAAGACTTTTTGAGCAGCATTTCCACTCACCGGTCGAGCGAGTGCAGCCGCTGCAGGGCCAGCTCGGCGGTTCGGGCCGCAAGATCATCCGGCTTTCGAGCGAAAAAGTCAGCGCGATTGGCATTCTCTATGACGTGCGCGAAGAGAATGTCGCCTTCCTCGAATTTTCCCGGCATTTTCGCAGGCACGGCCTGCCGGTGCCAGAAATTTATGCCGAAGATTTAAGCCACGGCGCTTACCTCGAAGAAGACCTTGGCAGCACCACGCTTTTTGAGTTTCTCTCGGACCATCGTAACGGCGCGGCCATCGCTCCCGAGGCCGTCGCGGCCTATCGTAAAGTGGTCGCCGTGTTGCCGCGCTTTCAGGTCGAAGCGGGCCGCGATTTGAACTACAAAGTTTGTTATCCGCGCGCCAGCTTCGACCGCCAGTCCATCGCCTGGGATCTGAATTATTTCAAGTATTACTTTCTCCGGCTCGCCGGCATTCCCTTCAACGAGCAAGCTCTGGAAGACGATTTCAGCCGCTTGACGAAATTCCTGCTGAACGCCAGCCGCGATTATTTTCTCTATCGTGATTTCCAATCCCGCAACATCATGTTGCGCAGAGTTCTGAACAAAGCTCCGAACGAAGCTCTGAACGAAGACCAGCCATTTTTCCTCGACTACCAGGGCGGCCGCAAAGGCGCGCTGCAATACGATATCGCTTCTCTTTTGTACGATGCCAAGGCCGACCTGCCTCCGGATCTGCGTCAGCAATTGCTCGATCATTATCTCGCGAGCCTCGCCGGGTTCATCGATCTCGATCGCTCCGAGTTCATGCAGTTTTACTATGCCTACGTTTACGTCCGCATCATGCAGGCCCTGGGCGCGTATGGCTTTCGCGGTTTCTACGAACGCAAGGAGCATTTCCTGCAAAGCGTGCCCTACGCGCTGAAAAACCTGCGCTGGCTGCTGCACAATGTGGAGTTGCCCATCGCGTTGCCGACGCTGATGGAAGCCTTCAAAAGCATGGTGGCCTCAGATAAGTTGCAAGGCCTGACTTTTGAACCGGAAAAACTGACGGTGCGGGTTTTCAGTTTTTCATTTCACCGAGGCCTGCCGCAAGACGAGACCGGAAATGGCGGCGGATTCGTTTTCGATGGCCGCAGCCTCCCGAATCCCGGGCGCGAAGAGCGCTTCAAAGCCCTCACCGGCAAAGACGCGCCGGTAATCGACTATCTCAATCAGCAGGAGAGCGTGCATCAGTTTCTCGCCAGTGTCAAGTCGCTGGTGGACGCGAGCGTCAGCGCTTATCAGCGCCGCGGCTTCAAGCACTTGATGGTATCGTTCGGATGTACCGGCGGCCAGCACCGCTCTGTCTATCTGGCGGAGCAATTGGCAAAACATTTGCGCGGCAAGGAAGGCGTGGAGGTGGTGGTACGTCATCGCGAACAGGAGCAGCTGAATCAATGAAGGCGATGATCCTCTCCGCTGGCCTGGGCACGCGCTTGCGTCCGCTCACCGACGATCGTCCCAAAGCGTTGGTCGAAGTCAACGGCCGCACGCTGCTGGAGATCACACTCTCGCGCTTGCGCAGTTTCGGAGTTCGCGAGGTGATAATCAACGTCCATCACTTCGCCGACATGATTGTGGAATACCTGAAAACGAACGTCAACTTCGGCATGCGCATTGAAGTCTCGCGCGAGGAGGCATTGCTCGATACCGGCGGCGGCCTGAAAAAAGCCGCTCAATTTTTTGTCGACAATTCCGGCCGCTCCGAAGAACCCTTCATCGTGCACAATGTCGATGTCCTCAGCACGATTGACCTCCGGCGCATGGTGCAATTTCATACTGACAATCAGGCTCTAGCGACTCTGGCGGTACAGGACCGCAAGACCTCTCGCTACCTGCTGTTCGACGATCAGCTTCAGCTTTGTGGCCGACAATCCGGAGACGATCAACCGGAGTTCGTTGGCGGTCGCCAGCAAGCGCACGCGCTGGCCTTTTCCGGCATCCACGTGATTTCTCCCCGTTTTCTGAAGATGATGAATGAAGACGGCGCTTTCTCCATCGTCGCTTCCTATTTGCGCCTCGCTGCCCAAGGAGAAAAAATCCTCGCCTTCCGCGCCGACGAATATTACTGGCGCGATCTTGGCCGGCCCGAGAATGTCGCGCAAGCCGCGCACGATTTAAAGCAAAAAGTCATCGCGCAGTAGGCTCAGCGTCCGAGAGTGCGTGAGACCTGACTTTAGGGGCGGTGCCGTCGGCAGTAGAGCGAATCCAGCCCCGGAGGGGCGAACCACCTTAGCCCAGCGCTTCAGCGCTGGGAAAGGTAGGAGATACGATTCAAGTCCCGGAGGGACGGCCCAACCCTCGCGCCCACTCTGTGCCGCCCGCAACTGATACTCTCAAGCAGGACATCGAAATCCCGGAGACCGCAAATCATTGCCGCCCATTGTCAACGCACAGGAAATCACAAAGGCCTTCGGAGCCAACCCGCTCTTCCAGAATGTTTCTTTCACCATTTCTGCAGGAGATCGCATCGGTCTGATTGGCCCGAACGGATCCGGTAAAACCACGCTTCTCCGAATTCTCGCTGGCGAGGTTGCTGCCGATAGCGGCGAAGTATCGCTGCGCAAACGAACCCGTCTCGCATCCGTCGAGCAGGACTCGCGATTCCAGCCCGGAGCCACGGTGCGCTCGGTAATCGAAAGCGCGCTAGATCGCAGCGGTGCATCCGCATCCGAGCGCGGCGCGCGCTTTGCCGAGACGCTCGGCCGCGCCGGTTTTGCGGACCTCGCAGCGCCTACCACCGAGTTATCCGGCGGCTGGCAGAAGCGTCTCTCCATTGTCGAAGCCTTGGTGCAGCATCCCGATATCCTCTTGCTCGACGAGCCCACCAACCATCTCGATCTGCTGGGAATCACCTGGCTCGAAGATCTGCTCGAGGCAGCGCCCTTCGCCGGCGTAATCGTGAGCCACGACCGCTACTTTCTGGAAAATGTCACCACCGACATGGTCGAACTCAACCGCATTTATCCCGACGGCTCGCTCCGCGTCCATGGCAACTACAGCGCCTTTTTAGAGAAGAAAGAAGAATTCCTGCACGCGCAATCCCGCCGTCAGGAAGCGCTGGAGAATCTGGTCCACGGAGAAATCGAGTGGCTCCGCCACGGGGCGAAAGCCCGCACCCGCAAATCCAAAGCCCGCATCAGCAAAGCGGGCGAACTCATGGGCGAGCTCGCCGACTTGAGCGCCAGAACCCGTAGCACCACCGCGCAAATAGATTTTTCCGCCACCGACCGCAAGACCAAGCGACTGATTGAAATGCAGGACGTCACCTGCACCATGGGTACCGGAGCATTGGGTACCCGAACATTATTCGAAAAGCTCAACTTCACCCTTACCGCCAGAATGCGCGTGGGCCTCGTCGGCCCGAATGGCAGCGGCAAGACAACCCTGCTCCGCTTGTTGCAGGGAGACCTCGCTCCAACCAAAGGCGAAATTCGCCGCGCCGATTGGCTGCGCATCGTCTACTTCGACCAGACCCGCACCCTCGATCCCGACGTAACTCTGCGCCGCGCTCTAGCGCCGGCCGGCGATTCCGTCGTCTATCGCGATCGCATAATTCACGTGGCCGGATGGGCGGCGCGCTTCCTGTTTACCGGCGAGCAACTCAGCCAGCCGGTCGGGCGCCTCTCCGGAGGCGAACGAGCGCGCGTCCTGATCGCGCAGCTCATGCTCCAACCCGCCGACATTTTACTGCTCGACGAGCCCACCAACGACCTCGACATTCCAACCCTCGAAATTCTGGAAGAAAGCCTGATCGATTTTCCCGGCTCGCTCGTGCTCGTAACCCACGACCGCTACATGCTCGACCGCGTATCCAGCATCGTGCTAGGTCTGAACGGAAAGGGCGCCGCCAACACCTTCGCCGACTACGCGCAATGGGAGGCATGGCAGGCGCTGCGGCCAAGGTCAGACAATACGCCAGACGCGGCAACAACGACCGGGTGCCCCACTCATTCGCGTTCTTTGCGAATGAGTGGGCAGGACGCAACGCCAGCAAGAAAGAAACTTTCCTACCTGGAAGCACGCGAGTACGCGTCCATCGAGCAGCGAGTAGAAGAAGCCGAGCAGTTAGTAAAGGCGAAACGTGCTGAACTAGAAGATCCAGCCAACGCCATGGATGCTCCGCGTCTGGTAAGCGCACAGACCGCGCTGGACGCGGCTCAACAAGCGCTCGACGCACTCTACGCGCGCTGGGCCGAGCTCGACAAAAAGAACGGCTGAGCGGCGATAAGGCGGGAAACAAGCCCGTTCAGTGACCGGATGAGACGGACGATTGTGGTTGAGGTGGATCGCTTACGATCTCTCCGGCGTTCGTCGTCCAGTAGTTGACATCGACGGTAACGACCACTGGCACTGCGTGACCATCTTTCCGCGCTGGGTCGAAGTGCCACCCTCGCACCGCTGTTTCGGCCTTCTTATTTGAACTCCTTGCTGGGACCGCGCAGCACGTGGGCGCTGCATACATAACCCTTGTCACTGATTACGGCCAGCAATGTCACCGTTCCGAAATACTTCTTGTCTGCAGAGGGGGATTCAGGAGGCGAGGCCTTCTTCGGGGCTGCTATGTTTGCGGGTGGTGACCGAGGGCAAAAGCCTTTGTCCTCTGCACGGCACATGGTCCCGATGGCCAATGCAGCTATCAGTGCTGACTTAAAGTTGATCATTGAAGTTTCTACGAGGCGGGGAATGAAGTGGACAACCCCGAAACGTCCCGCTGGCGGATGTCCTAAGCTCTAAGATCGAACAAAATCGATATACCCGCGCTGCGCATCAGTCCGCGTCAGCCGCGCCCGCACTCTGTCGCCCACGTGCAACCCCTGCGCTCCCTGAGCCAGCAATCCCTCGATGTGCGGCTGCAGAACGCGGACAAACGTTCCCTTCGGAGTAACTCCGGTGACGATGGCGTCGAACGTCTCACCCACGCGATGGCTCATGGCCACGGCGGCCAGCCGCTTCGACATTTCCCGCTCTACTTTTCGCGCCGCATCGCCTTTCTGTGTGCAGTTCGCGGCGATGGCGGCGAGTCCGTCGTCGGAATAGGGCCCGGGTTTCCCATCGAGCAACGCCTTGATCAGCCTTTGCGTGACCATGTCGGCAAAGCGCCGGTTAGGCGCGGTCGAGTGCGTGTAATCCTGGACGGCAAGTCCGAAGTGTCCCGGCTCGGAATCGCCCGGACGCTCCAGCACATATTCGCCCGGCCCAATCAGCTTGATGACCGCCAGCGAGAGGTCGGCGAAGTGATCGGGATCGGCGGCTTTACGCTTCAGAAGAAAATCGTTGAGCGCCTTGGAATCAGGCTCTGCGGGCAGCTCTTCACCCTGCGCCGCCGCCAGCCGCACCATACCGTCCCAATGCTCGGGAGTTTTCACGATGCGCCGCAAAGAAGAAACGTTTTCCAGGAAGCGCGCCACCACGCCGTTGGCGGCGATCATGAAGTCTTCGATCAATTCGGTGGCTCGATTCTTCTCGTGTTTCACGACATCGACCACCTGCTGGTTGAGCACCACCGGATGAACTTCGCTGGTGTCAATATTCAGCGCGCCATGTTCGTAGCGGAGTTTCTTAAGCGTCTGGGCAACTTCGTCCTGCAGCTTGAGCTGCGCCTGCAGTTCCGAAGACGCGGCCACTTTCGGCGGAGCCGCCGCCGTGCCTTCCAGCCATGTTCCGACCGCTCCGTAAGTGAGTTGTGCCTTATTACGAACGATGGCCCGATACACGTTGCTTGCTCTAATCGAGCCGCCGGCATTGATATTGACATTGACATTGACATTGATATCGACCACGAACTCAATCACCACGGCCGGCCTGTCCACGTTTTCAAGCAGAGACGACGCACCTGTCGAGAGGTCTTCCGGCAACATGGAGAAATTGCAAACGCCGGTGTAGACAGTGGTCGTCTCCCGGGCCGCATGCTGATCGATGGGAGAATCCTTGGCGACAAACGCATCCACATCGGCGATGCCCACCATTACCTTGACGTCGCCATTCGACAAGCGTTCGGCGACCTCAATCTGATCGAGGTCGCGCGAGGTGTCATTATCGATGGAAGACCAAAGCAGGCCGCGCAGATCACGGACCTTATCGGAAGGCACCAGTTGCGGCGGATGCGCGCTGATGTCCGCCAGTTGCTGCTGCGTCGCTGGTGGAAAATTCGGCTCGAAGCCCTCTGCCAGCATGATCTGCCGCGCCATTGCCAGGAGATCGATAGAAAAAGCCCGAGAATCGTTCATTGCACTCCGCTTTCAGGGAATATTAGCTTGAAAAGGCTAACATGAATTCGCGGAAACAAAATCGCGCCGATGGGCCGGAACGGCTCCGGCCAGACTACTTTGGTCAACGCGCGGCTCGTGAACTCGCCGACAGTCCCGTGCCCCGGAAGCAGCCAGCTACTTACTCTTCGCGGCCTTGTGAACGATGGACAGAGCAGGACCCTTCTTCGCCTTCTTCTTCGCGCTCGATGATTTGCGGGATTTGGAAGAATCACCGACGATGTCAGCGACGGAGGTGTTCTCCAGTATCTTGGCCGCGGCATCGCGCACTTGCAAAAACACGCTATAGAGCGCGCGATGGTCGGGATCGGTAGTGATGAGGCTTCGGAGTTGATCCGCATCCCCAAAGGGCGCAAGCGGGCCGTCAACCAGACGAATAATCTCGCTGAGTTTGATTTCCGCGGGTGCGCGCCGCAGCCGGTAGCCGCCCTTCGCGCCTCGAACGCTTTCCACGATGCGCGCGTTCTTGAGCTCCAGCAGAATCAACTCCAGAAATTTCTCCGGCAGGTCGCTATCAATGGCGATGTCGCGGATCTTCACCGTTTCAGTTCCGTATCGGCGGCCCAGGGTCATTATCGCTTGCAGTGCGTAAAGTCCTTTTTGCGAGATCTTCAATCCTGTATCCTTTCCACTCGCTTCCGTGATTGTCCGCCGCCGCGCCACGCCCGCCGCACCAGCAGTGAACCCTTTCGTCTTGGACGTACTTTAGTGCGCTCGCGCCCGCTTTGCAAGCTACCGCGTCGACGCCATCTTCATCGCCGGCTCGCCAATCTCACCGTGCGATTCGCCTTCCAGACAGACGCGATGCCACAACTCAAGATTGAGCAACCGCCAGATGCGATCGTAGTTGTCGCGATGCTTCGCGCGATGTTCGTCGAACAGCTTCTCGATCGCTTCGCGCCGGAAGTATCTGCGATTCATGCTGCGCGGCTCAAGCAGCATCTCGCGAATCGTTTCCAGTCGCGGTCCGGCCAGCCAACCGCTCCACGGCGTCGGAAATCCCAGCTTCGGCCGGTACAGAATCGAGTGCGGCAACAAATCTTCGACCGCCTTTTTCAGAATCCGTTTGCCGGCTAATCCGCTAACCTGCACCTCCCGCGGAATTCGGGTCGCGAATTCGACCAGAACGTGATCGAGAAATGGCACCCGGCTTTCGATGGATGCGGCCATGCTCATGTTGTCCTGCTTCATGAGAAGTTCCACCAGATAAGTCTTGATGTCGGTGTAGAGCAGCCGCTGCAGCATTTCGCCCCCTGGTGAAACCGCTGACGAATGCTCCCAGTACTCGAGCACATTCTTATATGCGGTGCTGGGCGCGGCTTCCCGCGCGAACTCGCCGGTCAGCAATCCGCCCTGCTCCGCTTCGTCGAAGGCGGAAAAGAAATTATCGAAGTAGAAAGAGGCCCAGGAGCTGCCATCCTTCGCGAGAAAAGTGTGTTCCAGTTTCCGGCGCAGCGTTGCTCCCAGCAGGGAAGAGGTCGCAACCGTGTGGCGCAATCCGTGCCGCAGAACGCTCGGAACCACGCTGCGGTACGCTCGATCCATGGCCGCATTTTTCAACGTGAAGGCATAGCGCGTGTAGCCCGCCAGGGTTTCATCCGCACCCTCGCCAGTGAGCACGACCGTAACTCTCTCGCGGGCGAGGCGGGCGACAAAATAAAGCGAGACGCTCGAAGGCCACACGATCGGCTCGTCTTCATGCCAGATCAAATGCGGCAGCGCCGCGAAAAAATCCTGCTCGCTGACCACCACTTCATGATGCCGCGAATGGATGTGATCCGACACCGTGCGCGCAAAGGGCAGTTCGCTGTAAGTCGGCTCGGCGTAGCCGACAGAAAATGTCTCGACCGGCTCGCTCCGCATTTTCGTCATCAGCGCAGCTACCGCGCTCGAATCCACGCCGCCGCTCAAGAACACTCCCAGCGGCACGTCGCTCATCAGGTGGCTGTCGACTGCGCCTTCCAGTAACTCGCGATAGCTCTGGACGTAGTAACTCTCGTCTCGCGATTCGTGCGGTGTCGACGCATCCAGGTCCCAGTACTGGCGGATTTCCGCTTTGCCGTCAGGGCCAATCGTCATCGCGTGCCCGGGCAGTAGCTTAAGAATTCCGTTGTAGAAGCTTTCCGCGCCCGACAAATATCCAAACGCCAAGTATTCCGGCAGCGCCGCCCGATTGAACTCCGGACGAATCCCGCCATGCGCCAGCACCGCTTTGATTTCCGATCCGAACAGCAGCCGCTCCGGCGTCAATTTGTAGTACAGCGGCTTGATGCCCAGCCGGTCGCGCGCGATGAAGAGCGTTTTCGTATCGCGATTCCAGATGGCAAAGGCGAACATGCCCCGCAGGTGCTGTACGCACTCCTCGCCGTACTCTTCGAAAAGGTGGATGATGGTCTCTGTATCGCTGTGCGTGCTGTAGCGGTGGCCGCGCGCGATGAGCTGCTCGCGCAAGGTGAGATGGTTGTAGATCTCGCCATTGAACACGATCCAGAGCGTGCCGTCTTCGTTCGATATCGGCTGATGCCCGCCCGCCACATCGACAATGCTGAGCCGCCGCATGCCGATGCCGACGGCACCGTCCGTATAAAAGCCTTCGTCGTCGGGCCCGCGATGGCTGATCACGCGGCACATTTCGCGCAGAGCCGCCGCGCTTGCCCGCGCGTCGCATGCGAATTCAAGAATCCCAGCGATCCCGCACATCTAGCGTTTCTCCGCGTATGGTGACGGACTATGATGCGACGAATCATGATCCACGCCCGGGTATGAGGAACGCGGGCCGCCCGTCAGCTCTTCGAACAAAGCCGTAACCGAAAACTCGCCCGGTGCTGCGTTCAGCACTGCATCCTGCCTGCGCCACTCGAAAAATGCGGATGGCCCCGCCGCCTTCAGCAGCGGCTGTTCCTGCCACGCGACTTGCCTCCCGCCGATTACAACCAGGTGCGCCAACTTCTCTTTTTCGATGCGGCAATACAGCACTCGCGCGTCCGAAGACAACGGACCGAAACTCCACGCCTCGTCGCCGAGCGCAAAAAAGAATCCGTGGCTTTCGTCATGATAGTTGAGTTCGTACACCTGCACGGCCGCCTGCGCCATGCTCACCAATCGAGGTTCGATTTGTGGTTCGCCCTCCTGCCGGATTGCGCCAGAGCGTGGTACGAGCGCAGTCGCGATCTCTGCCGGCAGCAAAACCCGTGCATGGCATCGCACCAACGGCGCAGGCTGGAACGCGCCATAAGCGGGCGAGAGCAGAGTTCTGCCAACTTCCGTCGCCGTATGCCAGGCGGTTTCTTCCGGCACGATCAGGCTCAGCCCTGATTCGCCGGAGGCAGCGCCAGCCCTCGTTATTTCCACCCGTCCCGCGCGAGAGTTTCGATCTTCGTTTTGAACTTCGAGATCCGGCGCGAAGTGCCACCGTAACTCCAGTTCATGTTCCGTTCGACCGAGCGCAACATCGCGCACCAGCCACACATCGCCCGCGATCTTCAGCACGTGCCGACGATGCTCAACCGGATCCGCCAGCCGCGCATATCCGTTGTGACTGCCCACAAAGTACGTGAAGCTTTTCCCCGCGATCCAATTTTCCACTTGCGTGGTCGGAATGTGAGTCCAGGAGAAAGGTTCATCCGCAACCGCCTGGTCCACTCCATCCACGCGCACTGTGTTGTGCGCACCCGTCCCGCGAAACGTGTTCCGTTCCGCCGGATCTTTCGAAATGTAGACGCCGCTCCCGGAGTCCACCAGCCAGCGCCGTCCATCCATGGTGAGCCGCAGGCTGAGCGCGTCGGCATGTCCGTGTCCCGAGCGGCCCACGCCCTGCGGACCG
>Ga0208827_1000151_pt1 | contig 51113 bp, 41 predicted proteins | sample Sb_taG_5_FD_187709 | JGI IMG/M metagenome (GOLD analysis project Ga0208827, IMG submission 187709) | Peat soil microbial communities from Weissenstadt, Germany - Sb_50d_8_FC metaG (SPAdes) (version 2) | ecosystem: Environmental > Terrestrial > Soil > Wetlands > Peat | place: Germany... | reverse complement strand
GTACGGCCACCGGGAATGTGAATTCCGCCACATCGATCAGCGGCACTCTGACCGGCAACCCGATGACGCTCTCGGCCTACAACCCGATGGGCACCGGTTCGCCACAGCCGATTTCCGGCAACACGATCGCGCAGATTGAAGGCCAAAGGCAGGATCAACTCTCACTGGCCCTGAGCAGCAGCAACGGCAACATTAACTTCTCGGGCACGGACGTCAACGGTTGCTCGTTCAGCGGAGGCTTTGCTCCAGCAGGAGCCAGCGACCTTTATGTCGCGACTCTTGTCGTGTTCGGATCGGGTTGCGTCCAGGCCCAATTCCTCGGCCCCGGCTTCGAAAGCGACTCGGATTTGCTGGGCGTCAATGGCAATGCGACCGGCACTTATTTGTACGGCGTCCTGTTTATCAACATCAACACGCCGTTCGTGCTGGAAATCTTTCCGCCGACCGCGACCGATTCCTTGAGGCACGCCGTCCGACCGCGCGGAACTAACAGCTTCTCCCGCACCAGCCGGGGAGGGTTGCCCACCCTTTGAGGAGGGATTACAAAACGTTGGTGCCCCATCCTTTCGCGTTTTGTGCGGGTGGGAGACTTCTCTAGCGCAGCGGAGCTGTCATCACCGTGACTTTGTCATCCCTCCGAGAGGTAAACCCTGGAAGAGCTGCGCCGCCGAACCTTACTTCTCCAGCAGGCCGCTGAGAAAGTAATCTCTGGCAACAGTCCAACCTCGAAGGCTAAAGCCGGGCATTGATATTGATCCCAGTTATCGCAGCGCTGAAGCGATGGGCCAGCCAAAATCAGGCACGGAGGCGAGTTTTTCAGCAGCCTGCCAGGTCACTTCTCCAGGTCTGACGCCCAGTTCAGGACGATAGACAGCGGGGGGGCGGAAGGCTCGTCTAACTTGGTGTTGATCAGAAAGCGCTGGCCGTCGGCGGTCACGTCGTAGGAAAAGAAATCCATGGCAGAAACCGGCTGACGCGGATGGGTTTGAAACAACGTGTCCGGCGGCCCAGCCTCAAAACTGTTTCCGACTTTGACCGGTACCGCCGACATCTTGCCGTCGCTGGAGAGATAGAACAACTCTTTGCCGTCGCGCCGCCAGCGCGGCTCTTCGCCGCCTCCGCGGGAGACCTGCCACTTGCTGGTGGGATTGGGAAAGGCGGAGACATAGACTTCCCAATTCCCGGTTTCGTTCGAGGAGTAGGCAACCCATTTTCCGTCCGGGGAGAACTGCGCGTTGCGGGCCGGCGACTGCCCCGGCAAAAACGGTTTCGCTTGCCGGTCCTCCAGCGACATGTACCACAACTCTTGGTCTTTGCGGAGGAGCAGGAATTTGCCATCGCGCGACCAGTCCCAAGGATTCTGCTGCATGACGCCCAAGTCGGCAATCTCTTCTTCGGAGCCCGATCCGTCGGCGTTCTTCTGGAAAATGCTGAAATTGAGCTTCTTGCTGCTGCCATACGCGAGACGCCTGCCATCCGGGCTCCAGACGGCGTCCTGATTCAACCCCGGAGAGAAAGTAAGACGGGTCATGGCATTGTTGGCCAGCTCGTGAATCCAGATATTCTGGTGGCGGCCATCGCTGTCGGTTTGATCGATGACCATTCTCCGCCCGTCAGGAGACAGGCCTGGGTTGGCAAATTCTCCGGGCGGAGCGGCCACTGCGCCCACCTGCTTTCCACTCCGGTTGAACCACAGCAGTTGTGACTTGGACGCTCCCTTGCGGGTTTGCACGGCAAGAGTGGCTTTGCCGGCGACGTCGAAGACCGCGAGATCGGTCTGCGGAAAATACTGCACTTCGTCGCTGATGGTGTGGGGCTCGCCGCTCACCGCGAAGCTGCGCGGATCAAAGCGTTGCGCCACCAGCGCACCATCGCGCCAGTAAAGCAAATAGCCGGGATCGGCATACGCTGCATTCGACGCCGCGCTCACCACCTGGACCTTCTCATTGGTGTCGAGCGCGCCTACGTAGACCACGTTCTTGTCGAAGCGGCCGGAGAAATTCGCTGCCGTGTACAGGAAATGGCGCTGATCAGGAAGAAACGACGGCCAGCGGTGGCTGGATTCGAAGCCCGACGGATCCGGCTTCGTCACCTGGACGGGCGTTCCTCCTGCCGACGATACCCGGTACACTCCGGTAAACACCTCGGGTGAAAACAGGATCACACCGTCTCGATTCCATGTGCCGCCGCGGCCGTGCGGGGCATCGCACAGCGCTTGCGCCGACGTCCCGGAGAATGCATCGATCTTCTTCAGCCGTCCCTGGGCGAAAAATCCCAACGAGCGTCCATCGGGCGACCAGAACGGATGCGAGGCATCCTCGGTTCCGGGCACCGCTGTGGCTTGCCGGCTGCCGACCTCGTATCTCCAGATCATGTTGCGATTGGCTTGATCGGAGTAGGCCACGAGCGCCACAAACCTTCCGTCGGGCGAGAGCGACAGATCATTCGCCGGAAACGGTACCGGGCTGTTGAAGTGCATGGCACGCACGGGAGCATGCAGGCTCGACCACCAGGCCACGCTTCCTGCGACCAGCAGCAGCAACAGCACAACTGCGAACAGCCAGCCGGCACGATCCCAGCGGCGGCGGCTGGGGAGCGCACGAGCAGGCATCGCCGACTGCGAGCCGGATTGAGCGATCCAGTTCAGCTGCACTCTGACATCGTGAGCCGTCTGCAAGCGTTCGTCGGGATCTTTCGCGAGACAGCCCTGGACGATTCGTTCCAGCGCCGTCGGCGACAAGGGCTGGAGGGTTGAGATCGGTTGCGGCTCGGCGGCCAGAATCGCGGCAATCGTGCTGGCTGTGGTCTTGCCTTCGAAGGCGCGATGGCCCGTGATCATCTCGTAGAGAACCGCGCCGAATGCGAATATGTCAGAGCGCGCGTCGGCTTCCTTGCCCTCGACCTGCTCAGGGGACATATATTGGAATGTGCCCACCACCGTTCCTTCCACGGTCAGCGGCTGCGACATGGTCGCCAGCGGAACTGGCGACGAACTTCCCTGCACAGCGGCGGTCGTGGGTTTCGCCAGCCCGAAGTCCATCAGCTTCACGCCCGACTTGGTGAGCATGATGTTGGACGGCTTCAGATCGCGGTGAACGATGCCGCTGCGATGCGCCTTCTCTAATCCCTGGCAGATTTCTGTTCCTACCTTTAATACCTGGTCGAGCGGCAACGGCCCTTTGCGCAGACGATCGGCCAGGGTCTCGCCTTCCAGATATTCCATGACCAGGAAGCTGGTGCCGTCTTGCTCGCCAACGTCTTAGAGGTGGCAGATGTTGGGATGACTCAGAGACGAGATGGCCCGCGCCTCGCGCCCAAAGCGGCTCTTGGCCTCGGCATTCTGGGAGAGATGGGCGGGAAGAATCTTGACGGCGACAGTCCGGTCAAGACGAGTGTCGCTGGCCCGATACACTTCTCCCATTCCGCCGGCGCCCAGCGGTGACTGGACTTCGTAGGGGCCGAGTTTTGTCCCCGGAGCCAGGGTCATGTGTGGCGAGGATTATAACCCTGCGAAACCGTTGCAACCGAGTTTGATATCGACGGGCAGCCCGCTGCGATCACCATGGTCAATCGTCGATGGGAATTCGAAGTTCCTGCGAGAGGCTGCCCGACAACAGAAAACGCAGGAGTAAGGAAAAGGGAATCCCCACTTCTCGCGCCAAGAGCGCGCGAGAAATGGGGCACCCTGTTTCTCGCTACTCCGTTCGCAGGGCTTGCATCGGTTCGATGGAGGCGGCGCGGCGGGCGGGGATGAAGCCTGCGGTGATGGCGCAGACGGCAAGCACCAGCGCCGAGCCGACCAGCGCAACGGGATCGTAGCTGCCGACTCCGTAGAGCTGGCTTGCCATCAGATGGCCGGCCCAGAGCGCGGCGGGGATGCCCAGGCCGAGGCCGATCAGAATCTGCCACAGCGCGCCCTGCATTATCAGAGACAAAACGCCAGAGCGCGTGGCACCCAGCGCCATGCGGACGCCGATCTCGCCGGTGCGCCGGGCCACGAGATAGGACATCACGCCGTAAAGTCCCACGGAAGCGAGGGTGAGCGCGAGGATGCCGAACAGGCTGGCTAGGCGCGCGATCAGGCGCTCTCCGTCGAAGTTGGCGGCGACTTGCGCATCGAAGGGGCGAAGATCAGTGACGGTGAGGTTGGGGTCGATGTCGGCAAGCGTGCGGCGCACGAGTGCGTCAACCCCCTGCGGCGGCGCGCTGAAGTTAAGCAGCATGGCGCTGATGAAGATGGATTGGGTCTCGATCCGCACCGTGTTAGCGTCCTGGAAGCCCGTGAAGCGCTGGGCCAGCGGGCGCAGGAATACGGGCCGAACCGGATCGCGGGGGATGTTCATTTTGAAGTCTTCAAACACGCCAACAATTTCAAACGCGCCCGAGTATTGCGGGGAGCCGATGCCAAAGTGTCTCCCCAGCGGGTCCTCATTGGGATAGAAACGCTTGACGAATGCCTGGTTCACCACCGCGACGGGCTGCGAAGTGGCAGTGTCCTGATCGGTGAATCCCCGGCCGCGAATGACGGGCACGCCGATGGCATGGAGAAAATCGGGGCTGACGCGATCCCAGGTCGAGCTGCAGTTCTCGCCGGCCTGCGGAGTGGGGTGGCCTTGCTGAAAGACGCACTCGCTCCAATTGTTTCCTTCCAGCGGGGTGTACAGCGCCAGGCCGACGTCGGCGATGCCCGGCAGCGCCGAAAAGCGATCCTGCACTTCGCGGTAGAGCGCAGGCAGGCGTTCTGCCGTGTATCCGGCGCCTGCGAGGTCGAGGTGCAAGACGTAGCGGTGGGCGGTGGCGACGCCAAAGTTCTGCTTCTCCAGGTTGGCGAGGGATTTAGTCATCAGGATCGCGCCCGCCAGCAGGACCATCGACAGCGCAGCCTGCATCACGACCAGGCCTTTCTGCGGCAGCGAAGAACGGTCGCGAGTGGAGCGGTTCACGCCGCGCAACACTTCGGCGGGCTGCGCGTGCGACGACAGCCAGGCCGGAGCGGTTCCCAGCAGAACGCCCGTGAACAAGGAGATGAGAAAAGCGAATCCCAGTACCGGCAGCGAAGGCGTGGCGTCCACGGTGATGTTCGCTGCATCGGGAAAGGCAAGGGACAGAATGACGCGGGCTCCGGCGTAGGCGACGGCCAGTCCGGCGAGACCGCCGATGCAGCTCACCACGACACTCTCGGTGAGTATCTGGCGAATGAGGCGGCGGCGAGCGGCGCCCAAGGCCGTACGCATGGCGAGATCTGCTCGGCGCGTGGTGGCGCGAGCCAGCATCAGGCTGGCAATGTTGGCGCAGGCGATGAGCAGCACAACACAGGACAGGATCAGCGTCATCTTCAGACCGTCGCCTGCTTGCTGCTGCAGATTCTGTATTCCACCCCCGCCGGGCACGATCACCACGTGCTGCTTGGGAAGCTGGGCTGTGCCTCCGTTTTCGGTATAGACCGGCCGCGTGGCCAGCCACTGGCGCAAAGCCGCAGACAGCTTGGCCTGCAGCGCGGCGATGCTGGTTCCGGGACGTACCCGGCCCAAGGCATAGAGCCAGTTGGCGTCAGGTTGATGAAGGAGGGATCGATCGCCTTCGACGTAGGGCTCGGTCGCCAGGGGCATCCAGAAATCAGGGGGAACGTCGGTGATGCGATCGCCGAAAAAACCGGGCGGGGCGATGCCGACGATGGTGAAGGGCTTGGATTGAATGGTGATCGTGGATCCGACCAGGGTGGGATCGGCGGCAAACTCGGCTTGCCAGGCCCTATAGCTGATGACCGCGGCCGGCGCCGCGGCGGGAGCGTCGTCAGTTTCGGCGAGCGGACGGCCTGAGAATGCTCCAACGCCCAGCGTGGAGAAGAAGTTGCCGGAAACGAATTCGCTGTGCAGCGGCTTGGCCACGGCGTTTCCCCGGCGCACGGTGATGCCGGTGCGGGCGGATTGCATGGCGGCCAGTTGCTCGAACTCGGGCGCGGAATTCTTGAGGTGGAGGTAGAGGTCGTAAGAGAAGATGTCGAAGTCGCCGTCGTCGTTGACGAATCCGCCCTCGACGCAGCAGCTATCGGTGTCGCCGATGCGGTAGAGCTGCGCGGGATTGGTGACCGGAAGCGACCGCATCAGAATGCTGTGCACCAGGGTGAAGATCGCTGTATTGGCGCCAATGCCGAGAGCCAGGGTAAGAACCGCAGTGAGGGTGAAGCCGGGCGCCTTGCGTAGTTGGCGCAGGGCGTAGCGTAGATCTTGGAGCAGTGTGTCCATGAGGGCCGCCTGTCGGGACAATATTGTGCCTGTTTTGCAAGTTGAGCACCAGACGATCGCTGCTAGATACGCTGTAGGGAAAATGTGGGCGGCCGCGAGGCGAACGGCGGGATGTCCGAAATTGAGAAGAACTGTCCGGGACTGAACACCGGGTTGCCGCGCTGCGAGCCTTGAGGCGCACTAGCCCGGATCCCGATTACAATCGGCTATCAACGAACCCATACACGGAGGATTTCGTGATCTCTCGTCTGCTTGCATGTCTGCTGCTGTCGGGCGCGGCGTTGGCGCAGAATGTCGTCCACTACACCACCACCATCGACAACGCGAAGTATCTGTTTGCCACGGCGGAGCCGGCGGCGCGGCTGAAGTCGGGGGACATTCTCGACACCAACACGCTCGACTGCTTCGGCAACGCGATCAAGAAGCCGGGCGACACGCTAAGCATGGCCAAGGGAGACAATCCGCTGGCGGGGCCGTTTTATGTGGAGGGCGCGGAGCCGGGCGACACGCTGGCGGTGAAGATTCTCGATCTGCAGGTCGACGGCGACACGGGCGTGGGCGCGTTCGCTCCGGGATTTGGCGCGATCAATGAGACCAACTACACGCCCATGCTGCATGCGCCGCTGCCGGAGAAGATCTGGTTCTATCACATCGATCATGCGGCCAACACGGCGACGTTCAAGGCGCTGGACTCGGATTTTTCGGTAAAGATTCCCATGCATCCGTTTTTTGGCTGCATTGGCGTGGCACCGGCCGAGGGTGAGGCGCGGAGTTCGGTCGTTCCGGCGGAGTTCGGCGGGAACATGGATTCGCCGGAGGCTTCGGTGGGGAACACGGTGTATTTTCCGGTGAACGTGAAGGGCGGGCTGTTCTACATCGGCGACGGGCACGCGGCCATGGGCGACGGCGAAGTGGCGGGCACGGCGATTGAGGTGCCCCTCAAGGCGCGGGTGCAGCTGTCGGTGATCAAAGGGCGAACGATTGCGTGGCCGCAGTTTGAGAATGATGACGCGATCATGACGGTGGGGGCATATCGTCCGCTGGACGATTGCGTGCGGATTGCGTTCACTGAGCTGGTGAAGTGGATTCACAAGGACTACGGATTGTCAGAGCTGGATGCTTACGAGTTGCTGTCGAAGGTGGCGAAGATTCATCTGAACGAAATGGTGGATCCGAATTACGTGGTGGTGGCGTCGATCGAGAAGAAGTATTTGCCGAAGAAGAAGTAGCGGTCTCGGGTCAGGCGCAGGGGCTGAAGCCCACCGGAGTTTGGAGCGCTAACGCGGCCCTGAAGGGCCGCTCTTCCACGGTGCATGAACAGACCTCGATACATGGGCACCCCGAACCTGAGAGGACGAGGCTCAGGAAGAAACTTGTTGGCACTCGCAAGTTTTTTACCGCGAAGTTCGCGAAGAAAAGACCGCAAAGAGCGCTAAGAAGAGACGGACACGACGCGCGGCTTATGCGCAACTTTTTGGTTGCATGTCGACTGGGGGCTGAGATAATATGCAACTTGGAGGTTGCTTATGGGAAATGACCGGATCGAGAAGCGGATTGAGCTGAAAGCGCCCGTCTCCCGCGTTTGGCGGGCACTGACCGACTATCGCGAGTTTGGCCAGTGGTTCTGCGTGAAGATCGACGGCCCCTTCGTCGCGGGACAGGTTTCGCGCGGACATATTACTTATCCCGGCTACGAGCAACTGAAGTGGGAGGCTGTGGTCGAGAAGATGGAGCCGGAGCGGCTGTTTTCCTACACCTGGCATCCTTATGCCGTGGACCCCAAGGCGGACTACTCGAAGGAAACGCCTACGCTGGTGGAGTTCACGCTGGAGAAGACCGCGAATGGCACGCTGCTGACCGTGGTGGAGTCCGGATTCGACAAGATTCCGGCGGCGCGGCGCGACGAGGCGTTCCGCAGGAACGAAGGCGGATGGGCGGAGCAGATGAAGAATGTCGAGAAATATGTCGCCAAGGCGGCGTAAGCGCGGATCGGACGGGCGGCAAGCGCGGGCGCCGGTGTTTGCCGCGCTGGGCGACGAGACCCGGCTGGCGCTGGTGGCGAAGCTGTGCGCGGGGCGGCCGTACTCGATCGCGCAGCTCACCGAGGGCTCGCAGCTGACGCGGCAGGCGATCACCAAACATCTGCGGGTGCTGCAGGGGGTGGGGCTGGTGCGCAGCGTTCATGCGGGGCGCGAACGCCTGTTTGAATTCGACCCCAAGCCCGTGACGGAGATGCGGGAGTATCTTGACCTGGTGTCGCAGCAGTGGGATCGGGCGCTGGGACGGCTGAAGGCGTTCGTGGAAGAGTGAGAGCAGTGGTCAGTAGTCAGTGGTCAGTAGTCAGTAGTCAGTAGTCAGTGGTTAGTGGTTAGTGATCTTCGGGCGGCGGAGATTTCAAGGGGCGGGGAGTTTGCCAGAGCTCGTAGAGGTGGCCGTCGGGGCCGCGGAAGTAGGTCCAGGCTTCGGATTCGTCGCCTTCGATTTCGGTGACGAATTCGACTCCGCGTTCTTGCAGCTCTTTTTTGGCGGCGCGGACGTCTTCGACTTGAAAAGCCAGGACTGGACAGGCGTGAAGCTGGTAGTAGCGGCTGGCGGAATCGAAGAGTTCGAAGAGCTGGCCGGAGGGCAGCTCGAACTGGATGAATCCCTTGCCCTCGTGAGCCAGTGGCAGGCCGAGGACATCGGAAAAGAATTGCGAGGTCGATTTCAGGTTGGCGGTGCGGACGCCGGCCCAAGTGTATCCGAGGATGCGCATGTATTCCCTCCTGCCGATGAGGCTCACAGGGGCTGAAGCCCAATGTAGTTTAGAGCCTTACGCGGCGCTGAAGCGCCGCTCTTCCACGGGGTCTAACAGGTCTGAGCGCGTGGGGGGGCACGGCTATCGCAGCGCTGAAAGCGCGGCGCCACCCAAAGCTACCTCTCGGGATAAGCCTCTGGTTGACGGGATAAGACCCTGGCTCTCGGGATATGACCCTGGTGTTGGGATGACCCTAGTGCTGGGATAAGGGCTCTAGTTGTCGGCGTAAGACTCTGGTTGTCCGGGGTGACACTCTAAGGAGAGAAAAAGGCGGGAAAAAATTGAAAGGGCCGTGACATTGGTTATGCTCTAGCCACCAGCTCCTGCGAGGGAGCTAACAGCGTGGAGGCATGCACCGTCACAGCCCCTTGATGTGATCACTGCTTTCGCAGTCCCAAACCCCAACTGCCCCTCGCAGGGCCGTCGGTTTTTTCAGGTCTGGCCACCCAGCAGGTTGCCCCGCCAAGCTCATCACTCAGTCTACTTCGGGCCGGCTCAGTATTATTGTGCCAACCCTTTCAACCGTCGACGGAAGCAACCTTAACAGAGCGTTCACAAAAGTCAACGCAAACTTTTGGTGCAGTGCAGGGAGGCGGCGCTGTGCAAAAACGGGAATGCAAACCATTGGGCTGCCGATAGTTATCCACAGGCGGGCGCAATTGCGCCGGATTTTGCACACAGGTATGCACAAGCTTGTGGTAAACCGCAAAGCGCTGAAAGGGAATCAAATAATCGTCTTGACGCGAAATGGAGATGAGAGCATCTTGCAAAGAGCAGCGCAAAAATCTAGCCAAAGAAAAGCCTTGATGGCGGAACTAGTGGCCTACATTGACGGCGGATGCCTGGGGAATCCGGGCCCGTCGGGCATTGGGGTCGTGATCAACGGGTGCATGGGCGGGCCGGTGCGGATCGCCAAGTGGATCGGCCATCAAGACAATAACGTCGCCGAATACGCCGCGCTGATGGAGGCGCTGCAGTACGCCGTGTCGCTCAAGGCGCGGAAGTTGCACGTGTTCTCGGATTCAGAAGTCGTAGTGCGGCAGATGACGGGCGAATACCAATGCCGCAGCCCGCGTCTCTATTCCCTGCACTGGACCTGCCGCAAGCTGGCGCGGTCGCTGAAGTTTTCCATCTCGCACGTGCCGCGGGAAAATAATGCGGAAGCCAACCGGCTGGCGCAGTGGGCGCTGCGGCGGCGGCGCGGGTGAGGCGGGCTTGGGGAGTGCTCGGTTTTATGCGATCGGTGCCGTCCCTGACGGGACTCGTGCATCCTTTTCTCCTGCTACCCGGCACTGACGTGCCGGGCTAATGAATGCCGCCCCTTTGGGGCTGGGTCTTATGGGGCTGGGCCTTCGCAGAAACTTGTGACCCGTAGACTTGTGACCCATAGAGCTGTCCTCTCAAGAGTTGTTATTTCACTTTTTTCCGGCCGCACGGGCGAACCGATTGCCGCATCGAGTGCTCGGTGCGGCACTTCCGTGTACTTCTGTGTCTGGAATTTCTTGACACGCCTATCTTCGCAAGCGACACTCCAGTTAATTGTGTCCTGACAATCGGTTATGAGTCGCCGATCAGTCGATGCGCCCCGGCGGAGCGACTCTCAGGACTAGCACGCGCGCCATGGAATCTGAATCGAGTCGCGAACCCATGCCTGGTGTGGCCGGCGCCAAGCCAGGCCAAGCCGAGGGCCGGGTTCCGGAGGAAGGCGTGCACCCAGAATTTGCTCTCAGGACGTCGTCGGCCAGTCTTGCGGCGGCGCTCGGAACCCGCGAACAATTGACAGCACGTTTCCCCGCGGAGGACGGAGGACGTTCCCTGGCGACCATGGCCCAAAGCGACTTGGACGCCGCCCTGCAGTTGCTGGCGGACCGCGCGCAATATATTACGGGGGCGAACGGAGCCGCCATCGCGCTGCGCCGCAGCGGAAGAAATGACATGCAGTGCCGCGCCAGCACGGGCTCGAACGCGCCCGAACTGGGGGCGCTGCTGTCCACCGAGTTTGGACTGTCGGGCGAGAGCGTGCGCACGCGGCGGGCGCTGCGCTGCGACGACGCCGAGCGGGACGCGCGGGTGAATCATGAAGTCTGCCGGCAACTGGGCATCGCGTCGGTGGTGGTGATGCCGGTGGTGAACGAGGAAGAAGTGCTGGGCGTGTTCGAGCTTTTTTCCGGGAAAGCGCATGCCTTCGGCGAACGCGATCTGTCGGCATTGCAGCGGCTGAGCGAGATGGTGGAAACCGCGGTCAAACTGGCGCAGGTGACAGAAACGCTGCCGGAGCGGCTGCGGATAGCGGAGAGCCGTGTTAGTGAAGCTGCGATTTCGGGGGCTGCCGAGGCGGCCCAGGCTGCGCCGGAATCGAAGATGGACGCCAAAGCTGACGTCGAGACTGACATCGAGACGGAAGTTGAGGCGGATGCGGTATTCGAGGGCGAAGTCGAGACGGAAGTCCCCAGCGAAACACTGGGCGCAGGAGCTGCCGCGGCTCCCATGACGGAGGCGGCATCGGCACGCGTGGAACCGGCCGTTGTGCAAGCAGAGCAGCCGCTGGTGGCGAGAACTCCGCTGAAGCCGCTGTTCTGGTCGGCAGGGGCGAGCGCGTCGGCTGCCGAAGTGCAAGATTCTGCGCAGTCCGATGAGGGCGTGTCCGATCAGAACCATGTTCCGGCGGTGCTGAGGCAGCTGAAAAAGTGCGAGGTTTGCGGCTTTCCGATTACCACCGGGCGCAGCCTATGCGTGGAATGCGAGGAGAAGAGGTGGCGAGGCCAACTGCGGCGCCCGCCGGTGGGTGCGCCCTTGGCCAGTCCTGCTCCGGTAAAACTAACTCCGCGTCCGACGGTGGCCTCGCCGTCGTCAGGGGCTGCGGCGGCACTGGCACCGACACGCGAGACGGAGACGGCCCCTCCCGCGGAACCTGAACTAAAGATCAATAAATCCAAGGACTTGGCTGAGGCCTCGCCATCTGTGGGCACGCTCTCAGTGGTCCCGGCGCAGAACGACGCACCCGTCGTTTCAGCCGAGAAAGCGGCGGCCAACGCTGTACCGGGCGCTTCGGCGGCGTCTCCTGAGCTGGTATTGAGCGCGGGATTGCAGCCTTCGCAATCCTGGTTGGCCGCGAACAAGTACATCCTCGGAGCGCTTCTGGTGGTAGCGGGGATCGTGGTCGGCATCCTGCTGCTGCGGTAAAGATCCGAACCCCGAAATCACCTGAAACCAGCGCCAAGAGAGGCAACCTCTCCCTCCCTCGAAACTCTTGACAACACAGGCAACTCTGCTAGAGTTCGATGGAAGGCGTGCAGTTGACGTTCCACGGTTCAGGTGGCCCATGAAGAATGTCTACGAAGTGTTGCGACAGAAAGAGATGGAACTAACCCGTTTGGAGAAGGAAGTGGAGGCCCTGCGGCTGGTGGCTCCCTTGCTGTCGGAGGAAAAAGAGCCGATTTTGGACATGGGGAAGCCGGCATTAGCCACGGCCGTCAACGGACCGCAACCGACGGCGCGGATTCCGATTCCAACTTCGCCGACCCTGCCTCCGCCCCAGCCGGTGCGGGCTGCGGGATGGGAAGAAACCGCCAAGCGCTGGCCGTAAGCGATGGATGGCGCGCTTAGTTTTTGAGACTTCGCTCTACGCTCTTGCCTCTTTTCTCCAGCCCGGGATGCGTCCCGGGCTGACGTGTTTCCCGGGAATAAATCAGAAATCCTCATCCGCATTGTGGCCGCGAGCAGGTCGAGCCGTCCCTGCGACTTGTCGCGCCCATGCGTGTTTAGGACGAGTGCTGGAAGACCAGGAAAGTCCCGACACATGATCTTTCGAAAGACTCTCCAGTTCTCTCTGATGCTGATTCTGTTCTTCGGAGCGTCCACTTGCTCGCCGGCCACGGCGGCCGATGCGGGCGTTGGCCACATCATCGGCAACATCGACGGCATCAGCAACGACGGCGAACAATACTTCGTCTCCGGCTGGGCGTGCCAGCAGGGGCGGAGCGAGTCAATCCAGATTCACATCTATGCCAGCTCTCCGGCTGATCCGGCGAAGCCGATTTTTGTCACGGCGAATAAGGCGAATTTTGACAGCGAGCCTGCGGTCAACCGCAGCTGCCAGGACGATCAGGGAGGCAAGCACCGGTTCTTCGCGGCGCTGCCTTTTGGATACGGCGCCGACAGCAAGCTGTTCGTGCATGGGATTCGCGTGGTGAATGGCGTGGCGAACGATGCGATCGCGGGCTCGGGAACACAGTTGCGGCATCTGCCAGCACCGGAGATGCCGTTTCCCACGCCGACTGCTCCTGCTCTGGCGGGGTCGTATCATTCGCTCGATCAGCATCCCAGAGTTTTCACCACGCCGGCCGAGTTGAAGGATCTGGTCGCGCGCATCAATCGTCCGACAAGTTATTCGGCGAAACGATTCGGACAGCTTGCCCAAAAGATTGCCAGCGACCTGGCCGCGCCCAACGATTGGGATGCGACGTACTCCGGGTGCTTCATCGGACCTTATCTGTACGCCTCCTCTTACGAACCAACCGATGGTCACGACGCGGAGACGCATGCGGCGCTGAAGCTTAAGCCGGGCGTGAAATCTCCGGCGGGCGGGGCTTTCGTTGCGGCGCGCCTGGCCTTGTATGCCGCGCTGGTCAAAGGCGGGGCTGCGGCGCCCGCAGGTTCGCCGAACCCGGATCAGGCCGTGGCGCTGGCTAAGCGAATTCTTTTGGCGTGGGCCGATCACGGATTTCCGCGCGACGCGCATGGCGGATTCCTGCCTATGTCGGCTTTGTCCTGTGACAAAACCGGAAAGATCATTCCAAATGCCGGGTGGGCCTTGCCTTTGCACCTGGGCCGTGGCGTGGTCTATTCGGTGCATGCGCAAGATCTGCTCGAATCCCTGGGCGCGATCAGTGCTTCCGAGGAGGCCCGGCTCAACGCGCTGCACAGCGCGCTGTTTGACTTGATGCGGGAGGGGGCCAATCAAGCCATTGGCAGTCCGGCTCCGGCCTGCCAGCGTTTCTCTAACGGATTCGCCAATGGTCTGGCGGCCATGCTGGCCGTGGCGCGCCTGCAAAATGATCAAGCCCGATTTGATGCGGTGCTGTACGGCAACGACCACGCGATCCCCGTGGCGCTTCCCTGGGTAAGATTTTTCGACGGCGCAATTTACGGCGAAGGGGATCATCCCGTGGAGTGCTATCTGAATTCGGGGCCCGACGGTCTGCACAGCGGGTTGGGATTCACGACTCCGATTGTGGCCGCGGGCGAAGTGCAGGACCGCTACCGCGCAGGGTTGCTGCAGACGTTTGGCTATCCCATGTTCACGCTGGATCGGCTGATCAATGCCGCCGAAATTTTGCGCATTGCGGGGTTTGATCCCTACGGTATGCGCGGCACGCACCAGCAATCGATTGAGATGGCGCTGCAGTACTACTCGTGCTACGGAAAGACGCCGGGCTTCTACAAAACCGTCAGCCGCGAGAACGCGCGCTCCTGCCCGAACTACGAGCAGTATTACGGGAAGATCGTGAACGGAGTGGACGCGGAAGAATTGTTGGGGTCGTATTTATTTCCGCGGAATCCGGCAATCATGGCGGTGGAAGACGCAGCCAGGGACAAAGCTGCGACGGGGCCGTTTGCATTGGACGCGATTCGCTTCGGGCTGTGGCGGGACTAGTGGAATGTTCCCATCCCCGGACGAGGCATCCGGGGCTACGTTTCTTTAAATCGCGGTGCTTGCTATCACGCGATCCAGGCGTGGTTGGAGTGCAGGTCGAGGGTCAGCACGATTCCCTGAAATAAGGCGTGGCCGACGGTGCCGTCGAACATGGCGTCGGGCTGGTGAACCGCGGGCGTGGCGAAAAAGACCGGGGCCTTCTGCGCAAGAACATGAGGCCCGAAGGCCTCGGCGTCGGCCTGCGATTCGATCATGTCGACGCCGTCGTCGGTGTAGTTGAAGAATTGTTTCTTGCTCGATGCGCTCTGGGCGGTCAGTCCCAGCTTGTCGACCGACGGCGGATAGACCAGCATGGTGCCGGTGAAGAGCGTGTCGATCTGGACGGTGAGCGGCTTGCCGTTCACGGTGAATCCGGTGGTAACGACGATGGGCGGTCCCTGTTTGCCGAAGGTGGGATACGTAACCTCGCCGCAGAAGCCGGGACAGGGGAAGTTTTGCGTCAGCGGCTCGGAGATGCGGACGGTCTTCTTCTTGTAATCCAATTCCAGAATACGATTCTTGAACGCGGTGTAGGAGAGTGTGCCGTCGGAGGCGGGCATTTTGTCTTGCTTGATGTAGGTGGCGAGATCCATGACCAACACGGCGACCTTACTGAGAGAGGCGTCGCCGAGCTTCACGTCGGTGAGGGCGGCCTTGGCGTATCCGGGGATGGGCTTGCCATCTTCTCCCTTGATAGGAGTCACGTCGAGTCCCAGCTTTTTGGCGACTTCGGCGTCGAGGACGGAGTTGACGTTGCCGGTGTCGACCAGCATGCGCAGGTGCTTGCCGTTGGCGATGACGATGTCAATGCATGGTAAGCCGGAGCAGTCGAGCATGGGGCCGCCGGCGAGCGCGGGCGTTTGCGCGTGGGCGGCGGTGAGAGACATAGCGAGCGCGACGAGAAGATGGATGCGCAAGATAGGGCCTCCGAGGGAAGTGAATCGTCAGATAGACGGGGATGAGGGATAAACGGTAGCGCCAGCGTTAAGGTCTTTCTGCTGGAAGAACAGCGACCGCCGGGGCTGAAGCCCACGGGATTTGGGCGCTTGACGCGGTGCTGAGGCGCCGCTCTTCCACGATCGGGCGGGCGGACACGGCTGGGCCGGGCGGACCAATGCGTCCGCCGCTACGCGAGCGGGATGCGGCGCCAGCGAAAACTGTTTTAGGCTCTGACGATTTCGCGCAAGGCGGCGAGGAAGCGGTCGACTTCTTCCAGCGTGTTGTAGTGGACCAGGCCGATGCGGAGGAAGCCGCCGGTTTTCTCTACGTCGAGGTGTTCGGTGAGGTTGAGGGCGTAGTAGTTGCCGTCCCAGGTGAAGAAACCTCGCTCGCCGAGTTTGGTGGCGAGTGGGAGGGGCTGGTGTTCCGGGTTTCCGTCTTCCATGCGGACGGCCAGCGTGGAGCAGCGCTCGGCGAATCGAGTTGGGTCGGTGATGCCGTAGATCTTGAGTTTGGGGATCTGTTGCAGGCCCGTCATCATGCGTTCTAGCAGGACGCGCTCGTGCTCGTGGATGGCCTGGTGCGCGGCTTCGATGGCAGTGCGACGGGTTAGCGCCCTCGCTGCGCTCGGTGGACAGCCGAGGCGGCTGTCCCTACATGGTTCTGTCTGGCGGCCTAAGTCGGCGAAATATTCTACTGCGGCGGTGATGCCGGCTATGCATTCGTGGTTGAGCGTGCCGAACTCCCAGCGGAACGGGATCGCTTCGGTGAGTGGGCGGACTTTGTAGGGGCGCATGCGCGTGAGGTGGTCGCGCTTGCCGAAGAGCACGCCCAGGTGCGGGCCGAAGAATTTGTAGGTCGAGCACACCAGAAAATCGCAGTCGAGCGCGGCCACGTCGATGAGGCCGTGCGGGCCGTAGTGGACGGCGTCGATGTAGGCGAGCGCGCCGGCGGCGTGGGCGAGGCGGACGATCTCCTTCACCGGATTGATGGTGCCGACAGCGTTGGAGGCGTATCCGGCGGCGACGAGCTTCGTCTTGGAGTTGATCTTCGCGGCCAAGTCGGCCATGTCGAGGGTGCAGTCTTCGTCGTGAATCTCGGCCCAGCGGACTGTAACGCCGCGTTCTTCTGCCATGGCGAGCCAAGGGGAAACGTTGGCGTCGTGATCGAGGCGGGTAACGACGATTTCGTCACCGGGCTTCAGTTCCCTGCCGATGGCGCGCGACATGGCGTAAGTCAGCGCGGTCATGTTCAGGCCGAACATGACTTCGTCGGCCAGACAGTGCAGGAAGTCGGCCATGGCGGCGCGAGCTTCGGCGATCATGGCGTCGGTGCGGCGGCTGGTGGCGTAGGCTCCGCCGGAGTTGGCGTTGTCACGGCGCAGGTAGCCGGAGATGGCGTCGATCACGCGCTCGGGGACTTGCGTGCCGCCGGGGCCGTCGAAGAAAACGGCGGGGTGGCCGTTGACGGTTTGGGTGAGCGCGGGAAATTGGGCGCGGATGGAGGCTAGATCGAGGGCGGGGATGGTTTCGGTGATCGGCATGCCATTTCAATTTAACCACGGCGACACGGATTTTGTGGATTCGTGGTGCAGCGAATGCAATAATCCGGCCAACGGTGGTCACATGAGGAGCAAGAGAATCATTCTCGTCGTTTTCTCCGTCCTTTTGTTTATCGTCGCTGCGCTGGCATGGTTGAGCTACGTCGGGCAAGGGATCGCGTATGGGGATCTCTTCGGCATAAGAGGCCGAGAAGCGGATCTCGCCGCATTAGGAAGAGGCGCTATGCGCTCGCTTTGGATCGCGGCATCTTGTGAATCGCTGGCGGTCGGACTCATAACGTGGGTTGTAAGCGATCCGGATAGCTCCGTCTGGGGCAGGTTGGTAACTAGTTCCGGAGTAGCTTTGTTCGTCGATATCTGCACCTATGCCGTTGTTCGAGGGATGTAACTTCATGTCCCTCAGCCGCTAGCCACGATCAATAGTGGCATCTAGCGGCACGGCTGAAGCCCTGCCCTTCTCGATTCTATCGTGCGACGCGAGCGATTGCTTCGTCGTGGAAGAGCGGCCTTTTACGCCGCGTTGGGATCGACGAGTGATGCGGGCTTTAGCCCTTGTGTCGGCTCTGGTTCAGAAAGACATATCTTCACGCCGACGGGGATGCGCAGACCGACGTCTGGCGGGGGCTGAAGCCCCAGTTGGTTTTGAGCAGGCGCTAACGCGGCCCTAAAGGGCCGCTCTTCCACGGTGATACTCTTTGCAGTTGCGCTCCACGCGAGATCCTTCGCTCCGCCTGAAGGGCGGCTGCGCTCAGGATGACGCCGCTGAAGCTTACATGGGCTAGTCTGGGCTCTCTTTTAATTGCGCTTCGCGCAACCCCGGACGAGGGCGTCCGGGGCTACACGTTCACATCACTGCTCTGATGAAATCTGCCAACAGCCCATACGCGGTGGCGTAGAGGCCGGGATTTTCTTCGGTGATGGATAGGCCGGGGAAGATGTCGGTTTCGAGATAGATGTAGGACGACGTGCCGGAGATTTTTCCCATGGGCGAAGTGGCCAAGACTTTTTCCGGGGCTACGCTGGCCTTCACGCTACGAACTTCAATGCCGCTGGGGTCAATAAGAGATGTGCGCTGGGCGCGGCAGACGAGTTTGAAGGGCCATCCGTCGCGGCGGGCGTTGCGGACGGCTGGCATGGTCAGGTCGCGGATGTCTTCGCGCTGAATGTCTTCCAGCTTCACCGGCGTATCCATCAACACGGTGATCAGCGCGGCGGTTTTGACGGCGGCGTCCCAGCCGTCGATGTCGTGGGAGGCGTCGGTTTCGGCGACGCCTAGGCCCTGGGCTTTTTTCAAGGCTTCGTCGAAGCTGAGGCCGTTTTCCATTTCGCCGAGGATGACGTTCGTGGTCGAGTTGAGAATGCCGTGGAAGCCTTGCAGATGGATGGCGGGGAGCTGGTCGAACAAAGAGAAAATCGGGACGCCGTCCATCACCGTGGATTCGAAGAGGAATCTTTTGCCTTGCTTTGTGGCTAGGTCGCGCAGCTCGCGGTAGGCGTGGACGATGGGTCCTTTGTTGGCGGTGATGGCGTGGGCTCCGTGATAGAGCGCGGCGCGGATGTGGTCGATGGCGGGCTGGCCGGTTTCGACGTTGAGGGAGGTGGCTTCGAAAAGGACGTCGGCTTGGGCGGCAGCGAGCCAGTCTTTGATGTTGTGTGGCGCGGGCGCTCCCGCCCGCGAAACGCTAGCGGTCGAGTCGGAATTCGGAATGTTCGGTGACGTCGCGAACGGGCCAGTGACAGCGATGGTTGCAAGTATGTTTCGTTCAGGGTTGGCTTTGACAGGGTTCGGCGAGACTTCTGGCTTTTCGCGGACAGGAGTGTCCGCGCCACATTTTTCGGGAGCGATTCCATTGGAGTCGGCGAGCCAGCCCAGGCGGCGCGAGGCGATGCCGGTGATGCGGAATGCGATGCCGTATTTGTCGCGCAGTTCTTGAGCGCGGTCTTCGAAGAGGCGGACGAGCGTGCGGTTAACGTTGCCGAAGCCGAGGAAGCAGAGGTTGAAGGTGCGGGGATTCATCCGGAAGGCGTTCCGTCTCGCGGTGTGATTTCTTTCGCCCCTGTGGGGCTTGTTACTTCGTCTGATCACGCGCCCACGGCTTGCGCCGTGGGCTGCATTCTAGCGCCGCTTCGCGGCTGGCTATCCCATGACCGTGGTGTGTTCGGGCTTGATCTTGTAGATGACGCGGACTTCGCCGGGCTGGGCGTAGGGATATTTGTCGACGCCGAGATATTTTTTTGCCATCTTGTTGATGTGGTCGGCGGCGCCGTCTTCGGTGATCTCGACCACGCGGCCGCGGATTTCGAGATAGCGGTAGGGATTTTCGGGATCGATGACGGCCAGCGAGACGCGCGGATCGCGGCGCACGTTGCGGTCCTTCTGACGTCCCCTGGCGGAGTTGAAGATGACGTGTTCGCCGTCGAAGTCGCACCATACGGGAGTGACTTGGGGACTGCCGTCGGGCATGAGGGTGCCCAGGCTGGCGAAGGCGCGTTTCTGGAATAAATCGCGATACTTCTCGGGAATGACTTGCGGCATGAAAGCCTCCACTCTGTAAGCAGCACGGGATGCAGCAGCATTATAGACTGCGGGTGGTTGAACCTGCGCAGGTGCATCGGCGAAGAATTCGGCCACGAAGGACGCGAAGGCACACGAAGGAAGAGTGTGCCCGCTTCCCGTTCTTCGCGATCTTTGATTAGAATTGGGACCTTACTGGAATTCAGCAGAGTTTGCGGTTGCGGCAGCACGTGAGGGAAATGCTTGGACGATGGGCGTCGTGAGCGAGCTTTACCGCGAAGTACGCAAAGAACCTCCGCAAAGGACGCTAAGAGAACCAACCGGTTTCCCAGCGGCCTGAGGCCGCGCTCCTGATTCGGAACCGTGGCGGGGCGAGGCTGTAGCCGCGTCGGACTCTAAGACAAATCGTGACGACAAGGAAATCGATGATGAATCGGCAGCGAAGTGGTTGCGCCGCACTGCAGTGGGTCGCGGCGTTGTGCATGGTCGCATTGCTGATGGCCGCGGCTTCCGTGCGGGCGATGGCGGCGAGCGATGCGGCGCAGAAGTATCCGCCAACGATTGTTTTCATGACCGACTTTGGCGTAGTCGACGACTCGGTGGCCATCTGCCGCGGCGTGATGTATGGAATCATGCCCACGGTGCGGATTGTCGATTTGACGCACCAGGTCACGCCGTTTTCGATTCTCGATGGGGCACGGTTTCTGTACGGCGCGACACCGTATTTTCCCGCGGGAACCGTATTTGTTGTGGTGGTCGATCCGGGAGTGGGCAGTTCACGCAAGGCGATCATCGCGCGGTCGGGGCGCGGGCAATTTTTTGTGCTGCCGGACAACGGGCTGCTCACTTTGGTGGGGCAGCGCGACCAGATCGAAGCCGTGCGGGAGATTAAAAATCCCGACTGGATGATCGGGAGCAAGCTGTCGTCGACGTTTCATGGGCGCGACATTTTCTCACCGGCCGGCGCGCACGTGGCGCGGGGCGATGACTGGACCAAGGTTGGCCCCGAGATTCCAGTGAAGGACATGGTGCGGCTGGATTTGAAAGTGGCGAAGCTTGATGAGCATGGGCTGAGCGCCACCGTGATCGCGACCGATGGAGCGTTCGGAAATCTGGTTACCAACGTGGACGCCGACGATTTCCTGAAGCTCGGGTACCAGCACGGGCAGACGGTTCCGGTCACGCTGGGCGGCAAAGAGATGAAGATTTCGTTTGTGAAGACGTTCAGCGACGTGCCGCTGGGCCAGCCGCTGCTCTACATTGATTCGCGCGGACGCCTGGCGGTGGCGCTGAACCAGAACAATTTCGCTGCGACCTATGGCATCAAGCCGCCAGTGGCGTTGGTGATTCCGCGGGCGGGGAAATAAGGGTCCATCGCGGCGGGACGTTGGGCAGGCTGAATTTGGCAAAGGGGTGTGGTCGTTATGAATAGTGGATCTCCAGTTCGCAGGATAGTCGTGCACGTGGCTCTGACGCTCGGGACGGTTGTGATGGTGTCAAGCGGGATCGCAGCGCAGAGTTTTCGCGGGTCGATTCGCGGAAAAGTCACGGACCCGAGCGGCGGTCTGGTCACCGGAGCGAAGGTCTCCGCGAAATCGATCGACACCGGATTGGCGCGTGACACTGCCACCACGGATGAAGGGACGTTTGTGCTGGCCGAGCTGCCCGCGGGAACGTATACGGTGACCGTGAACGCCACAGGATTTGCGTCCGTCGCACAGAATGTCGTGGTGAACGTGGGCCTCGACACCACCGCGGATTTTGGATTGCTTAAGGTGGAGCAGCATCAGGAGAGCCTGACGGTCACGGAAGAGGCGCCGCTGGTGGAGGCGACGCGCGATGTGCTGGGCGAAGTGGTGGACCAGCGGCTGGTGGCCGACCTTCCCTTGAACGGGCGCGATTTCGGCAAACTGGTGGCACTGGTGCCGGGTGCGACGGTGGAACCTTCCGGCGTGGCGGCCATCCAGAGCGGGTTTGGACAGTTCTCGATTAACGGCAACCGGGACCGTTCCAACAACTACACGGTCGACGGCACGGACAATAACGATCCCTTCTTCAATAACTCAGCGTTCAACCAGACGGGAATCGGCGGGGCGCCGGCGTCGCTCCTGCCGATTGACGCCATTCAGGAATTCAACCTGCAGGCGAATTTCGCTCCCGAATATGGGCGTAACAGCGGGTCAGTCATCAACATTCTGACCAAGTCGGGCAGCAATCACCTGCACGGATCGGCATTCGAGTTCTTGCGGAACAGCGCGATGGACGCGCGGAACTACTTCAATCGGACGGTGGATCCCAACACCGGGCTGCCGAGAAAGAAGACCGCCTTTCGCAACAATAATTTTGGAGCGTCGGTCGGCGGGCCGATTGTACAGGACAGGACTTTCTTCTTCGGCGCGTATGAAGGACAACGCGAACGCGTCGGATCGGACTTCACATTTCTTGTGCCGACGCAGGCGCAGATCAATGAAGCGCAGCAGCTGGTTCCCACTTTCATCACAAATCCGCCCAGCCCTCCGGTGACTCCGAGTCCTGCACTGACAACCATTCTGGGACTTTACCAATCTCTACCCGGCTACAACGGCACTTCCGGGACTATTGGCGGAACTGATCTCGACAAAAACAGCGTCGACAGCTTCATCGTGAAAGTCGATCATCAGCTGACTTCTTCCGAGTCGCTCACCGGGCGCTATGCGTTTGCACGGAGCCAGCAAGTATTCCCGTTGGGCGGCCTTGGATTCGGCGCTGGTTCTCGTCTGCCTGAATTCGCGCAGACCTCGCCGACTCGGGTGCAGTTGGTCTCTGCCAGCCTCCTCTCCACGCTCAGTCCTACCAGGATCAACGAAGTGCGTTTTGGGTACAGCCGTTACCGCACGTCGTTCGCCGGACTCGACGGCAATTCGGACCCGGCAGGCTTTGGCACTGCGGCGGTTCCGTTTAACTTAGGGACCGGCAAACTCGGCCTGCCGGAAATCGATTTTGGCGGGACATTCGAGAACCTGGGAGCCAGCGGCTTCAGCATTCCGCGCGGACGTACCAGCCAGAGCTTTCAGATTCTCGACAACTTCACCTGGCTCAAGGGACGCCACACGATCAAGTTCGGAGGCGAGTACCGCCGGGCGACGATCAGCAGCTTCAACGACAATCTGGAGCGCGGCATTTTTTCATTCAGCGCGGCCACTGCGAGCAGTTTTGGCCTGTGCCCCGGCCAGCCCACAGATCCTGCTGCGTGCTCAGATACAGGCGCGTTGACGCTGGCGAACTTTTACCTGGGCAACACTTTCCCCTCTGCGGACGCAGGCAACACACAGCGCGACACTTTCAATAACGGCTTAAGCTTCTTCGCCCAGGACGACTTTCGCATCTCACCGGCGTTCACACTTAACTACGGCATGCGCTGGGAATACTTCGGACCGCTCGGGGAGAAGCACAATCTGCTTTCGAACCTGGGCGTGGACGGCAATCTCGCCATGGTAGGCACCGATGGGTTGCACGGTGCCTACAATCGCGATCTCAACAATTTTGGACCGCGCGTCGGATTTGCGTGGAATGCGCTGGCGAAGACGGTGGTGCGCGGGGCATACGGCATCTACTACGACTACATTCCGCAGGATCTGCTCATCGCCAATTTCACCAATTCCGCGGGCCTGGCGACCAATCCCATTGGCCCGGAGCCGGTGGTTTCGTTGAATTACGATTCCACGGCGTGGGACGGCACGAACGCAGGTGGCCCGATCCTTAGCCTGCCCGCTGGGCCGTTTCCCAATCAGGGAGCGAGCCTCTTCGTGACGCCGCGCAACCTGGTCACGCCTTACGCGCAGAACTGGAACCTGAATGTCGAGCAACAACTCAATCCAGCCGTGGCACTGCAACTGGGCTACATTGGAAGCAAAGGCACCAAGCTGGTTCGTCTGCGCGATGAGAATCAGCCGGACGTCAATGGCACTCGCAACAATTTTCCTCAATACGGGCCGGTGGATGAGTTCGCCACCATCAGCGCTTCGGTTTACCACGCCTTTCAGGCGACTCTGCGGACGCGCAACTGGCACGGCCTTTCCGGTTTCACGGGATACACATTTTCCAAGTCACTCGATGATGCTTCCGATGGGATCGACTTTAATTTTGCGACAGTGGCGTTCCCGCAGGACTCCAACAATCTTGCAGCAGAACGCGGGCCTTCGAATTTTGACACGCGGCACCGCTTGACCGTGGCTTTCACCTACCAATTGCCGGAGTTTGGCGGCCCGAAGCGCCTGACTGCGGGCTGGCAACTGAACACGATTATCACAGCACAGAGCGGCCGCCCGGTGCCGATCGTAAATGCTGACGACACGAGCGGCGCAAGCTTCGACCAGTCCAACAGCCCCTCGAATTTTCATCAGCGTCCGAACCTGGTACCGGGTCAACCGATCATCAATTCAAATTGGGAGTCGGCCCCCGATTTCATCGGCTATCTGAATGGGAACGCGTTCGTTGATCCGCCGGAGGGAACATTCGGCACGCTCGGCCGGAACGCGATCTTCGGTCCCGACTACTGGAATATCGACTGGGCACTGACCAAGAGCACTCCGCTTACGGATCGAATCAACCTGCAATTGCGGGCAGAGTTCTTCAATATCTTCAACCACCCGAATTTCGCCTTGCCGAACTTCTTCGTGAGTCCGGAATCGCCCAAGCAAGGACTGATTACGCAGACGCCGGACCAGGCACAAACCAATCCTGGCTTGGGAGGCGGAGGGCCGCGCGTGATTCAGTTGGGAGTGAAGATCCTGTTCTAGCGTGGCGATTGCGCGACTCGCGAACGTCAAAATCCCCACCCTCTCGCATACGGCGCGAGAAGGGTGGGGCAACCTCGGATGTTAGGAGCCTCCCGCGACGTCTTGCGCTAGGCGCGGCAGCACGGCGCGCAGGAGCGATTCAAACGTCGTCTTCACGCGCTCGCCTGTTTCCATCACTTCAGTGTGGGAGAGCGACTGGTCGAGGATTCCGGCGGCCATATTGGTGACGCACGAGATTGCCAGCACGTTCATTCCCATGTGGCGGGCGGCGATGACCTCGGCGGCCGTGGACATGCCTACGAGATCGGCGCCAATGCGGTGCAGGTATTCGATCTCCGCCGGAGTCTCATAGCTGGGGCCGAGCAGCGCGGCATAGACGCCTTCGTGCAAAGTGATTTTGAGTTTGGATGCTTCGTCGCGGGCAATTGCGCGGTAGGCACGCGAGTAGGCCTGCGTCATGTCGGGGAAGCGGACGCCGAAGCGGTCGTCATTGGGGCCGACCAGAGGGTTGGCGCCCTGCAGATTGATATGGTCGCGGATGAGCACCAACGCGCCTTGCGAATAACCGCGATCAATTCCTCCGGCGGCGTTGGTGAGGATGACGGCGCGGATGCCCATGCGGGCGAAGACGCGGATGGGGAACGTCACCTGCTGGGCAGAATAGCCTTCGTAGAGATGCACGCGGCCTTGCATGGCGGCGACCGCGACGTCCCCCGCTTTCCCAATCACCAGGCGTCCGGCGTGGCCGAGGGCGGTGGATTGCGGGAAGGAAGGAATGTCGGCGTAAGGGACGCCGGTGGCGTCGGTGAGAGAGTCGGCGAAGGCGCCGAGGCCGGAGCCGAGGACGAGACCGATCTTGGGGCGGAGTGGCGTGCGGGCGAGGATGAGTTGCGCAGCAGAGTCGGCGAGTTTGAATTGGTCGGACATAGTGGGGCCAGCGCGTGCCTCGATTCAGGCCGGAAGGGGAAGGGCACGAGTTCCACTCGTGCCGACAGCGCGCGGAGTAGATTCGCGCTTTAGCGCCTGAGGGTCGTCTTCATGTCGAATAGCGTGGCCCTCAGCGGCTGAAGCCGGCTCTTTCACGCGGCGACTCTGCGGCACGACTTGAAGTCGTGCCCTTCCCGTTTCGCGCCCTCAGCGGCTGAAGCCGCAAATTAATAAAATTCTTCTATCGCAGCGCTGAAAGCGCTGCGCCACCCAAAATCACGGCGCTACCTCTCGCGGCGCGAAGCGCCGCCCTTCCACATGTTACAAGTCGCCGTCGGCTAGGTAGCGGCCGTGGCCGTTGCGGTCCAGCCAATCATACAGAAATGTCTGGTAGAGGTACGAGGCGACGATCTCCTCGCCGAGCTCGTGCGTCTCGGTGCAGATGAAGGGCACGCGAAGACCAGCCAGGACGGCAAGCAGAGATTGGGTGATGCGGTTGGGATTGGCGGCGCGGTAGGGATAGTCGGACTTGATTTCGCTCAGCGACGCTGTGACCACGAGCAGGCTGTGAGGCAGTTCGCTCATGCGCCGCAGGCGCTCGATGAAGACGGTGCGGTTGGTGGTGAAGGAATGAATCAGGTCCGCGAGGTCTTTGCGTTCGACGACGCAGGAATTCTCCATGCCCTGGATCGAATAGTCGCCGAGGCGCAGGGCGCGGTGCTCGATGCGGGCAAACCATCCTTTGAAGCGGCGGAAGGAGAGCGGATTCTGCTCGCGAGTGTCGACGATGGCCACCGGCAGCGGTGTGCGCAATTGCGTGCCGCCGCGCTCGGCTACTACCGGCAGAAGCGGTGGCGGGACTGGCGCGGGCTGCGCGGTCCAGGCTAGTGGCGCCGGAATGAGAGTTCGTTTGCGTGGCATGATGTGGGTTGCCTTGAGAGGCTGGAGCCGGTGGTAAGTGTAGCTGACCGGGGCTGCTCGATGAGTGATATCGCCTTGATGGGGCGAGTTAACATCAAGCGGCCCGGCTTAATTCTTCCGGGGCGGATCCGTTGTCCATGGCGGTACGACGCCGACAGAGCGGGCGTACGCGATCTGCTGACCCAGGTGCTGCGCGATGTGCTGGACGATGTAGAGCAGGACTCCGCGTTCGGTAATCTTCCCTCCATTCCAGTCCAGAATCTTTTCCAGGTCCGAGTCGGGCATGGCGCGGATGGCCGCTTTGGCATGCGCGTAGGAAGCCTTGAGCGTGGCGATAATTCTTGCTTTGTCTGTGGTGGACTGCTCCAAGGTTTTCGTATCAACTCCCGCCGGCGTGGGGGTACCGACGAGCTTATAGAGGTTGTAGTTGGCAGCGCTGGCGTGCAGGAAAACTTCGGCAATGGTGCGAACATCCGCGGAGGGGCGCCATGTGTATTTGTCAGGCGGGATGGCTTCGGCAAGGCGAACGAATTCGCTCTCCTGAATCATGACTTCGGCCATGACTTCCGATCGGTATCCGGTGACCCCGGGGGTTCCGTCCCGATACGGATACACTTGGGCTGAGACCCTAAATGCGGTCGTGGCTGTCAGGATGAAACAGAGAGCGGAGAGGGTTCGGAGCATGGGACCTCCACGTTTGTGGCCACCGTCGACTGAATTCGCGAGATTATATCCCGCTTCCTACAACCGAACGTATCCGCTGTTTCCGCGCGACGACTTCTCCCAACACGAGTACCTGCGTTGAGTGGTGCAAAATCTCCAGTTCACTCATTGACCACGGCGCGGCGGCTTCGTTTTCCGGGAAGTCGCGGATACCTGATCGTCCCGCCTAGAATCTCTTCTCAAAGTCGGATAATTCTTTCTCCAGCTTCCATTGTTCTTTGGCGCGACGGCTCACGGCGAGAAACTTGGCACAGGACCCAGACGGATTTTCGGCAGCCGGGGAATCGGCGGCGCAGGCGGTGACCGCGCGGAATTCGGGCTTGGTCGTAGCCCACAGGCTCTCTCCGGGGAGAAAGCTGTGTTCGATGCTCTGGCGCGTCATGCTCTTCAAGGTTGTGTAGGAAAGCTTGTATCCCTGGACCGCGCGCAGGTATTCGTGGGTCATGTCGGAGCGGGCGACGCCTTCATCGTCGGTGGAGATGGCAACCGGCACGCCGTACTTCATGTAGACCGGCAGCGGGTGGTCGTCGCCGCTGACGCCGAGAATCATGTCGTTGGACGTGAGGTTGATTTCGACCAGGACGTTGCGGGCGGCCATCGCCTTGATCAGGCCGATGGGATCTTTTTCCAGCATGACGGAAACACCGTGACCGATGCGCTCGGCGTGGCCGCGCTCGACCGAGGCGCGAATGTGGAGGCTGAGATCTTCAGGCTTGACCAATCCCATAGCGAGCTCGCCGGCGTGCAGCGTGATGTGGACCTTGGGATAGACGCCATGCAGGTAGTCGATCATAGCCATGTGCTCGTTGAAGTCGTGGATGGGGACGTACCAGTCTTCCGGCATGACGAGGTTCAGGCCGACAAAGCGCAGATCGGACGAGGCCAGCTCGAAGCCCAGCAGGATTTGGGCGAAGACGGCTTCGTGCGGCAGTCCACGCAGGACCTGATAGAGGTAACGGACGGTGACGCTGCATCCCGGTTCGGCTTCAGGAGTTCCGCATTTGAGTTCGGTGTGGGCGCGGGCATCGTCTTCGGCCAGGGTTTTGCTGGTGGCGTCGGCAACCTCCTTCAGGCCGCCGGCGAGCAGCTTGTCGCGCATCTTGGCAAAGTCGGGGTCCCATCCCAGGCTCATGCCGAGTTTGGCGGAGGCGCCTCCGTCGGCGGTGTGCATGAATTCGATGTACTGGACGTGCTCGCGGGCGGCGCGGTCGATGACCGTGGCCACGGCTTCGGCAACGTGGCCGTGCGAGGCTAGACCGAACTTGTCGAAGGTGGCGAAGAAGTGGTCATGGGCGGATCCGTCGCCGGGCTCCCAGTTGCGCATGGACCAGGCGTTGATGATCTCGTCGTAAAGGATGTGGTCGGCATAGGCGCAGCGGATGCCGGGCTTGGCGGTGTAGCGGTCGCAGGCGTCGCAGGGAGGCGCGATCAGGCGGGAGGTGGTGCGGTCGACGCAATAATTGTCGGAGGCGGCGAAGTCGAGGAGATCCTCGGCGTAGATGGCGCCGTCGAGATGATTGTGCAGGTCGCCGCCTTTGGGCATGTCGTGCAGGAAGGCCAGCAGCAGCGACGGCTGCTTGCGCACGGAATCGAGATAGCGGGCGGTTTTCTGCTCGGCGGTCTGGGCCGCGGCCAGGGCGGCAAGAAGAATTATTGGCCAACTGCGGCGAGCGGCAAACGAGATTGTGCGAAGCACGAACCTGCCTCCGGGAATTCTGGATTGTAATGCGTCGGTGGCACACACGCCAATCTGACGAGATCGCGCACAAACGAGAGAGACACGTAGCGGCGGACGCATTCGTCCGCCTTCGAGCGAAGCGAGCACGCCCAACGAAGACAGCGCCTCCCAGCGCAGCCAGTACCCCCCGGACGAATGCGTCCGGGGCTACGTGACCGGGCTTACTCTGCTAAATTGGTTGCTTATGCCGCAGGTGCTTGCCAAGACGGTTCGGGGGTTTGCCAGCGACAACAATGCCGGGGTGCATCCGGAGGTGCTGGAGGCGATCGCCCGCGCCAATCAGGGGCACGTCCGCGCTTATGGAGATGACGACCACACGCGCGCGGCGGTGAAGAAATTTGAAGAGCACTTTGGGCCGGATATTGCCGTCTTCTTCACGTTCAATGGCACGGGGGCCAACGTTCTCGGGCTGCAGGCGCTCAACAAGCCGTATCATGCCGTGCTGTGCAGCGACTACGCGCACATTTACACCGACGAGTGCGGCGCGCCGGAGAAGCACACGGGATGCAAGCTGATCCCACTGCCGCATCAGGCGGGCAAGATCACGCTCGATTCTGTGAAGCACGCTTTTCACGGGATCGGCGACCAGCATCATGTGCAGGCGCGGGTGATCTCGATCACGCAGTCTACCGAGATGGGGACGGTCTACCAGCCGGAAGAGATTCGAGCGCTCGCGGATTTTGCCCACGCGCGCGAAATGTTTCTGCACGTAGACGGGGCGCGACTGGCCAACGCTGCGGTCAGCCTGGGGCAGACGTTGCGGCAGGCGACGCGGGAGCTGGGCGTGGACGTGCTCACGTTCGGAGGCACGAAGAATGGGATCATGGGCGGGGAGGCGGTGGTGTTCTTCAATCGCTCCTTTGATTCCGATTTTCTCTACTTGCGCAAACAGGGCATGCAACTGGCGTCGAAGATGCGGTTCATTGCCGCGCAGTTTGAGGCGCTGCTGACGAACGATTTGTGGCGGCGAAGCGCGGAACATGCCAACCGCATGGCGCGGGTGCTGGAAGCCGAGTTACGCCGGATTCCGCAGGTGCGGATCGTGTGGAAGGTGGAGTCCAACGGCGTGTTCGCGCAGATTCCGCGGCCGGCGATTGAAAAGATCAAAGGGCGCTATTTCTTCTATCCGTGGATCGAGGAGGAGTGCATCGTGCGCTGGATGTGCTCGTTCGACACGACGGAGGAGGACATCAAGGAGTTCGCGCAATTCGTGGCGGAGGCGGTGAGCGGGTAACAGCGCAGCGCCATCTGAGATATTGATTTTTTGCGCGGCATCTGACTAAATGGACCGAACTCCACACTGCAACGGGTCAAACGAGTGTGGATCGCAGGAAGGGTTATGAATCGGAATTGGTTTGCCATGGGCGCTCTGGTGGTCGCGGGACTCGCGCTGCTGAATGCGTCGAGCTGCGCGCGGAGCAGGAAATTAGTGGGGATCACGGTTACACCGCAAGGCCCCACGATCACGCTGACGGCACCCGGACAGGTCGTCAGCACGCAATTCACCGCCCTCGGCGCCTATATTCATCCGCCGGAGACGCGCGACGTTACCAACATCGCCGTTTGGACCACGGACTCGCCCTCCATCATATCGGCCAACCCGAACACACCCGGAGAGTTCAGCACGACCGGGAATGGCTGTGGGACCAATCTTGGCATCACCGCGAGCGTGTACAGCGACCCCGCCGATCCCTCGGCGGGCAGCGTGATTTTGGGGACGTCGACGATGAGCGTGAAGATTGGGACTATCTGCCAATAGCGGTTGGGCGACTTACTCCTCCAGCAGCTTCCCCAGCGTCGGTTTGTGCTTTTCCGGTTTCTTTTTCTTGTTGGGGACAACCTTTTCCGCCGGAGGCGCGCCGACGCGCTCTCGTGCCAGTTCCTTCACCGCGATCACGGCTTGAAAGCGTTTCTTTTTCTTCTTCCGGGCCATGCTGATTTCGCGAGCGCTCGTGCTTCGAGGCCTGGACCAAGTGTAATCTGATCAACCTCTGGAAGCGGTTTACGAATCATGCGCCTGCTTCAAATATGCAATAATTCACAATTGGTGAGTTCTGAGCGGTCGGGATACCCGAGGTAGGGATGCTTCGACTCCGCTCGCGACAGCTGATCCTATGGAAGAGCGCGAATTTTTTGACGAGCGGCAGGAGAAGAAGCCGGCCACGCTGAACTGTCCGCACTGCCAGCAATCGGCGGAGTATGAAGTAACCTGGGTGGTGCGAACCAAGAAGCGGCAGATTCCGGGGCGGGCCGATGAGCGCGACCGCGCGCGCTTCGCCAAGGCGCGGTCCTACATGCTGCGCAAAGACGATTTGATGGCGTGCAAGAATATGCGCTGCCGCAAGCGCTTTGAGATTTCGGGCGTGCAATCGGTGGTGTTCACGGAGTAGGGGCGGCGCGGGCGGGACGCCCGCGCGACAGCCGGCCAGAGGCCGGCGCTACTTAATCAGGCCTGCCTCGCTTTCGTATTCGGGCCTGAGAATCTCGGGTAATCCTTCCAATCCAAACTTCTTGCCTTCCCGCTGAGCGAAAGCGATCAATTCTTTTTCGTGGTCGGGAGCCAGCGGATGACGCTCGTACTGCGAGATTAGATCCTCGACCCGCTGGCGGGCACGGTCGAGAATGCCGGGCATCGCGCTGTCGGGGCCGGGCAGGCCACGGTCGATAATCGCCGACGGAAAGTGCTGTTCCTTGCGGAACAGGGCGCGGGTTTCCTTGAGCTTCAGGAAGTCGCCGTGCAAGCCGGTTTGCGCGAACATCGCCACAGCGAGAGAGTCGCCGCGCGGCTCGATGCCTTCGATCAGGCGCTGGGCGGAGGCGATCGCTTCCGCGTCGATGACCAGTTTTTCGATGCTGTGGCAGGCAAGGAAATCGAGCATGCCCGCACCTGAGATCATGTTGATGCCGGCTAGCGCGCCGAGCGCGGCCGACATGCCACTCTCCATTTCCACCTGCGCGTCGATCACGCGGCCATCGCCGGCGACCATGTAGGCGTGAGTCGGCAGCCCGAGATATTTCCCGACCTGAGCGCAAGCCACGTCGAGCATGGCGGTTTCGATCGCGCCCATGGGCGTTTTACCGGTGCGCATGTCGAAGATGGCGGGCGCGCCTCCCCAAACGATGGGCGATCCGGGCTGCGCCAGTTGATGGATGGTGATGCCGCTGATGCATTCGGTGGCATGCTGCACGACGGAACCTGCGAGCGTAACCGGAGCAGTCGCGCCCGCCAGCGGCATGCTGACGATTTCAGCCGGAACTCCAGCGCGGGCCAGGTCGACGAGATTCTGCGAGGCAAACTCGGACCAGTTCAGCGGCGGCGAGGGGCACACGTCGAAGATGGCGCGCGGCTGATCGCGCAACGCTTCCCGGCTCCCGCTTTCAATGGTGAGCAGATCGAGCAGAGTGTGAAGGCTTGACGCAGAAAAAGCTCCGGTGACGACGGGCTTCTCCGAATACCACAGCACCAGCAGCAGGCGGTACCAGTCGCCGATTTCCGGCGGGACGTCATTGCAGACCACGGCCGTGGACTGGGCGGCGAACTGCGGCAGCTTTTCTGCGACCTGAACGAGGCGCACGAGGTCGGCTGAGAGTGCGGGGCGCGTCTGCTGGGTTTCAGGGTCGAGGATGTTCAGGCACGATGAGCCGGGATCGAAGTGAACATCGTCTCCGCCATAGCGGACGGCGGGAGCGCCGCTGCGATTGTAAAGGCAGAAGCCGCGAGGGACGAGGTCGAGCAGACGTCGCGCCAGGGCCTCGGGAATGTGGGCGACTCCGTCTTTCACCGTGATGCCCGCGCCGCGCAGCAGGTCGACAACGCAGGGCGCAACGCGCACGCCGGGGTCTTCGATGAGCTGAAAAGCCTCGTCGAGGATGCGTTCGATCAGCGGCTTGTCGAGCAGTTCGAGCTTCGGTCTCATACAAGTCTCGCGTAGGGGCGGACGCATTCGTCCGCCCCGCGTCGCTGACGCGACGCGTGTCAGGTGGAAGTTCGCCCCGGCGCTTCCTTTCCCTGCTCTTCAATTGCGTGGGCGCGCAGCCCCGGACGAATGCGTCCGGGGCTACGCAACCTAAGGCACGGGCTGCAGTTTGTGCAGCATCAGTTCCCGGGCCAGGGCGACCGCGCTCATGGCGTCTTTGGCGTAGCCGTCGGCGCCGATTTCTTCCGCCCAGCGGCGCGTTACCGGCGCTCCGCCGACCATGATTTTGACGCGCGCGCGCAGGCCGGCCTGTTCGAGCGCCTCGACCACTCCTTTCTGATTGCGCATGGTGGTGGTCAGCAGGGCGGAGACTCCGACGATGTCGGCATTGAGTTCGCGGGCTTTGGCGGCAAATTTCTCCCCGGCGACGTCGACTCCAAGATCATGCACGCGGAAGCCGTGCGCCGTGAGCAGCGTTCCGACAAGAATTTTCCCGATTTCGTGGATGTCGCCCCTGGTGGTTCCCAGCACGACGACTCCGGCCATAGGTCGCTCCATGCCTGCCTTGCGCAGTTCCGGGTCGAGCACGGCCATAGCCGCGCGCATAGCCTCGGCCGAGGCCATCATGTCGGGAAGGAACATCTGGCCGCGGGCAAATTGTTCGCCGACGTCGTGCATGCCTGGAACGTAGCCGTTGTTGATGGCTTCCAGCGGCGATACACCGGCCTCGACCGCCTGCTGCGCCAGGCAGGAGGCGGTGTCCGGCGCGCCATTGACGATGCTTTGCCGCATGGCCGAGAAGGTGTCGTCGGGCATAAATGGCCTTTGGCCATGCTGACTGGTGCGCGTGGGGCGAGTCTGTGATTGAGATCACAGTGAGGTGACCTTGGCCCACTCGTGCGTTGTCATGCTGAGCAAAGCGAAGGACCTATGCAGTCCCCAGCCATTTGCATAGGTCCTTCGCGGCAAAAAGCGCCGCTCAGGATGACAAGAGTTGTAAGTAAGACAGCGTGGCGGTCGGTGTTTCCCCGGCGATGGCTATTAGGGGTGTGAACCGACAATTGTCGTCGTCAAATGAGTGATATGGCAATATTTCAACCACCGGCCGATGATTCCCGTGTTTCCCTCCGCTGTGCACGCTCATTTATACTTACCAGTTTTGCCGCGGCTGACCAAGACCGCGCGGAGGAGTCCGTCTCTTGAAAATCCTGGTTTGCCTGAAGCAGGTGCCGCAGAAAGATGCGCCCTTGAAGCTCAACGAGAGCGGAACATGGATCCGCGAAGACGTTTCTTATGAAGTGAACGAGCCCGATGCCTATGCGCTCGAAGAAGCGCTGCGCCAGAAAGAAAAGCATACGGGGGAAGTCGTCGTGATCACGAGCGGCCCAGCGCGGGCTCAGCAGGTGTTGCGCGAGGCGCTGGCCAAAGGCGCGGATCGCGCTATTCATCTCGAAGATGACAGGTTTGTTGGACTCGATGCGTTGAACACGGCGAAGGCATTGGCGGCGGCAATCAAGGAGGAAAAGTTTGACCTGATCTTTACCGGGTTGCAATCTGACGACTACGGCTACGCGCAGACTGGCGTGATTCTGGCTGAACTGCTGGGCTGGCCGCACGCGACCATCATCATGCAAATCGAAAAGACGGATGGCGGGATACGCGTGAAGCGCGAACTGGAAGCGGGATACTTTCAGTTCGTCGACATGCCGACGCCGGCGGTGCTGACGATTCAGTCGGGCATCAACAAGCTGCGCTATGCCACGCTGATCGGGATCAAGCAGGCCAAGAACAAGCCGATGCGGAAAGTTGGGCTGGCGGAGGTGCAGTCGGCGGTGGGCGAGAACTTGCAGAAGATCGAGCGGCTGTATGTGCCGCAGAAAACGAAGAAGACGGAAGTGATTGAAGGACCGCCGGCCGAAGTGGCAAAGAAAGTGGTGGACAAGCTAAGGAACGAGCTGCGGGTGCTGTAAGCGTAGCGGCGGACGCCCTCGTCCGCCGGGCCGAGCGCAGCTCGGCGGCTGTGTGCTGCAGGCGGAAAGCAGGTTCCTCGGCGGGCTTTGCCCGCTCGGAATGACAATGGGTTTTGGGAGCGAGCGAGTTTTATGGCTGATACGATTCTGGTTGTCGTCGAACAGCGCGAAGGCAAGCTGAATCGCGTTTCCTGGGAAACCATTACTGCGGGGCAGGCGATTTCAGCTGCGACCGGCTGGGGATTGGAAGCCGCCGTCGTCGGCAGCGGGATTGCGTCCATCGCTACCGAAGTTGCCGCGAAGAAAGTAGCGAAGGTGTATGCGGTCGAGTCGGCGAAGCTCGAACCGTATACGCCGGACGCGTTCGCCGCGGGGCTGAAGCAGTTTTTCGCGGCGAAACAGCCCCGGCTGGTGCTGATGCCGCACACTTATCAAGTGCGCGACTTCATCCCCAAGCTGGTCACGGCGATGGGACGAACCGTCATCAGCGACTGCATTGGCTTCAAGCATGAAGGCGGGAAGCTGCTGTTCACGCGGCAGATGTTCCAGGGCAAGCTGGCCGCGGACGTGAGCTTTGGCAGCGAGGGGCCATGGTTCGCGACGTTTCAGAACGGCGCGTTCCGCGGCGATCAGGTTCAAGAAGGAGCAAGCGCCGCTGTGGTTGAGATCGTGAGTGTCGAGATTGCGGAAGGGGAAGTTCGCACGAAGCCGCAGCCGCCGTTCAAAGAAGCCAAGCAGGCGGTCGATCTGACGCAGGCGGAGATTATTGTTTCGGTCGGCCGTGGAATTAAAGAGCAGAAGAACATCGAACTGGCCAAGCAGCTGGCCGACGCGCTGGGCGGAGAGATTGCGGCCTCGCGTCCAATCTGCGATTCGGGATGGCTGCCCATGGACCGGCAGGTCGGCTCGTCGGGGCAAACGGTCGCGCCCAAGCTGTACCTGGCGCTGGGCATTTCGGGCGCGATTCAGCACATTGTCGGGATGAAGGGCTCGAAGGCGATCATCGCAGTGAACAAAGATTCCGAAGCGCCGATTTTCGAAATCGCAGACTACGCCGTGGTGGGGAACCTGTTCGACATCGTCCCGGCGTTGATTGAGGAAGTGAAGAAGGCGAAGGCGGGAGGGTAAAAACCAGCCACGGATCTACACAGATTTTCACGGATCAGAATCAGGGGCATTCTTGTGATTTATCCGAGAAGATCAGTGCAAATCCGTGGCTATTGGTTTCTTGTCTTTCCGATTGCTGCCGCCGCGATCTGCGCCACATCCAGTAGCTCCGGGGGCGTCGAGGAGTTTGCGGCCAGGCCGTCGCGCAGCATCGAGTTGCAGAAGGGGCATGCGGCTGCGACGACTTTTGCGCCGGTTGCCGCCAGTTCCTGCGCCCGCTCTACGTTGACGCGTTTGCCGGTTTCTTCTCCCAGGAACATCAAGCCGCCGCCACCCCCGCAGCAGAAGCCGCGTTCGCGGGCGCGAGGAGGGTCGATGACTTTGCCGAAGCGCGAGATCACGTCGCGCGGTTCGTCGTAGATGCCTCTATAACGGCCCAGATAGCAGGCGTCATGGAAGACCACGGTCTGGCCATCGCTGCTCGCGGGCAGTTTGTTGCGGAAACGCGCCAGCAATTCGGTGTGATGCTCGATGGCGATGTCTGCGCCGTGTTCCTTCCAGTCAGTTCCGATGGTGCGCACGCAGTGCGGGCAAATCGAGACCATCTTTTTTCCGTCAGATCGGGTGGCCTTGCTCTCGTTGATCTGCTCGAGATTCTGCTGCGCCAGCTCGCCGAAGAGATAATCGTTGCCCAGGCGCCGCACGGGGTCGCCCGAACATTTTTCCTGCTTCAGCACGCCGAAGCTGATCCCGAGGTAGCGCAGAACTTCGGCGAACGCCAGCAGAATCTTGCGGCCGTTGGGATCGTACGAGCCGAGGCAGCCCATCCACAGGCAGTATTCCTGCGTGCCGTCGAAATAGGGCAGATTGTTTTTCTCGATGAATTTCTGGCGCTCCGACGGCGCGAATCCCAGGGCGTTGCCGTGGCGCTCGAGCGTGACGAACATTTCGCCGCCGTGGCTATTGTCCCACTTGCCAGTGTTGACCGCACCGCGGCGCAGGCCGACGATCATGGGCAGATGCTGAATCCCGACCGGGCACTGGTATTCGCAGGCGCCGCAGGTCGTGCACTGGAAGGCGGCCTCCATCGACAGGTGTTTGCCCAGCAGCAGTTCGCTGCTCTTGGGGCCAAATTCGTTCAGGTAGTGGCGCGTGCCCAGAATGATTTCTTTCGGGTTCAGAACCTTGCCCGTGCTGTTGGCGGGACAATGCTCGGTGCAGCGTCCGCACTCGACACAGCTGTAAGCCTGCAGGCTGGCGATGCGGGTCAGGTCTTTGCCGGTGTCGAGGCCGAAATCTTCGTCGCCGACCAGCGGTGGAATCTTGCTGAATCCGTCACGCTCCAGAAAAACCGTGAACGGGCTGAGCACCAGGTGCATGTGCTTGGTTTTGGGAATCAGCGGGAGAAAGGCCAGCAGCACGATCGTGTGTGACCACCAAATCGCCCATCCAGCGGCCGATCCCTCGGGGACAAGGAACGTCGCCAGGTAGGTGATCATCAGCGCGAAGATGAGGAAGGCGATGAGGCCGGACTCGGGCGAGAGCGGCTCCAGCCATTTCGGGCGAATGACGAAGCGGCGAAAGGCCAGGCCTGCGATCGAGATGGCCACGCCCACCGCCATGATCGCCACGAAGTCGAAATAGAAGCGGCCGAAGCCTTCGCGCGACAGAAAGGCCAGGCCGAAGGCCATCGCGAGGTGGTTCAGCGAAATCACCGCGAAGACGCAGAATCCCCAGAACACGACAGCGTGGGCGAGACCGGGCAGCGGGCGCTGGGCGATGACCAATCCTTGCGCGCCGACTTCCCAGAGCACTTTGCGGATGCGCGGGCCCAGAGGCCGAAGCTGGAAATCGGCGTCGGGCTTGGAGTCGAGAATGATGCGCAGAGCACGGCCGAATTTCCGCCAGAACAGCGATACCGAAACGATGATGGCGAGCAGCAGGACGATGCGTCCCGTCCAGTTCATGGAAGCTGTCTCCCGGACAACGGGACAGTCTAACAGTTCGTGTGGCGCGGGCACTCTTGCCCGCGAACCTTTGCCACGAACCAACGCGGATTCACAAGGATAGGAATCCGGAGAAGAAACGCTGCCGAAGTCCCCACTTCTCGCAAAGTACGCGAGAAATGGGGCACCCGGGTTCTTATTCGACCATCCTCTTTCAGCTCAGTGCCGAACCGACTCGACCAGCTTATGAACCACGTCTTCATCGGTGAGCTGCTCGTAGGCATGCTCGCCGTGGAGCGACTCGTCGAGCCCGATCTCCTCTGAAGTCTCACTGACTTTCACGGTGGTGAAAGCGTCGATGATGCGCAGCATGGCGTAGGTAAACGCGAATGCCCAGACCGACGAGAACACCACAGCCGTGACCTGTTTCAGCAGGAAGACCGGATCGCCGTAGAGCAGTCCGTTGGCGCCCTCGGGATTGAATTGCTTGTTGGCGAAGATGCCCAGCATCACGATCCCAAGAAAGCCGCCGACGCCGTGAACTCCCCAAACGTCGAGCGCGTCGTCCCACTGCAGCTTGTTCTTCATTTCCACCGCGTAGTAGCACACCACGCCGGAAACGATGCCAATGATCACTGCTGTAGTTGGGGAGACGTAACCAGCAGCCGGAGTCACCGTGGCCAGCCCGGCAACCGCGCCGGTCAGCAATCCCAGGAGCTTGGGCTTTTTCTCGTTCAGCCAGGCCACAAACAGCCAGGCGATCGCGGCAAAGGAAGCGGCAACGTCGGTATTCAGGAATGCGGTAGCCGTCACCGAATCCACGCGCATTTCACTGCCGGCGTTGAAGCCATACCAGCCAAACCACAGCAGGCCCGTGCCCAGCGCCACCAGTGGAATACTGTGCGGCCCGCGGTCGGCCACGCGCCGCTTGCCGATGTAGATTACGGAAGCCAGGGCCGCCACGCCGGCAATGTTATGAACGACAATGCCGCCGGCAAAATCTTTCACGCCCCATTGCTGGAGAAATCCTCCGCCCCACACCATGTGCACAAACGGGAAGTAGACGAAGGTCAGCCATCCGGTCAGAAACAGCATGTAGGCCTTGAATGTGACCCGGTTGGTGAAGGCTCCGGAAATGAGCGCCGGAGTGATGATGGCGAACATCATTTGATAAGCGATGAACACGAATGCGGGGATCGTGTCGTTCGGCGACGGCGTGCTGAGGTTGATCCCCCGCAGGAATGCATAGTGGAAGTTTCCGATGACGCCGTGCCAGTCGCCGCTGAAGCACAAAGAATAGCCGTAGAGGTACCAAATGACGGTAGTCCAGCCCATGGAAACGAAGCTTTGAATCATGATGGCCAGGACGTTCTTGCGGCCCACCAGGCCGCCATAAAAAAATGCCAGTCCCGGGGTCATCAGCATGACCAGGCTGGTGCATAAGATCATGAAGCCAGTATTGCCGGTGTCGAGATGGAGCATGCGATCCTCCGACCGAGATGTAGAGAGTTGAGTTCGCGGATGGCGAACAGGGGCCAAACTGGAAAGCGCCGCGCGGCTGGAGGGCCCCTCCGACAGACTGCGCGGTAAGCGCTATATACACTCAGAGGCTCTACCCGGGCGGGGATTGAGGCAGTGAGATATGTCACGGCAGAGTGTGACGGTGGACACAGCGGGAGTGTGGGGACAGGCGCCTCGCCCGTCCAGCCGAGCATAGCGAGGCTCAGCACAGGACTCGCCAGCGAGAAACTTCTCTGCCACGGATTTACGCGGATTCACACGGATAAACCTAAGAATTGTCATTCCGAGCGCAGCGTGGAATCTGGTGCTTTCTCTGCCGTGCTAGCATGCTCGTCATGTCTGCCAAGCGCGTACACGGAGCGTTCGGCCTTGTCCTCATCTTTATCTTTCTGCTTTTGACCTCCGCCCTCGCCCAGCAGCCAGCGCCCTCAATCCCCTCCACTGGTTTTCCGGGGCTGGATCAGTACCGGGCGTCGCGGATCGCCGTCTACACCGACGACTTTGGGCAACTGGCGCGGTATCGCGAGGCCAACGCATCGCTCGGGCCGCCGGCGACAGGCGAAGCGCGTGTCATATTCTTCGGAGACTCCATCACCGACATGTGGAAGCTGGCGGAATCTTTCCCTAACAAGCCGTACCTCAACCGCGGCATTGGCGGGCAGACCACGCCGCAGATGCTGGTGCGTTTCCGCCAGGATGTGATCGATCTGCACCCCAAGGTGGTGATCATTCTGGCGGGCACCAACGACATTGCCGGCAACTCCGGTCCCATGCGCAACGAGGATATTGAGGCCAATTATGCGTCCATGGCGGAACTGGCGCGGGGACACGGCATCCGCCTGGTGCTGGCGTCGGTGCTGCCGGTGCACAACTACACCGACAAGGCGAAGGATTTCTTTGCGCAGCGGCCGCCGGCGCGAATTCTGGCCCTGAACAGCTGGCTCAAGGACTACTGCGGCAAGAATGGGATTGTCTATCTCGATTATTTCTCGGCAATGATCGACGACAAGGGACTGCTGAGGAAGGACCTGGCTGAAGACGGCCTGCATCCGAATGACGCCGGACACAAGATCATGGCGCCTCTGGCGGAGAGGGCGATTGAGAACGCGCTGAAGTAGTGGTTCGTCGTTGGTCGCTAGTCGTTTGGCAAAACACGCACACACGCGAGCCAGCCCAATCTATAATGGATGAGGTTTCCGACCGCCTCGACCTTTGGGCAACCTCAAGGCTTCGGCGGCGAGGGATGGTAGCGCCGGCATCTTGCCGGCTGTCCTGAGGGCGTCCCGCCCTCAGCGGGAGAGCGAGGACGCTCCCCCATCAGCCGCCGAGACGGGCCGCGCTACTATTCCGAGGGTGCTGGTGGAAACGCCCGCGCCTCCCGCGCTTTCAGGCGCATTGGAAAGGAAACGGCCGCGGGAATGGTCCTGCCTGCTGTTCGTTTTCTTCCCAAAAAATCAGCTCTTGGCTGTTAGCTTCTGGCTCTTAGCTCGACCTGCTGCGGCATAGCTAACGGCCATGAGTTAAGAGCTAATGGCTGTTCTCCACGACAAATTCGGGCGCGCGATTACCGATCTGCGGATCTCCATCACCGACCGCTGCAACTACAAGTGCGTGTATTGCCGGACGGGAAATGAGGGGGCGCTGTATGGCGATCTGCCGTTTGCCGACTACCTGCGCATGGCGCGGGTTTTGGTGGGGATGGGGATTACCAAGATTCGGCTGACGGGCGGGGAGCCGCTGCTGCGCGGCGGGGTGGTGGAGTTCGTACGAGAGTTGGCCAAGCTGCGCCCGCAGGGGCTAAAGCCCGCTTCTTCGTCGAGATCGAACGGCGCGGCTGAAGCCGCGCCCCTTCAAAGCGGAGACACCCAGGTAAAGCAGGTTCCTCGTCGCTTTGCTCCTCGGAATGACAAGGATATTGGGGATCCAGGAAACACCCTCGACATCGCGCTCACGACCAACGGCCACTTGCTGGCCGATCTGGCGCAGCCGTTGAAAGACGCGGGCCTGACTCGCGTTACGGTCTCCATGGATGCGGTGGATCCCGATCGCTTTGCGCGCATCACGCGCGTGCCCACCGGTTTCGACAACGTGCTGGCCGGCATTCGCGCCGGGCGGCGCGTAGGGCTGGGACCGGTGAAGGTGAACTGCGTGCTGATGCGCGGCTTCAACGAAGATCAGATCATTCCATTCGGCATGTTCGCGCGCGAGGAGGACGTAATTGTGCGCTTCATCGAGTTCATGCCGCTGGAAGAGGGACGGACCTGGTCCCCCGCGACCGTGGTCACGCTCGACGAGATTCTGGCGCGCATGGCCGAGTACCGGCCGCTGGTGGAGATTCCGCACGCGCGCTCGGAAACCGCGCGGCGTTACCGCTTTGACGACGGTGCTGGAGAGATTGGGATTATCGCGCCCGTGTCGCATCCCTTCTGCGGGCATTGCAGCCGCATCCGAATCACTTCCGACGGCAAGATTCGCACCTGCCTGTTCTCGGTGTGGGACCACGACCTGCATGCGCAGATGCGGTGGGGCGCCAGCGATGAGGAATTGGAAGAGTTCATTCGCGGCGTGGTGGAAAGGAAAGAAGAGCGGCATCATATCGGGGAGCCGGATTTTGTGCCGGCGTCGCGAACCATGGTGCACATTGGGGGATAGCTTTCAGCCATCAGCAGAATCGTTCCACCCCCGAGATCCCAGAGTGCGCGCAGCACCTTAAGGACCGGGAAGGGCACGACTTGAACAGGCTGCGGAAAAACTAATCGATGGCGCAAAAAGCGCACCTCAGGCGCTAAAGCGAGGACACATTTTCAACGACTTAACGGCACGAGTGAACTCGTGCCCTTCCCGTTTCGTTGCGGTTCTTGAGTTTTTCCACAGCCTCTTGCAATCGTGCCGACCAGGTGGCTAGAGACATTTCGGCTGTTAGCCGCCGCGGTCCGTTCCGTTTAAGATGAGCGAGTGAAGTGCTGGCAAATTGTAGCGACCGCAGTGTTCGTTTTCCCTTGCGCCATGCTTCAAGCGCAGAGTTCTACTTATCTCGGTTTCGACCGCAACGAATATCCCGGCGACGCGAATCTCAAAACCCTGCGGCAGCATTTTTCCTATGCGGGCTACTGGCTGAACAATCCTCCGGGCGAGAAGACGAACTCGTGGGCCGGGCATCGAGCGGCAGTTGAGTCCGCCGGATTCGGCTTTCTGGTGCTGTTCAACGGGCGGCTGTATGCGGAGCTGAAATCCGAGGACAAGGCCACGGCGCTGGGGCGAACGGACGCGCAGGTCGCAACTGCTGCGACAAGACGCGAGGGCTTTCCCGCGCACACCATCATTTTTCTCGATCAGGAGCAGGGCGGGCGCATGCTGCCCGAGCAGAAAGCTTACATTTATGCCTGGGTGGATGGAGTTGTGGCGGCAGGCTTCCGCGCCGGAATCTATTGTTCCGGGATGGCCGCTGCCGACGACGGCAAAGTCGTGACCGCCGAGGATATTCGCCAGCACTCCGGTGGGCGCGAGATCGTCTACTGGGTGACGAACGACGCCTGCCCGCCTGCGCCCGGGTGTGCGTTCCCCAAAAATCCGCCGAGCCCGGCGCAGAGTGGCGTCGACTTTGCAGAAGTCTGGCAATTTGCGCAGTCGCCGCAACGCAAAGATGTCGCCGGGCGATGCACGAACTACAGCCGCGACGGCGAATGCTATCCTCCTGGCGCGGGCGTCGGGCTGCACGTGGATGTGAATACGGCTTTGTCGGCCGATCCTTCGCATGGCCGCGGGCACTGAAAACACCTTACTTCTGGGCGGGGGTTTCCACGGATCTGCTGCGGATTTACCGCGACAGAAGTCAACCCCTCGCGGGCAGGAGTGCCCGTGCCACACAGGCTGTTGGCTACGCGCTGGTTGCAGTAAAATAGAAGCATGTCGGACCGCACATTTACTCTCGATGAGGCTCACTCGCTGCTTCCGGTGCTGGAGTCGCTGCTGCGCGCGGCGATTGCCGCCAAGAAACAGATCGAAGAGTTTGAAGCCGAGATGCAGGCGCTGCAGCACCGCATTTTCCTGAATGGCGGCACATTCCTCGACATCGTCCCTTTGGCCCGGCGCAAGGCCGAACGCACCAAGGCCGAGCAGCGCGCCAAAGACGCGCTGGCCGAGATCGATTCCATCGGCGTGCAGGTGAAAGACCTGAACATTGGGCTGCTGGATTTTCCTTGTGAGGTCGAAGGCGAGATCGTCCTGCTGTGCTGGAAGCTGGGGGAAAAGGCGATTACCCACTGGCATGGCACGCAGGAAGGATTTGCCGGCCGCAAGCCCATCGACGAGCGCATCACGCGCGGCCGTAGGTCAAACTAGCTGGATTTAAGAGGTTTTCTTTTGCCCCTTCGGGGCTTTGTTCCTTCCCGCGTCTTCGCCCCCACTGCTTGCGCAGTTGGGCTGTATCCTTCCGCCGCTTCGCAGCTGACCTATCGAGGCGACCTCCCGGCTTCAGGCCCTCCGGTGCCCAAGCACCATCCTGCTGATTCCAAGCCATTTCCGGCTCTGCAACATACTCGAAAGTCCAGTGTTTACATGTGAGGAACGTAATTAGGCGCGGTGCAGATTTTTGCGCCACAATGGAGCCCAGTGGAGCCCTTGTACCCATCGCCTCGCTGCCCCAAAGGAACCCTTATGAAAACGAATCGAACCGTAGTCCGCTGGTTGCTCTGTGCCGTCGTGCTGATGTCGCTGTCTGCTGCTTCGTATGGGCAGATTGCGGTCGGCATCTCGGTCCGCATTGGTCCGCCGGCACTGCCAGTTTATGCGCAGCCCGTGGCCCCCGGACCAGGCTTTTTGTGGACTCCGGGCTACTGGGCCTGGAATGATGAAGGCGGCTACTACTGGGTGCCGGGCACATGGGTGCTGGCTCCAGTGGGTATGCTGTGGACTCCCGGTTATTGGGGTTGGGGCGGCGGTTTCTACGCGTGGCATGCCGGATACTGGGGACCGCACGTGGGCTTCTACGGAGGGATTAACTACGGATTCGGCTACGGCGGCGTGGGCTTTGCGGGCGGCGAATGGCGGGGCGGAGGTTTCTACTACAACCGCGCAGTCACCAACGTCAGCGTCACGAACGTGACCAACGTCTACAACAAGACGGTCATCGTCAACAACACCACGGTGAATAACGTCAGCTACAATGGCGGTACGGGCGGGGTGACGGCGCAGCCGACGCAGCAGGAGCTGGCGGCTGAACATGAGCAGCACGCGCCGATGCCGGCGGCGCAGGCCCAGCATCAGCAGCTGGCGGCGCAGAACAAGCAGAACTTTGCCAGCGTGAACCAGGGCAAGCCGTCGATCGCGGCTACCGCCAAGCCGGCTGATTTCAGCAGCCATTCGGCGATTGCAGCCAAGTCGCCCGGCGGCGAGTACCATGCTCCGGCGATGTCGCCGCAGGCGGCGCGCGGGCCGTCGATGCCCCTGAACAACACAAAGGGCACGGCGGGCGGTTCCAATGGAACGAATAATGGATTCCGGCCGTTCACACCGCCTGCGAAGGGTGGCAATTCGACCGGAAACAGCGCGGCAGGAAATGCGATGGCTGGCGGGTCGAATAACAAGAATGCATCGACCAACCCTATGTACAAGGAGAACAAGACCGGCGGGAATAATCCGCTGTATGAGCCCAAGAGCAGGGTTGCGGGAAACAACCCGCCGCCGAATCCGCCGAAGGGCAATATGTCGACTCCGCCACCGCACAAATCCAGCCCGCCTCCGCCGCAGCACAAGGGCCCGCCGCCCCACGAACAGGGGCCTCGGAAGGGGCGGTAAGGGCTAGAGTCAGGGGTCAGGGGTCAGGGGTCAGGGGTCGGGGGTCAGGGGTCGGGAGTCAGGGGTCAGGAGCTAGGCCAGCGGCTGATATCGGCGCTGGCCTTTTTGCCATGGGCTTGTGTAGGGACAGCCGCCCTCGGCTGTCCGGCGGAGCGAAGCTCCGCTTGCTGGGATTGCGTGTTGGATTGCATGTAGGTAATTCAAGAGCGGAAGGTCAGCCGGAACAGGCCGGGCTTCGCCCGGATGGACAGCCGAGGGCGGCTGTCCCTACATGACCTCGGGTGGCGTTATTTCTCGACCTCAGGGGACGCGATTTTTCTGCAAGGTCCAGGCCAGGCGGCGTTCTACTGGTGGGACGTTAGCATGTGGCGCTGATTAGCAGAGGTGGTTCAGGACCTCCGGTTCAGGGCTGGTTTGGACGCGCCAGCCGGGACCATCTCTGCTACAATTTTCCCTGAGAACACGTCGAAAAGCGGGCCGAACCCCCAGGCGGCGCGCCCCTAAACCTTGGAAAACTAGAGTCCTGCGTACCGGGAGCGATCGAAGCATATGTCATCGACAAAGTCCAAACTCCGCTTGGCGGGCGCCTTTGCCGCCCTCGTGACGTTAGCCCTGGCCATGAGCTGCCGGGGATTTTTTGTGAAGCCGACGCTGAGCTCGATCACCGTGGTGCCCTCAACTTCGACGATTGATGCGGGCACGACCAACAACACGGTCCAGATGACCGCGACTGCTAACTTCAACGACGGCAGCACCGGGAGCGCGTCGGTGGCCTGGGGCATTGCTCCAGCCACGACCGGCGGTCCGCAGGCGGCGACTATCTCCACCGGCGGGCTGGTAACTGCCTCGACTACTACGGTCGGTGCGATGACCGTTACCGCGACCGCTCTGCAAAACGGCACCTTGACGGCGACGGGAGCGGTGAATGTTCAGCCCCCGAACCTGACCTCCATCACGATCATGGGTTCAGGTACCACCGCTCTACAGGGCGGCACACTAAATTTCACCGCAAAAGGAATCAGCGGCACCGGCAACTTTGACATCACGCAGATTGTGACGTGGAACTCATCGAATACCGCCATTGCAATGATCGCCGCCGGGGGCGTTATGACCGCAAATTCGACGGGGACCGGAGGCACGACTGTCATTTCGGCGACCCTGGAAGGCATCACCAGCAACAACCCGATCACGGTTACGGTCTCGCAGTAGGGCGCTGATTTGGCGGGTAGCCCACTTCTTGCCCGACTAAAGATCATCCGTCTATTAGATCTGGGTGCCCCATTTCTCGCGTTCTTTGCGAGAAGTGGGGCTTTTGACTCCCTGTTAGGATCTCGATCCTCCATCCCAACGGTTGGTGTTCACGTCAGTTTGGATCCAGAACGACTATTCGAGGGTCCGAGGTGAAACCAAGAAGAACCCCCACTTCTCGCGCAAAGAACGCGCGAGAAATGGGGCACCCGTTCGCACCAACCCGTTTCATTCTTCACTTCCCACGATAGGAATCCTCTCCTGCGAAGGGGACTCGGAATGTTCATTCGTCACAGACACAGGTGGCACCTGCGCACTACCGTTTCCCCATGCCGTGGGGACTGAAGCGCTACTACGGTAACGGGGCACCTGCATTTCATCACCTGGAGTTGCAACCACCGCGAGCCTCGGCTCGGGAGTCCGGCTCGGCGGGATCTGTTTCTCACCGCCCTGGAGCTGATGCGCCTGCGCTACCGCTTTGCCGTGATCGGTTATGTCGTTATGCCTGAGCACGTGCACCTGCTGGTTTCGGAGCCTCTGGTGGGGACTCCCTCGATTGTGGTGCAGGCTGTGAAGCTCGGTTTTGCGCAGCGGCTTTTCGGGAAATCGAATTCAGAAGCCCCACTTCTCGCAAAGGACGCGAGAAATGGGGCACCCGGGGCGACTTATTACGGCGAGCCGCGGCACTTCTGGCAGCGGCGGTTTTACGATTTCAATGTCTGGAGTCAGCCGAAAGAGGTCGAGAAGCTGAAGTATATGCATCGGAATCCGGTGGTGCGCGGACTGGTGGAAAGCCCGGAACATTTGGCGGTGGAGCAGTTTCCGGTCTTATGCCTGTGGAGAAGTCGGGCTGGTCCGGATCAACGATTGGTCGTGGTGGGAGCAGAAGATTCGGGTGGGTGCTTCGTGTGGTAGGTACATCAAAGGCCCCACTTCTCGCGCAGAAAGCGCGCGAGAAATGGGGCACCCGTTTTCGTTCCCGTCCAGCTTTCTCTGCCACGCTTGTTCTATCTTCCTACGCCCATTCGTGACTTTCTCTTACACCAAACCTAGACAGTATGATCGGGATGACGGGTGGATCATCGACGGGCGCTCGCTTCGCTTCGCTGGACAGCCGAGGCGGCTGTCCCTACATGGTCCTTATTCATTCATATCTTGCTAACGATCCACTACGAGTTCCTCATGTCTGACATACGTTGCATCGGCATTGCTACTGGAGGCGGGGATGCTCCCGGCCTCAACGCGGTCATTCGCGCCGCCACCAAGGCGGCCATCCTTAAGCACAAGTGGAAAGTCATTGGAATCCCTGACGGCTTCGATGGCCTGATCTGGCCGGAAAAATCGTTTGAGCTGACGCTCGACCGCGTCAGCGGCATTCTGCCGCGCGGCGGAACGATTCTCGGCACCACCAACCGCGGCAATCCCTTCGGCTACAAGACCGAGGAGAACGGCGTGGAGATGGTGCGCGACATCTCCGACGAGGTGATCGCGAACGCCCGCAAGCTGGGGATTGACGCCATCATCACCATCGGCGGCGACGGCTCGCAGAAGATCGGGCACGAACTGTTTCAGAAAGGCCTGAAGATTGTGGGCGTGCCCAAGACCATCGATAACGATCTTTCGGCCACGGAGCTGACTTTCGGATTCGACACGGCGCTGCACACCGTCTCGGACGCGATCGACAAGATTCACACCACGGCGGCGTCGCACCACCGGGTGATGGTGGTTGAAGTCATGGGACGCGATTGCGGCTGGATCGCGCTGGCGGGCGGGATTTCGGGGGGCGCGCACGTCATCCTGATTCCGGAGATTCCGTTCAGCATTCAGAGCGTATGCCAGTTCATTTCGCGGCGTGAGCGCGAGGGCAAGCGCTTTACGATCGTGGTGGTGGCGGAAGGCATCAAGCTGCCGCCCGAACTGAAGCAGATCGCGCGCGGAGGGCCGGTGGGCAACCTGGTCGGCGATGCGATCTCGCTGATGTCGAGCAAAGAAGTGCGGGTGAGCGTGCTGGGGCACATCCAGCGCGGAGGGTCCCCTTCGCCTTGCGACCGCGTGCTGGCGACGCGCTTTGGCGTGGCTGCGGTTGAGCTGATTGCCGAGGGCGAGTTCGGAAAGATGGTCGCGCTGCGCGCAGGGGCCATCGTTGCGGTGGATGTCGCCCAGGCGATCGGGCACTTGAAGGCGGTGGATGCGGAAGGGGAACTGGTGCGCACGGCGCGGGCGGTCGGGATCGGGTTTGGGGACTAGGGTATTTTGGATTGCCGATTTGCGATTGAAGATTGACGATTGAGCGCCGCAATTTTGAGGGCACTTGCACAACGAGAGATGACGGTTCAGTCACGATTGACTCCGTGTGCGCAAAATGATTTGATGAGCCTCAAGGTTTATCGCGGAGTGGTTCGCTAAGGAGAACGGAATGTCGTTTGAAGAAGCGCTGGCGCTGGCATCGCGAGACGAGGGATTCAAGGCAACCGTATATGCGATGAATACTTTGCTCATCCATAAGGGCATTTACACGCAAGCGGAGTTCCAAGCCCTGTTCGTGGAGTGGGTGGAGAAGGAGCAAAGGCGCAAAGCCCCGGAACTGAGGCGCGCCGAGTCGTCTAGTGCGTACTCCGCTTCGTCTTAGGCGCAGGGTGACCGCAGTCCGGCTTCTTTCCGCAGTGCATCCCTTTGTCGCAAGCCCAGCACTCACACTGGCAGGGTGGAGCGGGCTTGAGTTCCTTCGGTGACTTTCTCTTCTGTGGCATTCTGAACTCTCCATCTAGTGAAGCGATTGCACAGGAACTGGTCACATGGGTGTTAGCATGCCACCAATATGGGTACATTTGATGTACCACGGAACGAGAACATGTGGAGAAGCTGTGGAAGATGAGTGGTATCGGCGGACGCTGAAGGAAAACAAACGGCGAACGCCTACGCGCGTGCAGAAATAACGAGGTTGCTTGCCCGGTCGAGGTGGAAGCGCTTGCCCGGTGGAATGACTGTCGTGGCGCTGTATTCGGTGATGACGGCCGGGCCGGAGTATTTCTTGCCGGGCTGGAGTTCGTCGCGGGAGTAAATCCTCGTGGGGAGCTTCTTGCCGTCGAAAAGGACTGGGGTTCGGGACGAGGAAAGCCTGCCGAGCTTTGCTCGGCTTGGGCGGGCGAATGCGCCCGCCCCTACATGGTTCATGCTTGATTTCAACGTCGCCCTGAGGCGGAGCGTCACCAGCTCGACTTCACGGTTGGGATGGATGTAGCCGTAGCGGCGCTGGTGTTCCTGTTCGAAATCCTTCAACAGATTCCTGGATAGCGGGATATTGAGTTCGTATCCCTGGCCGCGATAGCGACAGTCGACGCTGCGCGCGTAGAGCGGTCTTCCCTGCCAGGCTTCGCCGCGAAACTCTTGCGCGGCAGCTTTTTCGAGCGCGGAGAATTCATGGTTCAGTCGCGCCTGCGAAACAGAGCCGGAGACTCGCCACACCACGGTGCGGGAGTAGTCCTTGACGACATCGCTGGCGAGAATGCCGAGCGCGGAAAGCGCGCCGGGAAATGCGGGGACGATCACGCGCGGGATGCTGAGGGCCTCGGCGAGAGCGCAGGCGTGCAGGCCTCCGGCGCCGCCGAACGCGACGAGGGCGAACTGGCGGGGGTCGCGGCCGCGCTCGATGGAAACTACGCGGATGGCTTTCTCCATGGTGGAGTTGATCACGCGAATCACCCCGGCGGCGAATTGTTCGAGGCTGAAAGTGGATTGAGATTTCTTCAACCACTCTTGCGTGATGCGGTGGGTGCGCTCGAGATCGAGGGTGAAATCGCCGCCGAGAAAGCGCGCGGGCTGCAAGCGGCCGAGAAGCAGATTGGCGTCAGTGACCGTGGGCTGCGCGCCGCGGCGCTGCGCGCCGCGGCCGTAGCAGATAGGACCAGGATCAGCGCCGGCAGATTCGGGGCCGACGCGCAGGACTCCGGCGGCGTCAAAGCGGGCCAGCGAGCCTCCACCGGCGCCGACGGTGTGGATGTCGAGCATGGGCACGCTGATGGGCAAGCCTGCGATCTGGGCATCGCTGGCAGTGGTGATGGCGCCTTCGACCAGCGAGACGTCGGTGGAGGTGCCTCCCATGTCGAAGGCGATGATGTTTTGGAATCCGCTGCGGTGGGCGGTGGCCACAGCGCCGACGACGCCTCCGGCAGGGCCGGAGAGAACCGTGCGGACGGGCTCTCGTGCGGCGGCGGCGAGCGCGGTGATGCCGCCGGAGGATTGCATGACGAAGATGCGAGGTTGATTGCGAGATTCTTGTGCCGTCCCTTCGGGACTCGGGCTGCCCTGGCTCGTTGACCCGGCACTCACGTGCCGGGCTATCGAATTCCGTCGCTGTGCGACTGGCGCACCGGCGATTCTGGCTGCAGAGTCCATGGCTTGGTGCGGGGCTGCGAACTGAGCCGCGCGACGCTCCAGATTCTGCAAGTAGGTCTGCATGACGGGCTGCAGGTAGGCGTTGATGGCGACCGTGGAAGTGCGCTCGTACTCGCGGAATTCGGGGAGGATCTGATGCGAGATGGACAGCGGTACGGCGATAGTTTTCAGAGTTTCGGCCACCGCTTGTTCGTTCTTCGGGTTGGCAAATGAAAACAGCAACGAGATGGCAATGGATTGCGGCTTCGCCGCCTCGATCTTCCCGGCGAGAGACCTCAGTTCTTCCGCGGTCGGAGTGGTCAGGATTTTGCCGTCGCTCGCGGTGCGTTCGTTGATGCCGAAGCGCAGATCTTTGGGAACGAGTGGCTCGACGC
>Ga0208827_1000148_pt1 | contig 52503 bp, 34 predicted proteins | sample Sb_taG_5_FD_187709 | JGI IMG/M metagenome (GOLD analysis project Ga0208827, IMG submission 187709) | Peat soil microbial communities from Weissenstadt, Germany - Sb_50d_8_FC metaG (SPAdes) (version 2) | ecosystem: Environmental > Terrestrial > Soil > Wetlands > Peat | place: Germany... | reverse complement strand
AGTTTATCCGTCGAGCGGGGCGTAACCCAGCCAGCCCGGCTCATATGGGGGATAGTCGTGCTTCCTATTCGATGCTGCTGCTTCGGCGAGGCCCGACGCCGAAAATTCTAGACGCTGACCCGTACGGATACTAATTCCGGGTTACAGTGGGAAGTTTGCATGGATTTAACCGCGTCTTCGGCTGTAAATCTACCCATTACCAGGGCCAGCTTGCGGTCGGTTGTCGTCTGGATGGGAAGCTTATCGACGCGCTGCACGTATTGAGGGGCATGAGCGCCACGGTTCACTTTCACAACAAACTTGATGTTTTTCATGGTTCCTTTCTGTTTTCCGTCGATCTGACAAAAAAGTGACTGCCAACAGAAGGGAGGCAATAGCAAGCCGGCTCCCTGTTTTCGCACTTGCCATTCGCAATCGAAAACCAGGCACTGGTTCTCAATGGGCCATCGGTTTTCTCGCTGGCAACAAGATTCCCAGCAGATCCACAATGACGTGACTCAGTTTCTCCGCAGAACAATCGAAGAGAAGCAGTGTTCAGTTAGGCTAACTTGGTTAGAGGACCTGAAAGAGTACCGAATAAGAGAAGGTTCCCAGTCAATTTCAATGTTAGGCTTGTGCGCCACGATTGTCAAGCTTTCCGCGCCAGCCATGCCCGCGAACGCCAACGCCGAAGCCGCCTGGAACTACCACGAACTTACTAAGCATTCCTACACCAGCGTTCGCACCAATCCGCATTTCCTGGACTTTGGCAACCAGCCCTTGCCGTTCAAAATCTACCCCGCGCTGGAGCCATCGCGCATGCCAACCGAGGTGCGCCAGACTGGAGTGGCCGCCCTTTCTGCGATCGCCGGCAGCGTCCCCGCTCAGACAAACGCGGCGCCGGACTTAGAGGCCGTTGCCCAGCTCCTATACCTTTCCGCAGGCATTACCCGGCAGAGAAAGTATTCGGGCGGCGAAATCTATTTTCGCGCTGCCGCGTGCACGGGAGCGCTCTACGAAGTCGAGCTCTATCTGGTTTGCCGCGAACTCCCGAACCTTCAGGCTGGCGTGTATCACTTCGCCCCCGCCGAGTTCGGCCTGCGCCGGCTGCGCGCCGGAGACTATCGCAGTGTCCTGGTCGAGGCCACTGGCGGCGAACCCGCCATCGCTCACGCGCCGCTGACTATCGTTTGCACTTGCACCTACTGGCGCAATGCATGGAAATATCAGGCACGCACCTATCGCCATTTCGGCTGGGACAATGGCACGTTGCTCGCCAACCTGCTGGCCGTCGCCACCGCCCTGGGCCTGTCGGCCAAGGTAGTATGCGGCTTTGTGGACGCGACGGTGAACGGCCTGGTGGATGTCGATTCCCAGCGCGAGGTGGCCTTCTCGCTGGTCACCGTTGGTCATGACTCCGCGCTTTCTGCGCCAACCGTTCCGCCTTCGCAAACCGCTACCCGAGCGCTTACAGAGATCTCCCCGCTCGGATTCGAAACTGTCCCGCTCTCTAGGGAGGAGGTTGACTATCCGCTCATGCGCGAAATGCACGCTGCCTCTTCGCTCGATTCGCCGGAAGAAGTTGCGGCATGGCGCGGGCGTACTCCGCTGGGGAATACGGGAATGCCTGGTTTTCCGTCGCCCGCGGGACCCGTGGTTCGGCTCCAACCTCTATCCGATGGCGAAATGCCTCGCGATCCGATCGAGCAGGTCATCCTGCGCCGCGGCTCCAGCCGCCAGTTTGCGCGCACTCCGATCAGCCTGGCGCAGCTTTCCACCGTGCTGGACCGAGCTACGCGCGGCGTACCGGCTGACTTTCTAGATCCGATGGGATCTCAACTCAACCACCTCTACCTGATTGTCCATGCCGTCGAGGGTCTCGACTCCGGAGCGTACGTCTTCCACCGCGACCGTGGAGTGCTCGAGTGTCTAAAGCATGGAAATTTTCGCGACCAGGCTGGGTATCTCGGATTAGAGCAGCAGTTGCCGGCCGACGCCGCCGTGGACATTTTTTTCCTCGCCGACTTACGGCCGATATTCGATCGCTTCGGAAATCGGGGGTATCGGGCGGTGCAGCTTGAAGGCGGCATCCTCGGCGGCAAAATCTATCTTGCGGCCTACGCCCAGCGCCTGGGCGCCACCGGCCTCACCTTTTACGACGACGAAGTTACCCGTTTCTTCTCCCCACACGCCGAAGGCAAGAGCGCCATTTTCCTGGTGGCTGTGGGCCACAGCGGCAAACGGAGGCTGCTAGAATCGGAGTAACCATGGCCAGATCCAAGAAGATTTTTGCGATCCATCCGGGAGAAATTCTCAAGACCGAGTTCATGGAGCCGATGGGCGTGAGCGCTTATGAACTGGCGAAGGCACTCAGCTTTCCTGGCATCTATGAAGTCGTCCGCGGCGACCGAGCCATCAGTGCCGACACGGCCATTCGCTTGGGGAAGTATTTCGGCCTGCCGGCACAGTTTTGGCTCAATCTTCAGAACGACTACGACCTGCGAATTGCAGAAGGCAGCGGAATTGGCAGAGGGATTAGACCGCGAAAGAGCACCCATGCCGCCGAACTTACCGGCGCCCGCTAGAGCGGAGGGAATTCTCCTGTATAGGTTGGCAGCCTCGCAGGGATTCGAACCCCGATACTCTGCTCCAGAGGCAGATGTCCTACCGTTGAACGACGAGGCTACGCTGCGATTCTAAACCATTTTGCCGCCGCTGCAAAACGGTGTACTCTTGCCGGTGGACGCGCCGGATACGAGACCCGGCGTTAAAAATCGTTGGCAGCCTTGCGAGGAGTCGCTATGTCCAGCAGCGGAACTTTCACAGAAACCTTCACCGGGAATATCACCCGAATTGACACCGACTACGCCGAGATGGCGCGCCGTCCACTTGAGGCCGAGCAGTGCGCTCTCATCGTCGTTGACATGCAGGAAAAACTGCTGCCGCCGATCTGGGAAAAAGAACGGCTGGTGCGAAATATCCAACTGCTGATTCGCCTGGCTGGAATCCTGAAGATGCCGGCGCTGGTGACGACACAATACGCGAAGGGCCTGGGCAACACCGTGCCGGAGATTGCGTCCCTGTTGCCGGACAGCCCGCCCATCGACAAGCTGATGTTCTCCTGCTTCGGCAGCGAGGCGTTCTGCTCATTGCTGAAGCGCTTGCCGGGCCAGCGGACGACCGTACTGCTGTGCGGTATGGAAACCCACATCTGCGTGATGCAGACTGCGATGGGGGCGCTGCGGGAGGGCTATCTGGTGCATGTGGCTTCCGATGCAGTCAGCTCGCGGACAGAATTAAACTGGAGAATCGGGCTGGACCGCATGCGCGCCGCCGGAGCCATTCTGTCCTCGACCGAAATGATGATCTACGAACTGCTGCGGTCGTCGGGCGCGCCCGCGTTTCGAGAATTGCTGCCGTATCTGAAGGGCTGAGAATTAGTCGTTGGTCGTTAGTCGCTAGTCGTTCGCGGGTTTGCCAACGACTAGCGACTAACGACCAACGACTGACTACTCGGCCGCTCCCTCTTTTTGTTTCACCCGCACAACCGTGATTTTCGAGAAGCCCTCCTCGAAGGTCGGAGGCTTCAACTTGCCCGCCATCTTGCGCATGATATCTTCGGGGACGGCGCGGCCACGGCGCTGGTGACGTTCCAGACAAACCTCAAGCGGGACATCGAAGAACACGCCCTGCACATCGTAGCCGTAATCCTTGGCCAGCTTGATCCAGCTATGGCGATCGTGGGGCGTAAGGTTGGTCGCATCCACGTAGTTCATGGGACGGCGCGCAATCAGCCTCGCCTTCAGCATCGATCGCAGGTTGGAAAACACCAGATCCTGAAAGCGCTGCTCCTGCGCGTCATCGAAAAGAAGTTCGCGCAGCAGATCGCTCGAAAGCGGATGAATATTGTGCCGCTTGAACCACGAACTCTTGCCCGATCCCGGCAACCCGATCGCCAGTACTACCGTTCCCTTGCTGGCGCGGGCGGGAGCCGGCGCAGCTGCGGCTGGCGCAGCAGGGGCCGACGCAGCTGGGACTGCCACAGCTGGAACTGGCACAGCTTGAACTGGCGACGATTCCGCCGGCAACGTCCCGACAACCGCTGGTTCCGCGGCGGATGCTTCTGCTGGGGACGAGTCTGCGGCGGACGGTTCTGCTGCCACTGCGGGCTCAGCGGCTGCCGGCCGTGGACGTGATCCGCCACGACCTCCGCGGCTGCGGCGACGGCGAGACATTCGAGGTCGCGGCTCACCTGCCGCCGATGCCGCGGCTGGCTCCGGAGCGGCCTCGGGCTCCGGTTCCCGTCTCGATGGTCGACGCGACTCGACTACTGGAGCCTTGGCGGGAACTTCGGGAGACGCGGTGGGCTCGTTATCGTAGAACCTGGGCTGCAAGGGCTCGGGTGCTTTGGTTCCTTCCTTGGTGGAGCCGTCTCCGGCCTTCTTGCGGCGCTTCAAGCGCTCGCTCATCCATTTGCGCATATAGCTGCTTTTAGCACACTGGCGCACGCTGGAGCAATCCGCGTCCCGTGGCGGCCGGGGTACCTGAGAAGGCATCGGGTCATCGGGCCATCGGGTGATCGGATGATCTAAGTTCAAATGCCTTTGACTTTCGGTGACCCGATCACCCGATGGCCCGATCACCCGATACAATAAGTCCATGAATCCAACGCATCCGTCAACTCTCCCGGTTGCCGCCGGGCAACTCCCCGCCGTGCCGCTGACGCTAGAAGGCTACGCCACACTTCACCAGATGATGCGCTTCCGCTGGACCGCATGGCGCTCCACCTCCGACAACGCCCGTCGCGAGATCGCCGACGAAGCCGCGCGGCTGCTGGCCGAAATGGAAGCCAAGGCCGATGGGCAGTCGGCCCTGTTCTCGTTGCTGGGACATAAAGGGGATCTGATGCTGGTCCACTTCCGCGAGAGCTTCGACCAGCTCAATCAGGCGGAGCTCGACGTGGCGCGGCTTCGACTCAATGACTTCCTGGAGCCTGCGACTTCGTACCTGTCGGTGATTGAGCTGGGGCTGTATGAATCGACGCTGAAGACCTACAAGGCGCTCGCCGATCGCGGCGTGGAACCGCACTCGGAGGAATGGAAGCGCGCCATCCAGGAAACCATCGCGCGCCAGAAAGAAGCGATGAAGCCGCGGCTGTTTCCGGCGATGCCGCCGAACCGGTACATCTGCTTTTATCCGATGGACCGGCGGCGCGGCGAAGACAAGAACTGGTACACGCTCCCCATGGAAGAACGCCAGCGCCAGATGAATGAACACGGGCTGGTCGGACGCCGCTATGCCGGAGAGGTGAAACAGATCATCACCGGCTCCATCGGATTTGATGACTGGGAGTGGGGCGTCGACCTCTTCGCCGACGATCCTCTGGTTTTCAAGAAGCTGATCTACGAGATGCGCTTCGACCACGTCAGTGCCGTTTATGCGCTATTCGGAAGCTTCTATATCGGATTGCGATGCCCGGCGAACCGGCTGCACGACTTGCTGGAAGGAAATTTGCCGCAACACGGTGAGACGGGCGTTTGAAATTTGAGGAGCAAAGCGGTAGGGGCAGCAACTACCAGGGAAACAGGAAGCTTGCCAGTACGAGCTGCGACATCCGGCTCTGACGTCGCAATCGAAGGCGATCAGGGTCTTTCCGCGGAGGCCGGGCCGCTTAGTTCGCGGGCACTCTCGCGCAGCCGGAATTTTTGCAGCTTTCCCGTAGAAGTCTTCGGCAAGGGGCCGAAGATGACGGTCTTCGGCGCTTTGAAGTGCGCCAAGCGTTCGCGGCAGAAATCGATGATCTCCTGCTCGGTGGCCGAGGCTCCCTCCTTCAGCGTAACGAAGGCGCAGGGTGTCTCGCCCCATTTTTCGTTGGGTCGCGCGACTACCCCGGCCTCCAGCACCGCCGGATGGCGATAGAGCACCGCCTCAACCTCAATGGTGGAAATATTTTCGCCCCCGGAAATGATGATGTCCTTGGAACGATCCTTCAATTCGATATAGCCGTTCGGATGCATGACTCCGAGGTCTCCGGTGTGGAACCAGCCGCCCGCGAAGGCTTCGTCAGTGGCCTTGGCATTCTTCAGATAGCCGCGCATAACGGTGTTGCCGCGCAGGAAGATCTCGCCCATGGCAGCGCCGTCGTTAGGCACCGGCTTCAGGGTCACTGCGTCGGCGACCATCAGCCCTTCCAGTGTCTCGTAGCAGACGCCTTGTCGCGCCTTGTAAGTCGCCTGCTCGGAGACCGGCAGGGCGTCCCACTCTTCGTGCCAAGCGCAAACCGTCACCGGACCATACACTTCCGTCAACCCATAAACATGTGTGACATCGAACCCGAGACCCTGCATCTTCTCCAGGATTGCCGGCGGTGGGGCTGCGCCCGCGGTCATCACCCGGATGCCTCGCCGGATATCGCGCTTCTGCCCGGCTGCCGCGTTGACTATAGTCCCGAGGACAATCGGTGCGCCGCACAGATGCGTGACGCCGAGATCGGCGAATGCATCGTACATTCCCTTTGCCGTGACTTGCCGCAGGCATACATGTGTACCTGCCATGGCCGTGATGGTCCACGGGAAGCACCAGCCATTGCAGTGAAACATGGGCAGTGTCCACAAATACACGGGGTGGTGCGGCATGGCCCAAGTCAGGGCATTGCCAACGGCGTTCAGGTAAGCGCCGCGGTGGTGATACACCACTCCTTTGGGATTGCCCGTGGTGCCCGAGGTGTAATTGAGAGAGATCGCCTGCCATTCGTCGCCCGGCAGTTCCCAGGCGAAACCAGAGTCGCCCTCCGCCAGAAATTGCTCATACGTCAACTCGCCCAGCAGTTTGCCGCCTTGGGCATATTGGTCGTCGATGTCAATGACCAGCGGCTTGTCGCCAACTCGGTCGAGCGCCTTCGCGATCACGTCCGAAAACTCGCGGTCTGTGATGAGCACCTTGCAATCGCTGTGCTGGAGGACGAAAGCGATGGTTTCGGCGTCCAGCCGGATGTTGAGCGCATTGAGCACCGCGCCGGCCATGGGCACGCCGAAATGTGCCTCCAGCAGCTCGGGTATATTGGGCGCCATTACGCAAACCGTGTCGCCCATGCCGATGCCGCGCTCCTTCAAGGCCGCCGCCAGCCGAATGCACCGCTCGAAAGTTTCGCGCCAGCTACGCCGGATGGCCCCGTGAATCACCGCTGTGCGCTCGGGAAACACTGCGGCCGTACGCCGGATGAAAGTCAGCGGCGACAGCGGCGTGTAATTCGCGTCGTTCTTATCCAGCGCGATTTCGTATGGATTCCGCGTATGCATGGGCACGAATCTCCTTTGAGGTCGCAAAAACGGCACTAATCTTCCGTCACTTCAAGCCTTCGACGAGGTAGAGATCTGAGAGGGTTCGGATATAGCCGTACACGTAAGCCTTGGCGTCTGGGGTTATTGTTATTCCCCGAATCGTGTCGATTCCCGCCGCATCGGCAGGCACCAGTTCTTTCCAGAGCGTTCGTTTTCCGGTCGCCAACTCGAGCTCAAACACTCGGGCTGGAATCTCTCCAAAACGGTAGATGTAAAGGAATCGGCCATCTGCGGAGAAGCCTGTCGGCGCCTCATCTGGCGCTGCGCCGGGGACGAGCACGGGTTCGCCGCCGGCGACGGGATAAAGGTAAACTTTGTGATCCGGACTGACGCTGGCAGCAAAGTCGCCCTTCGGAGAGATCACAACTGACGGGTTCACGCCTTCCGGGCTGATCGGGCGCGGCTTGCCTTCCCCGGGAGACTCCACATAGAGACGAAATCCGTGTCCCGCCTCGTTGCCCGAGAACACCAGTCGTTTTCCATCGGGAAGCCACCGCACCCAGAGATGATTGATCGAATCGTGGGTGAGGGGCTTCGCTTCTCCGACCCCAGTCGGCAGCAGGACCAGCGGTGACGGAATGATATTGGGTCGCGCGAGCGCCCATTTCCCGTCCGGCGATAATGCAGTTCCAATTCCTTCACTAAGACGAATCGCCGGCGAACCATCCGTTTTGCGCAGGTAGACCGCATACTTGGGCCCTCCACCCTCCCCGGTTTCCCCAAAAAGGACGGTTCGACCGTCGGCTGACAGATCGCCTGGCACCGACCAGTCGAGCCAGGACAAGTCGCGCTCTTTGGCCTCACCAGGAGCCAGACCGACCATTCCGGCCCGGTCGTTGCCGCGGGTCAGCAGCACATTCCCGTCCCGGCCAACATCGAGCAACGTCAATTCTCCAGGAACGCGCGCGAGCAGCCGGACGGTTCCCGCGAGGTTGACCGCATAGAGAGACCGGTCGCCACCAGTTCGTGTGGCCGTAAACCATATCTCATCGCCGCTGGGCGACCATGCAATTCCCTGAATACTGTCCCAGCCGGTACAAAGAGTTGTCTTTTTCCCGGCCAGATCAACCACGGCAACCGCCCCACCATCGTCGCCCAGTTGGGGGTGGTCAATAAAGGCGATGGTGTCTGCTTTCTGGGAAATGCGAAGATGACCAATCCATCCATCGGCTTCATAGAGCACCTTACCCGGGGGAAACTCCAGGCGGTGCCGGCCTTGCTCTTGCCGCACAATGGCCAGAGCGCTTCCATCCGGAGACCAATCAGCCCATTCCACATTCTCCAGGATCTCCCGCGGCGCGCCGCCGACCAAAGGCACACGCGCGAGTATGCCGGAATAGAGGAATTGGGCGACCGGGCGGCTTCCCAGCGAAAGCGCCATTTCGCCGGACGACGAGACGGCGAGGACGTCGGCTCCGGCCGGCTCCAACTCATGCGACTCCGGGCTTCCCGGCCGCGTGGTGAACAACTGCAAAGACTTGCCTTCCCACGCCGCACTGTAGATGATGGTCTTGCCATCAGGAGCAAAACGTGCGGCGTGAACCATGCCTCGGCGGAATGTGAGCGGATGGTAGACGGGCAGTGCGGCCTGCACCGGGCGTTGCAATAAGAACTTTCCAGCGGCGAGGCCGGCGGCGATCAGCGCGATGGCAGCGGCCGCCAATGCTGTGACCAGCACGCGTCTTCGCGACATCGCAGTCTCAACCGCCGGGGTTGGAGCCGTCCCCGGTGGGGCGGCGGCACTCCCTGCCCGCACGCGTGACGTGTCGAGAGCGCGCTTGATTCGCTTCAAGTCTCCCCGCAGCTCGGCGGCTGTCTGATAGCGAAACTCGCGCTCCTTCTCGAGCGCCTTGAAAATCACCTCCTCCAGCTTAGGAGGTATGGCTGGATTCGCGATCGACGGAAGCGGTGGAGTGCGGTTCAGAATGGCTTCTGAGACTACGCCACTGCTGTTTCCCGGAAACGCCAGGCATCCGGTGGACATTTCGTAGAGCACCGACCCGAAAGCGAACAAATCGGTGCGCGGGTCAAGTTCTTCGGCCCGAACCTGCTCCGGCGACATATAGGCCACCGTTCCAACCGTTGAGCCGGGAGTGGTCATCATTGCCATTGCCCCATCGGTAGCCGTTCGCAACACGGATTCCGGACCGCCCAGACGGTTTTCCGGAGCTAGCTTCGCCAAGCCGAAGTCCAGCAACTTGGCCTGCCCACGTTTGGTCACGAAAATGTTCGCCGGCTTGATATCGCGATGAATGATTCCTTTGGAATGCGCGGCATCCAAAGCGTCGGCAATTTCAATTGCCAGACTCAGAAGCGTTTCCGTGTCCATCGGACGGCCGCCAATGCGGTGTTTCAGGGTGTGTCCTTCGAGGAACTCCATGACGATGAAAGCCTGGCCGTTTTCCTCGTCAATCTCGTGGATGGTGCAGATGTTGGGATGGTTCAGTGCCGACGCGGCGCGCGCTTCCCGCTGAAAGCGATCCAGGGCTTGGCGATCCTTAGCCAGATCTTCGGGTAGAAACTTGAGCGCGACGGAACGGCCCAGTTTGATGTCCTCGGCTCGGTAAACGACACCCATACCGCCGCCACCGAGCTTCTCGACGATTCGGTAATGCGAGATGGTCTGGCCGATCACTATGCGATGCCCGGCTTTCGGGTCGCTTCATCTTACGGACGTGGCATCCGCTAGTCAACGAAGGATGGCCTGGTCCAAGCGTGGCGAAACGCGAGTCGCGAACAAGAGGCGCGAGGAATTGCCCGGCGCGATCAGGCAACCTCGGTAAAGATGTACTCGTGCTGGCCATCGCGTATGATCAGCACCCGTTTGCCGGCGCGTTCAGCCACCACGAATTCGAACCCGCCATGGGTGGGATCGATCGTTATGAACGAGGTCGTACCGTCGTCATTCGTCCGCGACGCCACCGTGCTTTTCCACTCGCCGAAATCGAATATGGTCACTCCGTCCTGGTTCACCACGGCCAGCTCACCGAGTTCCTTGCTGTAATACCGCTTTGCCAAACCAGCCACCTGCGCCGGGGCAGCAGGCACCGCGAGTCGTTTCCGGTCTTGGGCAAGGGCCGATTTATGGCGTGCCGCCTGGGCCGCAAGGTCGCTGGCTGCCTCAAGCTTGCCGTCGAAGACGACTTCCAGCAAGCGACGCCCGAACGCATTTACAAGGATGCCCCCATTATCCGAATTGGTGAGCAGCACGGCGCCAATGCCGAAGTCTGGCAGAAAGAAAAGGTCACTCTTGAAGCCCGCCATGCTCCCGCCGTGCCTGACAACCGGAACTCCGTATTTCCGGTCTACTATCAAGCCCATCCCATAAGTCTCGTCCTCGCCGAGGGCAATCTGCGGCGCCCGGCGCGCCAGCAGATTCTCTGCCGAAACCAGTTGCTTGCCATTGGGCAGCTTCCCCAGCGCCAGCTCGAGTTGCACGTAACGGATCAGATCGCCGGCCGAGGTCCACACGCCGCCAGCGGGACGGGCCGGCGCGATCGAGTAATTGAGGGCCATGTTGGCCACGGCGGGCTTGCCATCCACATCGTCCCCGTGCGGGCTGGCATGGTTGCTTGCGAGGGCGCGCGCAAAATCGAAGGTCGTCGACTTCATCCCCAGCGGATCGAAAATCTTTTGCTGCATCGCCTTGTCGTAGGCGGCCCCGAGCTCCAGCTTCGGATACACCAGGTGTGCGCCAATGTATCCCGCGGCCGCCGCCATCAGATTGCTGTCCTGAAAGACCTCGCCAAACTTGCTGGTCGGTTGCATGGTCCCGAGCAAAGCGAGGGTGGATTCCGGAGTTGCATTCTTGAACTCGAATATCCATTCCAGATCCTGTCGCGGCATTCCGGTGCACGCGCAAATCAGGTTCTTGACGAGAACTTTTTTCGTAGTTTCCGCATCGCCAAGTTTGAAGCTCGGGTAGGCCTCGGCCACCGGTTCATCCCACTTCAATTTTTTTTCGTCGACCAGTTCTGCAAGGAGCAGCGTCGTCATTCCTCTTGTGTTGGACGCCGCCATGAACAACGTATTTTCGTCTACCGGTTCCGGCTTGCCCAGTTCGCGCACGCCAAACCCACCCTGATACACAACTTTGCCGCCATCAATGAGCGCCATGGAAGCGCCAGGGATACCGAGTTTTTGCATGGAGGTTTCAACAAACGTTTTGAGCTGAGCGATATGTTTATCGTCCAGGGGTTGCGGTTTACGGCCGGCAAAGGACTCGCGGCGGTAGCCCTTCGGCCGCAAGCTTTCGAAGATCAGCGAAATCGGTGCAGTTTGCTTCTTAACTGTCAGTTGGCTTCCGTCCACAATGAACACGGTCCACGTCTTGCCGGCCCGCAACGCAACAACGTGTACAACGGCACGCTCGTCCGGAGAGGTCTCGTAGTCAAACACCAGCCGCTCATCCCAGCCCTCGCGCGGAGGGCGTGGCGTAACCAGCTTCAGTGGCCGCTTCGAATCAGGTTTGTATGCCGCCCAGCCGTCCGCGACCGCGGCACTGGCATCGGCTGCCGGGGAGTCTACAATGGCAACGTGCGTGTCGGCCTCGGGCGGCTCCAGTATGACCAGGTTCTTGCCGGTCACGATCGACCACCCGGAAGGAACCGTGAAAGCCGCTCCGCCCGGCGTTACCCGCGGCGTATCAGCCGCCACCCGCTCCGGTGCCGATTTCGCTTCTGCCGCTTGCGGCGATGCTGGTGGGTTGGAGGCAGACGTTGCTCTCTGCGCAAAGGTGGCGAACGCCAGGAAAGCTAGGAGAGCGGTTCGATGCATGGACATGTGAGTCACTCACTTGTGAAGATCTGAAAAATTGCGGAATTATTAACGATACACGCGGCGCAACCGACTTGTAAAACGTTGCGACAGCGTGGTTGCCGTCGTTAGTGATCGACCAGACCATCTCGCACTACCGCATCGTCGAGAAGCTCTGTGGTGATAGCACGGGGCGGTGTTTCCGTCGAACTCTGCTAGCAAACTCTGCTAGAATTTCCTGAATTCGAAGGCCCTTGGAGTCGCGCATGCGCCGATGGTTCGTAATTGTAACTGGACTTTTTCTGATGGGAATTGCTTGGTCGATCTCATCTGCGTCTTCAACCCGCGCGGGCACACCGGAGACCGAGTTGAAGGGTGCTTTTCGGCGATCCGAGAATAACGGGTGGACATTCGTGCATCTGCAAGGCACACCGCACGAAATCGGCTTTCAGAACGGCTACCTGCTGGCGCCGGAAATTGAAGACACGCTAAAAGTCACAATCCTCGAACAGATACACAACAGTAAGAAAGACTGGCATTTCTTCCGGGATGCCGCGCAAAACATGATGTGGCCACACATTGAGCCGGAGTACCGGGAGGAGTTGCAAGGAATCGCCGATGGCGTCAATGCCCACGGCGTGAAGCCCGGAATGAAGATCGATCTGTGGGATGTGGTGGCTTTGAATGCCGCCGAGGAATGGGAGTACTACGTCAAGGAATACGACCGGGCTCATGGGATCAAGTCCACGGCTTCGCTAGGGGTTCCCGAGCATTGCAGCGCGTTTGTGGCCACGGGCAGCTATACGAAAGACGGCAAGGTTGTGATCGCACACAATAATTGGACGAATTACTTGGACGGCGAGCGCTGGACAATCATTTTCGATATTGTTCCGGCCAAGGGCAGCCGCATGCTCATGGACGGGCTGCCCGGCGTCATCCACAGTGCCGACGATTTCGTGGTGAACTCGGCGGGAATCATCATTACAGAAACGACGATTGGCCACTTCGCCGGATACGACCCGTCCGGAATTCCGGAATTTGTGCGGGCGCGCAAAGCGGCGCAGTATGCGGCTTCCATTGATGATTTTTCGCGCATCATGAAGGAAGGCAATAACGGCGGCTATGCCAATACCTGGCTGCTCGCCGATATCGGAAAGAATGAAATCGGCCGCCTGGAATTAGGCTTAAAGAACGTGACGCTGGAGCGGAAAAAAGACGGGTATTTTGTGGGCTCGAATTTCCCGATCAGCGAGAAACTCATCCGCGAAGAGACTGACTTCGACTCCCATGATATGAGCGTGAGCGCCAACGCTCGCCACGTCCGCTGGGAGCAGCTAATGGCGGAGAATAAGGGCAAGATCGACCTGGCCGCGGCACAGCGCTTTTTGGCCGACCATTACGATACGTACGAGAACAAAGAAGATGCGGACGAGCGCACCCTGGACGGGCACATCGACCTTTCGCCGCGAGGCGATGAGCCTTGGCAGCCACCTTTCGGAATGGCTGGGGCTGTCCAGAACAAGGCTGCCGACGCGAGCCTGGCGGCAGAAATGAGTTTCAGTGCCGCCGCCGGTCATGCCTGTGGCATCGCCTTCAAGGCGGCTGAACATATGCGCGCGCACCCGGAGTTCGCCTGGCAGAAAGATCTGCAGCGGGACATGAACGCGCATGCCTGGACGACTTTCAGCGTTGCGAAGTAACCCAACCTACGCACGTGATCTCGCGATTTCAGGCTGCTGGTGGGTAGGGATGGCTGCGTTGCACTTGATTTTGGGTGGCGCAGTGGTTTACCGGCTAGTGAAGTCATCTTCGACGATAAGTGTGCGCATATTTTAGTGATCCCCTTCTGAGGCTTGACTACACCACCCTGACTTCTTCAGGGTGGTCCTAAGCAGTTCGAATTGTTCTTGCAGCCGCGGCAGCAGAGCCAAGGCGCGGCTCAACTCCATCGCCGCCGCCGCGTCCTGCGCTTCGGCGCAGAGCGCTCGCAGGGGCTCGGCCGACATCGTGGCCGCCGCTCCCTTGAGGGTATGCGCCTGCCGCCGCGCCCCGACGGCATCGCCCTCCTCCAGCATTTTCTTCAGGGTGCGCAACTGGCGCGGGGCATCGTCCAGGAACCCGGCAATGACCTTGCTGGCAAGGCCTTTGTCGCCCATGAGACGAGCGAGCAGATCTTCCTGATTGAAAACAGCCTGATTGAAAACAGTTTGGTTGAAAACAACTTCCGTGTTTGCGGGCGACTGACCGGCGCGTGTACTTACCTCGCCCGCGCTGGCGGGCGGGTTCAGCCATTTCTCTAAGACGTCAGCCAATATCCGCAGCTCAACCGGCTTGGCAATGTAGTCGCTCATTCCGGCCTGGAGGCATCTGTCCCGGTCTCCCGTCATCGCGTCGGCGGTGACGGCGATGATAGGAATGCGCGGGTTGCGCGTCCCTGCACGAAGGTCCCGGATGCGTTTCGTCGCCTCGTAGCCATCCATCTCGGGCATCTCGCAGTCCATCAGGACCACGTCGTAATCGGCCTTGCGGAGCGCTTCGAGGGCCGCCGCACCATTGGCGACCAGATCGGCGCTATAGCCGAGTTTTTTTAACATCGCAACCGCCACTTCCTGGTTGGTCAAGTTATCTTCCGCCAGCAGGATCCGCGCTTGGCGGTTTGCCCGGACTGTGCTGGGGGGCTGACCGACTTGCTCGCCAGGGGCCACGGCGCCGGTTCCCTTCGCTCGCAAGGCAAGCAAGGCTTCTCTCAGAGTGCGTTCCCAAATCGGCTTGATAACGTGCCCGGAGAACCCAAGCGCTTGCAGGTGTGCCAAGTCGCTGTGTCGGCCAAAGCCGGTCATCAAGACGAGCGCGGTATGTTTCAATTGAGGATCGGCCGCGATGCGCCGCCCCAGTTCCTCTCCGTCCATGCCCGGCAGACTCATATCCAGTAATGCAATCTGGAAAGGATCAGCACCCTGGGCGGCCCGGCGCAGAATGGCCAGTGCGGAGTTTCCATCCGTTGACTCTTCCGGACGGCAGCCCCAGGAGCTCAGAATGCTGCGTACCAGCGACTGGTTTGTGGCGCTATCGTCCACCACCAGCACCTTGGCGCCTAGCAGACTCGGCTGCACGCCCGTCGCCGGCGCGCTCGGTCGCGGTTGCTTCTCAAACACAGCTGTAAACCAGAACTTCGAGCCCCTGCCTTCGTCGCTCTCGACACCGATTTGGCCACCCATCATCTCCACCAGTTGCTTGGAAATGGTCAGACCGAGGCCAGTGCCGCCGTAGCGACGCGTGCTGGATCCATCCGCTTGGACGAACGGCTCGAAGAGCGCGGGGGCGCGGTCCTGTTGAAAGCCGATGCCGGTATCGCTCACAGTGAAGCGCAGGGTTGCCGTGCGTTCTCCCTCTGCCTCGCTTCGCACCCGTATGGCGACGTCGCCCTGAGCGGTAAACTTCACGGCATTTCCCAGCAAGTTCACCAGGACCTGGCGGACCCTGCCGGGATCGCCCCGCAGCAGCCAGGGAGTTCCCGGCTCCAGCTCGCAGGTCAGCTCCAGCGCCTTTTCGGACGCCTTGATTGCCAGCACGGCGGCCGCATCCTCCAGCACAGTGCGCAGATCGAAATCGGTTGTGTCCAGCGTCAACTTACGGGCCTCGATCTTGGCGAAATCCAGAATGTCGTTAATCACTGCCAGCAGCCCCTCGCCGCTGCTACGGACGATTTCCGCATACTGCCGTTGCTCCGGCGTCAGTGGCGTGTCCAGAAGCAATCCGGCCACTCCGATCACGCCATTCATCGGGGTTCGGATTTCGTGGCTCATATTGGCCAGGAACTGGCTCTTCGCTCGATTGGCGGCTTCGGCGGCTTCCTTGGCCTTCCGCATTCCCCCCTCCGCCCGCTTGCGCTCGGTGATATCGATGCATGTGCCCTCGACCAAGGACGGGGTCCCGGTTTCGCCCCCAACGCAACTGACGTTTTCGAGGACCCACACGGCGCTTCCGTCCTTGCGCTTCAGGCGCACTTCCAGATCGGTGAGCGCTTTCTTTTGCTGCAAACGCGCCCCGGTGCGCTCCGCATCGGCGGAGTCGAAAAACAAATCTGACCTGCAAAGACCCGCGAGTTCCTTGCCAGACGAATAACCCAAGATATGCGCGTAAGCGTCGTTGGCATCAAGTACCCTGCCCTCCGCGGTGTATCGAAAGACTCCGGCCAGGTTGCGCTCGAATAGGAGGCGATAGCGCTTTTCACTCTCGTGAAGCGCCTCCTCCGCCCGCTTGCGCTCGGTGATGTCCTCGTAGGTTCCAATGACGCCGGTCACCTTGCCCTCCCGGTCCCGCAGGGGCAGTTTGCTAGTCCGGAGCCACAGCAGACTTCCGTCAGGCCTGCTCTGGGTTTCGTCAAAGTTGAGCTTTGCAGATCCTTTTTCCATTACCCGCTTGTCATCGGCGCGATAAAGCTCAGCCGTCCCGCTCCAGGCGAGCTCAAAATCATTCTTGCCGATAATCTCTGCCGGATTGTTCAACCCAGCATCCGTCGCAAAAGCCCGGTTGCAGCCCAGGTAGATGCAGTTCCGGTCCTTCCAAAAAACGCGTTGAGGAATGGTGTCCAGGGTGGACTGAAGCATTTGGCGTGACCGGTACAGTTCCTCCTCGGCCCGCTTGCGCTCGGTGATGTTGGAAATGAAGCCGTCCGCGCAGCGAACCCCGTCCCTTTCGTAAGTTCGGTATGCCCGATCGTGGACCCAGATCCACGTGCCGTCCTTGTGTTGCACCTGGTATTCCACATCGAAAGGCCGGCCTTCCGAAAAAAGCTGGTGAAAAGCCTGCACCACGCGACTGGAATCGTTCGGGCAGATTCGCTCAAACCAGATTTCAGCGCCCTTGTCACATATCTCCTCGGAAGTAAACCCAAAGACCGGCTCGGCATTGGGACTGATGTATTGGATCTGCCCGTGAACGTCGGAACTCCAGATGACGGCGGGAATGTTGGCGACCAGAGAACGGAATCTCTCCTCGCTGTGCCGAAGCTTCTCGTGCGCCAGCCTGAGGTCGGTAATGTCGTGAGTCGTACCGACTAGGCGTGCGGAGCCATCCTGGCCGGCGATAACCTGACCGCGGCTGCGGACCCCACGTATCGTGCCATCGCGGCGCACGATTCGATGATCAACGTCGAAAGGTTCATGGGTCTGAAGCGTGTTCTTTATGGTTTGGTCGACCCGTTCCCGATCGGCGGCGGGAATAGCCTCCATCATCTTGCGGAGCGGCAGGGCAACCGCGCCCGCCGGGGCGCAACCGCTGAGGGGCCAATCGCTGGGGATCCAATCGAAGATGCGAAAAAAACCGGCGGAGCCGCGAAACTCGGCCGCCCCCGCATCCAACTCCCAGCTTCCCAGCGGGGCGATACGCTGCACTTCTTCCAAACTCTTCTCGCTGCTCTGCAACGCGGCTTCGGTGGCGCGATGTCCCGTCACGTCCTGCTTGATGGCAATAAAGTTGGTGATGGCGCCGCTCGGGTCGCGAACCGGCGTAATCGACATTTCTTCGGTATAGTGAGTCCCGTCCTTGCGCCGATTGATGAGCTCGCCGTGCCAAACCTCGCCCGCAAGAATCGCCTTCCAAAGTTTCCGGTAATAGACCGCGTCCTGGCGATCGGACTTCAGTATCCGCGTATTTTGGCCAACGACTTCTTCCGCGCCGTACAGGGTTATCCTGGTGAAGGCTGGGTTGACGTACTGAATCGTGCCTGAGGTGTCGGTAATCACAATGGCCTCGCGGATTTGCCCAATCGCGGTCGCGAGCAGGGCCAGGCTGGCATGGTTAAGCAGTCGCTCGGCCAACTCGCAAGGCCGGTCCGGCAATCGGCGATTCGCAGCCGCGAGTTCTTTAGTGCCGCCCATCGGAGTACCTGCATGACCTCGATAAGTTAGAAACTGCTTACTTTTCTTTTTGATCCCAGGTGTTGTTGAGTAGATCGGCTGTAGATCCCTGGACTGTAATGTGAGCGGTCGATAATTCGTTCGTATCCTTCGTTCGTATCTCCGGGTAAGTCGAAGAATAACCGTCAGATCGCGGCCAGATTCCTCGCGGAGGACAGAGGAAAAAGTGTCTAAGATGTGCCCGGTCTAAAATGTCAGGAATGTCCCCGGTCATTCGACAGGGGTTAATACCTCCGGAGTTAACCGTAAGGAATTACTTGCTCTCTCTACCTGAGGCGTAGCGCGAGCCATCGTTTACAACCATGTACAACCCCAACACGCTTATTTAGACTGACGGGAGGGGCAGAGATGTCTTCCTCGTCCGGCAGAAAACACGCGGGCGCTGGCGCGGCGAGTGATCAGCCCGCGGTCGCCGAGCCTTCGTTCGCCGAGCGCGCGCGCACTTTGGTGTACTTGGCTCGCATCGGAAGCCTTTCGACCCTTTCGCGCAAACAGCCGGGCTTTCCTTTCGGATCCGTGATGCCCTACGGTTTGGACGATCGCGGGCGTCCGATCTTCCTTATCAGCACAATGGCCATGCATACGCAGAACCTACAGGCGGACCCTCGCGCTAGCTTGCTGGTGACCCAGAATGACGCCGACGCCGGCGGTGATCCGCTCGGAGCATCCCGGGTCACGCTGGTAGGAAATGTTCTGCGGCTATCGGAGCCAGAGGTGGCCGAGGCTCGCAAGCTCTACTTAGCACGCTACGCCAACAGCAAGTATTGGGTAGATTTTGAAGACTTTTCTTTTTATCGCCTGGACGCGGTCGACGTTTACTACGTCGGTGGCTTCGGAGTGATGGGCTGGGTATCCGCCTCCGAATATGACCGTGCACAGCCCGACCCTCTCGCCGACTCAATGGCCGAAATCATTCAGCACATGAATGCCGACCACCAGGAGGCGCTCGTTCTGCTCGCCCGGGTATTTGCCCGCATTGAGTCGCAGGAAGCAAAGATGACCGCGGTCGACCGTCTCGGGTTTCATGCGCGGTTGAAAACCCAAGATGGTATAAGGGGTGTTCGCATTGCATTCTTGCGAGAGGTGAGCAACGCGGCAGAAACCAGAGAGGTTCTGGTAGAGATGATGCAGCAGGCGCGCTCGGTGGTGTAATGTCCGCTATCGGACCCGCCGAGTTGGCTCGGAATCCCTTACTATGGATGTGCGAAAAATCCGCCGTCAAGAGGAAGGCGAAACTAATGACCGCATCCCGTTCAGACGCGCTGGTGCTCTTCGGTGTGACGGGAGATCTCGCCCACAAAATGATCTTCCCCGCACTCTATGCGATGGCGAAACGAGGCGCCCTCAAGGTGCCGGTAATCGGGGTCGCCTTCCCGAAGTGGAGTCTGGAGCGTCTGCGCAAACGCGTCACGGACAGCATCAAGCGATCCGGCGGGATCGATAACCAGCGTGCCCTCCATCATTTTCTGTCCCTTCTCACGTACGTGAGTGGGGATTACAAAGACCCAGGCACGTTCAAGGCGATAAAAAGCGCGCTGGGCAGCGCGCGGCGCCCAGCGCACTACCTCGCTATCCCGCCCTCACTCTTCGAAACAGTGATCGAAGGACTCGGTGCCGCTAGCTTGGCCGAGCACGCGCGCGTGATTGTCGAAAAGCCCTTCGGACGTGACCTGGCCTCCGCGCGGGAACTCAACCGCGTCGCGCACTCGGTGTTCCCGGAAAACTCGATCTTCCGCATCGACCACTTTCTCGGAAAAGAGGCGATCATGAATATCCTCTATTTCCGCTTCGCCAATTCGTTCCTGGAGCCGATCTGGAACCGCAACTACGTGGCCAGTATTCAAATAACCCTATCCGAGGATTTCGGGGTGGGGAACCGCTGCGCGTTTTACGAAACTGCCGGCTGTCTGCGCGATGTGATCGAGAACCATCTCTTCCAAATCGTCGCGCTGCTTGCTATGGAGCCGCCGGCCGGTAGGCACTTTGAAGCCGTGCAAAACGAGAAGGCTAAGATCTTTCAAGCCATGCGCCCGCTGAAGATCGACGACCTGGTGCGCGGCCAGTACGCTGGCTACCGGAAGGAGCCAGACGTGGCGAAGAACTCCGACGTCGAGACTTTCTGCGCCCTGCGGCTTTTCATCGACTCATGGCGCTGGGAGGGAGTGCCGTGGTACCTGCGCTCCGGCAAATACCTGGGCGATACCGCGACTGAGGTCCTGGTGGAACTGAAGCCGCCGCCGCAGAGGCTTTTCGCCGACTCGGCGCCGATTCCAAAGACCGGCCCGGCCAACTACGTGCGCTTCCGGCTCTCTCCCAGTTCGTCCATCGCCCTCGCCGCTCGCGTCAAACTCGCAGGGAAGGAGTTCGTCGGAGACCAGCGAGAGCTCTACCTATTCGAAGGACAGCAGGGAGAGGAATCGCCCTACGAGCGGCTTTTGGGCGACGCCATGACTGGCGATGGAGCGCTCTTCACCCGTGAAGACGCAGTTGAGGCCGCTTGGGCGGTGGTCGATCCAGTCCTCAAGAACCACCACCGGGCTCGGCCCTACAGACGCGGCAGTTGGGGGCCGAAAGAGGCCGACGCGCTCATCGCACCAGACGGCTATTGGCACAACCCCAGTCCCAAGGAGGCATCGGGATGATGAGCCTGCCGCGGCTGTCGGGAAGAATGCGGGCTTTACAGATTGCTGAAAAACTCGGTTTTTGGCACACAGCCCCTAAAGGGGCTTCTCAATTCAAAGGATTTACGGCATCGCTGAAGCGATGCCCTGATACGAAACTTGAGTTTTTCAGCAATCTGTTTACCCCCTCAGGGCAGAGTCTTCACACGCTCAGAACCGGAATCGGCACCGCGCAAATGATGGCGTAGCCGTGGATTCGCAGGTTACCCCCATAGGGGTAGCACACGGTAACCAGCAAATCCGCCTTCGTCTGCTGCGCCGCTTGGCTCAGCACCTTCGGCACGTCCCCACTGCCGATGAATACGTCCGCCTTGATGCCCATGTCTTGCTGAAGGTCCGCGAGATGCCGAGAAGCGTCGCCGACCAGTTGCTCCTTCCACCCCGGAACGACGTAGCTGCCGCCAGGTCCCCAAAGCTCCACCGAGGGAGTGACGTGGGCGAGCGTAAGATGGGCACCGAATTCGGCGGCCATTTGCGCGGCCCACGACACAGTCTTGGGACTACGGGGGCCGAAATCGACCGCGCACAGGACGTTGCGGATCGCAAACTCCTGCGCTGGCGATTCTTCCACGTGGCCTCCGGTCCAAACCGGGCACTCGGTCCCGTGTAGTACTTTCGCGGTCACGGAGCCCAGCAGAAACTGGTTGAAGGTATAGCCATGGGAGGGCATCATGATCAGGTCGGCTTTTTCCACCTGAGCCGTCTCCACAATGGCCTGGGCAGGGTTGCCCTTGAGCAACATGGGCCGGATGGCAAGGCCCTCAAGCTCCTGCCCGAGAGACTGGTCCAGGTTTTTCGGCGCCCCTCTAACCATCTCAGCCAGCAAATCCCACCGAGCCAGCTCGGGGCCGTCCACGGGCACACCGGCGGCATGGCTCCGCGCGGTCACGACGTGCAGCATCACAATCTCAGAATGGAAATGGCGGGCCAATGTCGCAGCCTGATGAACCACACGCAGCGAGGCGTTCGGGAAATCAACCGGCAGAAGAATCTTCTTAATATTCAGCATCGCGCACCCGCCGGAGAGTCAAAATGCCGCTGACCATCTCCCCCAGGACGTTCCCAGTAGTTTGGAGTGTAACGCAATCTTCTTCGAACCCGTTTCTGGACCGCGACACGTTGATCGCGCACGTTTCGAAGAGGTTGAGAGAAGTTGCCCCGAGCAGCCAAATCGCGGAAGGGCTAACCGCAGCGAGACTATCTTTGGCGCGCGTTCAGCTTGTCGAGTGCGCGCTTCAACTCTTCAAGCTTCTGTCCAGCCTCGCCGAGCTTTCCTTCCGCCGTCAGGCGCTGGTAGTCGGCAAGATCTTTGGCGGCTTCCGCGATGAGCGCATTAAGATCCGCCGCCGACTGGGACGACGGCTGAGGCGACGCGGCGGATACTGGCGCGCGCGGCGCCGGCTCCGCGGGGACTGCAGCGGCGGTCGTTGACGGGGCACTAAGGGACGAGGTCGCTCCGCCAAAGAGGGCCGCCATCGCCGACTCAAACGTTGGTCCGTACGCGAGCTTATCTTGCAGCGCCAGCACGACCAGCCGCAACTCCGGCATCGGACTGCGCTCGGCTTGCAGGTAAATCGGCTCCGCATACAACAGCGCGCGCCCCGACGGAATCACCAGCAGTGCCCCGCGCCGCACGTGCGAGCCTTGCTGATTCCACAGCGTCAATTGTCCGGAAAGCTGCGCATTCTGATCGATTCGCGCCTCGATTTGCAGCGGTCCGTCGACCAGCTTGGTTTTGGGAAAGTTGTAAACCACCGATGTGCCGTATTGTGCGCCATCGCTGCGCCCGGCAATCCAGCCAATCAGATTATTCCGGTTGGCCGGCGTGAAGGGCAGAATCTCCACGAACTCCACGCCGGTTTCGCCGGGCAGTTTCATCAGCACGAAGTTGGGCTGCATCGCCTGTGTCGTTTGCGCGCCTCCCTCGCCCATGCCGACTTCGGTGGCGACCGTCCACAGATCTTCCCGGTTGTAGAACGCTTCCGCATCCGTCATGTGATACAGGCCGTACACTTCCGCCTGCAGTTTGAGCAACAACTCGGGGTAGCGCACGTGCTTGCGCAGCCCGGACGGCATCGTGGCCGCATCCTTAAACAGACTCGGAAAGATGCGGCGGTAAGCTGCGATGATCGGATCTTCCGTATCAAACACGTAAAACGTCGTCGTGCCATCGTAGGCGTCGATGACCACCTTAACGCTGTTCCGCATGTAATTCATGGGATTGTTGCCGAGAAGGTAATGGGTCGAGTAGGGAAAGCTGTCTGAAAGCGTGAAGGCATCCATGATCCACGAGAGCCGGCCATCGTCGCCCAGCACGATGTACGGATCGGGCTCGTAAGTGAGGAACGGCGCCAATGCCGACACGCGATCGCGCAGGTTGCGCCGCATCAGCAGCCGGCTATCTTTGTTCACGTCGTCGCTGAACGGCAGCTTCGCCAGGTCGTCGCGGTCGAGCGCGATCACGATGCGGCGCAGGAAACCGCCGAGCACGATGCCGCCATTGCCTTCGTACGACGTGAGGCTGTTGCTCGCGCCTTGCGGGTAGTTGAATTCCTTCTGCCGGGTCTTCACGTAGACGTCGGTATTCGTCATCTCGCCGAAATAAATCTCCGGGCGCGTCACGGTTAGACCACGCACCGTGCTCTGCACCGGCATGTTGCTCAGGATCAGGGTGGGCAACCCTTCCGGCGTAAATCCATTGACCGGGTTCATGGTGATGCCATAGCCGTGGGTGTAGATCAGCTTGTCGTTAATCCAGTTGCGGCTGCTCTCCGGAAGCTTGTCGACGTTCAGTTCGCGGGTGGCGAGCATCACCTCGCGAGTCGTGCCGTCGATTTCATATCGATCAATGTCAATGTCAGGGAAGTCATAGTAGGTGCGGATTTCCTGAATCTGACGCAGCGTGTCCTGGAGTGCGCGCCAGTCCCACAGCCGGATGTTCTGCAGCGTAGCCTGGTTGTTCTCCGGGTCGGCCGCGTCGACGGTCGTCTCCGCGGGAAACTCGCGCTGCGAGACCCGGTTCAATCCGTAGGCCTGCCGCGTCAATTCGGTGTTGTAGACAATGTAGGGTTTCTCGCGAACCAGTTCGTTCGGTTTGACGATAAAGCTGTTGACGTACCAGCCGACTGCTTGAACGGCGACATAACAGACCGCGGCCGGAAGGACAGCCGCGACCAGCCAGCGTCCGCGGGGAAACCGCACGGCGTTGACGGCTGCGATCGCCGCGCCCAGAACGAGCGCCGCGCATACCACAAGCAGCCCGGTGAGCGTGACGTGCGCGTCCGTGTAGGTCACTCCCCCGAAGATCGTATGATCGTCGAACAAGCGTTCGAACCGGCCAATATATACACGCATCGCGACGATCAGCAACAGGAACGCAAACGCGATGGAGAGTCCGCGCCAAGGTAATGTGACGGAGCGGCTGAGACGCCCGGCGAGCACACGGGTTCCACCCGTGATGAGGATGAAGAAAACGGCGAGTGCACAAGTAATCACGGACAGCGTCAGCAGCCAGCCGGCGATGAGCTGCCATGCGGGCAGCGTGAACAGAAAGAAGTTCAGCGGCTTGCCAAAAATCGGATCAAAGACTCTGCCACCCCCAGGGGTGGCGCGGGCGTACCAAAAGAGCGCGAGCGTCGGCCATTCCACCATCATGCTGGCGCCGGTGGCAACGGCAATGACCAGCGAAAGGCCGAGCGCAATGAGGCGCAGGACAGGCTCAACCGGCAACTTCACCTGCTGTTGGCCGATGTAAATCGTGTGGCCGCTCGGCAAGTCGGGGAGATGAGCCCGCTTCAGAGCCAGGAACGATCCATACAGAATGAGAAACGTGACCGCTGTAAAAGCCGCGAAGATTCCCCACTGCAGGCTCAGGGTTTTCCAAAAGACGTCCCCGTAGCCGAGCGACCCGAACCAGAGCACATCCACGTAATACGACAACGCGGTCCGGCCGCCGAAGACGATGCCGGCAAGAACGGCGAGAATGAGAAGGAAGCGTCGGCGTCGGCGCCGCGGCGGATGCGGCGGCGGCCAGTCAATGGACTCAGGCATTGCTCCACCCCGTTCTTGCCAGCATTTCCATGATCAAAGTTCCAAGAAACGGTATTGTACAGTGCCTGAAGAAGAGTAACTACTTTGCGCGAGTAATACTACGTGGGTTGTGATTTGTTCGCCACAGACTCAGCGCTGCCAATGTTCTAGAATGCGAACATGAGGATCCTGCTGTTCAGCGGAAAAGGCGGTGTGGGCAAGACCAGCCTGGCCGCCGCCACGGGCGTGAAACTGGTGGAGCTGAACTATCGGACCCTGGTGCTGAGCATCGATCCGGCACACAGCCTGGCAGATGCTTTCGATCTCGACACCGAACTCTTCCATGTTCAAACCTCGGAGCCACTGCCGATCAATGATCGGCTTTCGGTCCAGGAGCTGAATATCCAAAAAGAGATCAAGCGCCATTGGCAGGAAATCTCCTCCTATGTGAGTGCCGTGCTGCGTACCACCGGCATCAGCGGCGTAGAGGCGGAAGAATTGGCCATTCTGCCCGGCATGGAGGAGCTCAGCGCCATGATGTACATCAATCAATACCGGCGCGAGCAGCGTTACGACGTGATCGTGCTCGATGCCGCGCCCACCGCAGAATCCATGCGCTTTATCAGCATGCCGACAACGCTGGACTGGTACATGAAGCACATCTTCCCTTTCCAGCGTAATTTTCTCAAGGCGGTGCGGCCCATCGCCAACCGGGTTGCGCCGTTCGAACTGCCGCCCGACAGCTACTTCGGCAACGTTCGGGACCTCTTCGACAAGCTCGAGGGTGTGGGTGAGATGATGGAGGATCCGCGGATCACCAGTGTGCGGCTGGTCACCAATGCGGAGAAGATGGTGGTGCGGGAGACGCAACGGGCTTTCGTGTACTTCTCTCTGCATGGGCTCACCGTGGACGCAGTCCTCGTAAACCGCTTGCTCCCAGCAGAGGTTAGCGATGCCTGGTTCAATGAGTGGCACACCTCGCAGGACGCGATGGTGCATGAGATCGAGGAGTACTTTGCGCCCGTGCCAGTAAAGAAGGTACCGTTGTTCGCGCATGAAGTACTGGGCAAGCAGCGGCTAGAGGATCTCGCGCGAGTGCTGTATGCTGAGGACGAAGATCCGTCCGCCGTGACCCGAACGGAGAAACCCTACACTTTCGGGAAACAGAACGGGCTTTATGAGATTCGTGTTCTTTTGCCTTTCGCCACCAAGGGCGAGATCGAGCTGTTTAAGAAGGGCGACGAACTTGTCGTACAGATCGGTACTTTCCGCCGTCATATCGGGCTGCCGCGATCAATGACCGCCCTGTCGCCGTCCCGGGCGCGCCTGGAGAGCAAGGTCCTCACGGTCGAAATGAAGGAGATACTATGAACAAGCCAGAGAATAGCCAGTCAACCACCAGCGAGCAAGGCGTTCATGAACGCTGCCCGTGTCGCGAGATCGTGGACACCGTGCAGGCTTTCCTGGGGATTTCGCCTGCTGCCCGGCAGCACTTGACAAGCTCACGCGTCGAGTTCCTCAAGGCGGTCCGCGAGATCCTAAACGACCGTATTGAGCACTTGTCGAGCCCGGGCCAGAAGGGTACGAAAGTCGCGGTTGAGTAGGCTATCCCAGATGCGTGATCGGTCGGAACCTGGACGATCGGAACTTGGACGGCCGGAACGTGGTCGCCTCCCAAAGCGTCCTCGACACGGAACTGATTAGCCGTCGCCTCGCTGATGCCATCTCAGGACGTCCCGGTTTTGCGTTCGTACGGTACGTACACTGGTTCCCAGATATTCGCTTGGAGTTCGCGATCCAGGCTATCTTCGCCGGCAACCTGCGCCTGGCCATCTTGAATCGCCTGGCGACCTACCGCCTGCGCGATTGAGCGACTGAGCTGACGCGAATCCGAAAGTGACGGCAGGAGGCTTGCCTTCTTATCTTTTTGTGTGGGGACGAGACGTGCCAATTCTTTAGCCGCAGCCATGACCATCGCATCCGTGACGCGTTTGGCTTTCGAGGCAACAATCCCCAAAGCCAGCCCGGGAAATATGTACGAGTTATTGGTCTGGTCGATGCGAACCTTCTTCCCCCAAACAGTCACCGGTTCGAACGGACTCCCAGTGCCGATCAGCGCCCGTCCTTCGGTCCAGTCCAACAAGTCCTGAGGAGTCGCTTCGCAGCGTGCGGTGGGGTTCGAAAGCGGGAAGATGACGGGTCGAACTGTGTTCCTGGCCATTTCGCGCACCGCATCTTCTGTGAAGGCTCCCCCTTGACCAGACACTCCGATGAGGACCGAAGGCTTGGCATGGCGAATCACATCCTGCAAGCTGATCTCTCCATTCGGTTGTCTCCATTCCCGCACTTCTTCTTCTTTGCGCGCGTAGGGCAGCTGCTCGGGCCGCACATCTTTGCCCTTTTCTGTGATCAGACCGTAGCGGTCGATAGCGTAGAAGCGATGGCGAGCTTCCTCCTTCGGAATGCCCTTGTCATGCATGAACTGTTCTAGCAGGTTGGTGATGCCTATGCCCGCGGTTCCGAAGCCAAATACAGCGATCTTCTGTTGCTCGAGTGGCACGCCCGTAACGTTGATGGCAGAGAGTAGCGTCGCGGCCGCTACCGCCGCAGTGCCTTGAATATCGTCGTTAAAAGTGCATAGCTGGTCTTTGTAGCGAGCCAGAAGTCGAGCGGCATTCGAACCGGCAAAGTCCTCCCATTGCAAAAGAACGTGCGGCCAGCGCTTCTTCACGCTGTTTACAAAAACATCTACGAAAGCGTCGTACTCTTCGCCGCGGACCCGATGATGTGTCCATCCAATGTAAATTGGACTCTTTAACCTGTCCTCGTTGTCAGTTCCCACATCGAGCAGAATTGGAAGACAATGTTCCGGATGGATGCCGCCGAGCGCAGTGTAAAGGGCCATCTTCCCGATGGGGATGCCCATGCCTCCCGCACCTTGATCGCCGAGCCCCAGGATTCGTTCACCATCGCTGACCACGATGCATTTCACACCGTCGTAACGGGAATGACTCAGGATCTGATCGATACGATGTTTATTCGGATAGCTGAGGAACAAACCTCGCGGCTTTCTCCATATCTCACTGAAGCGCTGACAACCCTCACCCACCGTTGGCGTATACACCACGGGGAGCATCTCTTCGATATTGCGCAGCAAGAGCGCATAGAACAGCGTCTCGTTCGAATTCTGCAGGTCGCGGAGAAAGCTGTATTTATGGAAGGCGTTCGGTTGCTCCCGGAATGCTTGAATCCGCCTCTCAATCTGTTCATCAAGACTCCCCACATGCGGTGGCAATAAACCGTGCAGGCCAAATATATCGCGTTCGTGATCCGAGAAGGCTGTTCCCTTATTGAGACGCGGAGAATTGATCAGGCCATATCCCGACAGAGAAATCTGGACGGTCTGATTGCTCGCTGTCTGCTGTAATTGCTCGTTCATTTCTATCCCCTTCCAAATCCGGATTAGCTTCATCCCTTCGAAGCTGCGCGATAAAGACCACGGAGCGATCCTTTTCCGCTTTACTCCAATACGACAAGCTCAGAGCTGGATAACATGGCGGCCTAACGCAGCGGTACGGGTTGTTTGCAACCTGCGCATCTGGGGCCAGCCGCTTCAATTCAGTATGCCAGAGCCAGCGGGCTTATTGGTTCGCGCAACAACTCTTTCCCTCTGGTACCCTGCATACACCATGCGGCTTCACCATAGCGTGTTTTTCGTAGTCGCCCTAGCCGGTTGCGTCTTCGCCCAAAATGTCAAACCAATTGCCGACCACCTCGCCGCCCAGAACGCCCTTTTCGAAGAGCAGTACGAGTCGGATCTCCGCAACTTTCCTGAGCGTGCTACCTCCTTCGGCGACTACCGCTATAACGACCAGCTCGCCGAGTACTCACTCGCAGCTATCATCCGGCGCCACAACACCGACGAGGCCTTCCTTAGCCGCCTTGAAGCCATCCCGTGTACGGGCTTCTCCGACCAGGACCAACTCTCCCACGACCTCCTGGTTCGTGTCCTCCGGCAGCGCATCGCTGACTTCAGCCTCAAAGAGTACGAGATGCCAATCAGCCAGCAGAATGGCATCCATACCAGCCTCGCGGATTTACCGCTGTCCGTTCCCCTCGACTCCGTCAAGCACTACGAGGACTACATCGCCCGTCTTCACCAGATCCCCCGCGTCCTCAGCCAGACCACCGAAGTCCTTCGCGCCGGCATGAAGGACAAGCTCATGCCCGTCCGATTCCTCCTGGAGAAGCTCCCCGTCCAGTGTCAGGGCATCATCGACGCCGACCCTTTTCTAGTCCCGACGAAAAAGTATCCCGCGAGCATCTCCCCCGAAGACCGGAGGCGCTTGACCCAGCAGATCGTTGACGCGATCAACCTCGACGTCATCCCCGCCTACAAGAGCTTCGCTGATTTTCTGCGCACGGTATACGCCCCTGAGGGCCGTACCACCCTCTCGGTCACGTCTCTCCCGGACGGCCAGAAGCGCTACGAAAACGACATCTACGGCCGGACCACCACCCACATGACGCCGGACGAGATCCACCAACTCGGTTTCCGCGAGATCGACCGCATCCAGGCGGAGATGATGGTTATCGCCAAGAAGGAGGGCTTCGCCGACCTTGCCTCTTTCCGGGCCTCACTCAAGACCAATCCCAAATATATTCCGACCTCTGCCGAGCAGATCCTGGACGATTTCCGCCACTACATCGCGCAGATGGAGCCCAAGCTTCCCGAGCTCTTCACCCTGCTTCCGAAATCGCCGGTCACCGTCGAAGCCATACCCGCCTTCCAGTCGGCCGCTGCGACCCACTATGTTACCGGCACTCCGGACGGCAAGCGCCCCGGCCGCGTCGTCGTGGCCACCTCCGACTTTGCGCGGCGCTCGCTCATCAACGACGAAGCGATCGCTTACCACGAGGGCATCCCCGGACATCACATGCAGTTATCGGTGCAGCAGCAGCTCACCGGGCTGCCCAAGTTCCGCCTCCATAGTCTCGGCTTCAACGCGTACCTCGAAGGCTGGGCCCTGTACGCGGAGCAACTCGGCAAAGAGGTCGGCTTCTACCAGGATCCGGTTTCGGACTTCGGCCGCCTTTCCTCTGAACTTTTCCGCGCCATACGTCTGGTCGTCGACACCGGAATCCACTCCAAAGGTTGGACCCGCGATCAAGTCGTGGACTTCTTCCGCAAGTCCGACGCTGTCGACGAGCCCAGCATACAGTCCGAGACCGACCGCTACATCGCGTGGCCCGCACAAGCCCTCAGCTACAAGCTCGGGCAGCTCAAGTTCCGCGAACTCCGCGAGCGCGCCCAGAAAGAATTGGGGACCAAGTTTGACATCCGCACATTTCACGACGAGATGCTCGACGGCGGAACCCTCCCTCTCGATCTCCTCGACGCACGCACAGACAAATGGATCGCACAACAAAAATCAAAATGACGTACTGGGAATAGCTCCCGAAGGAAACAAGCTGTTGCGTTCATTCCCCCGCCGTCTCCTACGTCTGGCAGTTGTCAACAAATTGTCAAATTGATGTCACTTTCTTCCCCGAAATGTGCCATTAACCCGATATCAGGCTAGAGTTTAGGGGTATGATTCAGGGCAATTACGGCGCGGGGGTGGTGGTGACCAAAAACGTATCTTCAGCGACGACGACGATGGACGCGGTTCCGGCTGGTTCGGAGCGGATCCTGGTGATCGAGGACGATCGCGCCGTGCAAAAAGCTCTAAAGCGATTGTTTGAAGCCGAAGGCTTTGCGGTGGATATTGCGGGGAACGGCGCAGAGGGTCTGGAGATGTTTCGGACGGCGGCGCCGTCCGTGCTGGTGCTGGACTTAAGCTTGCCGGGGACGCCGGGGCAGGACGTGTGCCGGGAAATCAGCCAGGCAGCGCCCTTGTTGCCGATCGTCGTCCTCAGTGCGCGAACGGAAGTGATGGACAAGGTACTGCTGCTGGAGTTGGGCGCGCATGACTACGTGACCAAGCCCTTCAGTCCGCGGGAACTTCTGGCGCGGGTGCGGACGGCGATGCGGCGGTCGCAATCGATGCGGACTCCGCTGACCGAGACTTTTGCGTTTGGCGATGTGAAAGTCGATTTCACGAAGATGGAATTGTGGCGAGAAGGGAACCTGGTGCCGCTGACTTCGCAAGAGTTCAAGGTGCTGAAGTTCATGATCCAAAACGCGGAGCGCGTGTTGTCGCGTGAGGAGTTACTGAACCACGTTTGGGGATATCGGAATTATCCGAGCACGCGGACGGTCGATAATCACATCCTGCGACTGCGGCAGAAGCTGGAAAAGGATCCCGCGAACCCCTTGCACTTTCGCACCGTGCACAGTTCGGGATACAAGTTTGTGCCGTAGTGGAGCGAGGTCAGAGGTAAGAGGTCAGATTGCAGAGGTGAGAAACAGAACGGCTTTACCTCTGCAATCTGACCTCTCACCTCTGACCTTTTATAATCCAATCTCCTGTAACCCCTTCGAGGTTTGACCATGGGCGGAATTCGGTTGCGGACCAAGTTCCTGTTTTCCATGGTGGTGGTATCGGCGGCATTGACCTTCACCACGCTGCTGGTGGTGCGGCACACCGTACAACAGGAGGTGCGCCTCGGAATCCAGCGCGACCTGCAGAATTCCGTTTCCGCATTCCGCAACTTTCAGAAGCAAAGGGAAGTCACGCTCGAGCGTTCGGCGGCGCTCTTGGCCGACCTGCCGAATGTGCGGGCGCTGATGACCACGCACGACCCGGCCACGATCCAGGACGCATCCCGGGATTTGTGGCAATTGGCGGGCAGCGATTTGCTGCTGCTGGCCGATTCTTCCGGCAAGGTGATGGCGCTGCAGACCACTCCGCCGGAGATCACAGTTCATAAGGCCCAGGATTTCTTCCCGCAGGTAGTGTCGAGCGACGAGACGCGACACTGGTGGTATGTCGAAGGCCACCTCTACGAAGTTTTTCTCCAGGATATTTATTTTGGTCCCGCCAGCGGCCGTCAGGTTTTGGGATACCTGCTCGTGGGTTACGAAATTGACGACCGTCTTGCCCGCGACCTGAGCCGCGTGGCTGCGAGCGAAGTGGCGTTTCGCTATGGAGAAGCGATTGTGCGCAGCACCCTGAAGCCTGCCCAGGAATCGGAGTTGCTCCGCGTGGCGCCGAGAACAGGAGGCCCGCCGCAGAGTGATCAGATGCCGCTGGGTGGGGAAACGTTTTTGGCGACGTCGGTGGATTTGCCCACGCCGGGCGGACCGGCGCTGAGCCTGTGGGTGTTGAAGTCGTTCGATCAGGCCACTGCATTCTTGAGCAGCCTGAACGAATTGCTGCTGGCGCTGGGGCTGACGGCGGTGCTGGCGGGGAGCCTGCTGGTCTTTCTGATCTCGCATACCTTTACGCGTCCGTTGGAGAATCTGGTAGCGGGCGTGCGCGCGCTGGAGCAGGGCGACTATGCCTATCCGCTGCAGGCGCATGGCGGAGACGAAGTCGCCGAGGTCACGGGCACGTTCGACCGGATGAGAAAAAATCTGCAGAAAACTCAGCGCGAGTTGCTGGACGCGGAACGGCTGGCGACGATCGGACGGATGGCGAGTTCGATCTCGCACGATTTGCGGCATTCTTTGGCGGCGGTCATAGCGAATGCGGAATTTCTTTGCGAGAGCAACCTGACGCCGGGCCAGCGCGAAGATCTATATGCCGAGATACGAATTGCGGTCAACCAGATGACGGAGTTAATCGAGTCGCTGCTGGAATTCTCACGCACGCGAGAGTCGCTGCGTCCAACCTACGGCGACGTTCGCTCGGCGGTGGAGCGGGCGGTGCAGGACGTGAAGGCGCATCCGGAATTCCAGCGCATACGGATCCGCATTTCTTGCGAAGGGCCAACCGAGGGCTGGTTCGACTTCAAGAAACTGGAGCGCGCCTTGCTCAACTTACTGCTGAACGCGTGCGAGGTGGTGCCGGCGGAATCCGGGAAAATCGATATCGAGCTGAAACGCAAGGGCGAGAGTCTGGAAATTCGCATCGAGGATAACGGTCCCGGAATCGCGGAGGCGGTGCGCGACCGGCTGTTCGAACCATTTGTGAGCCATGGCAAGGAGAATGGCACCGGGATGGGATTGACGGTGGTGCAGAAGATTCTGCAGGACCACGGCGGCGACATCACGGTGGAGCGGACTTCGGCTTCGGGAACGACATTCCGCGTGAATATTCCGCTGAATCCCTCGGCGGAGAATGCTTTGGCGGCCCGGCATGTTAACTAGAACCGTGACTGCGAGATGTTTGCCACAGGCTGGTGAATTGTAGCGCCAGCATCTTGCCGGCTGTCCCGAGGGCGTCACGCCCTCGGCGCGGCGGGCAGGGATGCCCTCGGGACAGCCGCCGGGACGGCGACGCTACAGTCATAGCGTATCGGGCCGACTCGGTGGCAGAGATCACACGGTCACGGTACCAGACGGGGTGGGTCGGTTGCGAACTCCCGGAATGCAGATCCGAAATCGAGACTTGAAGTGCATACCTAAAATTCAGAATGAAGTGCGGAGAGTGGCAGGAGGCGACATGAGTATGAGCGAGACGCGCTGGTTCGAAGGGTTGCGATGGGGGATGCTGCTAGGTGTGACGGCGTGGAGTGCATTCGGCGCCGCGCAGGAACCTGCGAATCGGATGCAGCCGCCTTCTCCGGAAATGTCGCATGAGTCGGTCAGCGACTCGGTTCGCGAGTTGCGGGAGCAGGTTCGCGAGTTGCAGGCGGCGGTTGCCGGAATGCGCTCCGATTGGCAGCGAGCGCGCACGGAAACGGCGGAACTACGCCGCGAGCTCGAGGAAGTCCGCACAGAAACGGGACTGCGGAATGCGGTGATAAGGAATGCGGTAGTGAAGTCGGCGACCTCAACGGCCAGCCCCGTGCCGGTGGGGGGCTTACAGAACGTCTTAGAGAACGGGACGCCGCAAGATCAAAGAACGGAAGATCAGAAAGAAGATCGGAAAAAAGGCAGGCATGCGGCCAGCCTGGAAGAGGAATACCAACTGCTGAGCGGAAAAGTGGACGATCAGTATCAGACGAAAGTGGAAAGCGCATCGAAGTACCGGGTGCGGCTGTCGGGCATTGTTCTGATGAATCTGGCGAGCAATCAGGGTGTGGTGGATAGCATCGATCTCCCCACGCTCGCGTATGCGCGGCCGCCAGGCGGCTCAGGAGGAAGTTTCGGTGCGACGCTGCGCCAATCGGAAATCGGGTTCGAGGCATTCGGGCCGACCGTGGCGGGTGCGAAGACGACGGCGGACCTGCAACTCGATCTGGCGGGTGGGTTCCCACCGATTCCGAACGGAATCAACTCCGGACTCGTGCGCTTGCGGACGGCCACGATGCGAATGGATTGGACAAACACCTCGGTAGTGGTCGGACAAGATGCGATTTTCTTCTCGCCGAACTCGCCGACCTCCTTTGCTACGCTGGCGATTCCGGCGCTGACCTATGCGGGGAATTTGTGGAGTTGGGTGCCGCAGATAAGAGTGGAACATAAAGTGGCGCTGGGGGAACAGTCAAGCCTGCTATTCCAGGGAGGGATTCTCGATCCGGTGAGCGGGGAAGTACCGGGCACAGTACCGGGCGAAGTTCCGGGCGAAGCGCCGGGCACCGGTTATTACCGGCAGGCGGGGCCTGGGGAAGCGTCGCGCCAACCGGCATACGGCACACGGATCGCGTGGACGCGGAATGTTTTCGGACAGCCGTTGCGGGTGGGCGTGGGAGGATTCTACACCCGCCAGGATTATGGTTTCAGCCGGAACGTCGATGGCTGGGCCGGAATGACAGATATCGAGTTGCCGCTCAATCGCCAATTTTCGTTGAGCGGAAAATTCTATCGCGGAAAGGCCCTTGGCGGACTGTACGGCGGCATTGGTCGCAGCGTGTTGTTCAGCGGCGCTCCGACGCTGGCCAGCACGGAGGTGCAAGGGTTGAACTCGATTGGTGGCTGGGCACAATTGAAATACCGGCCCGCGAATAAATGGGAGTTCAATGCGGCGTTTGGAATGGACAATCCGTATGCCAGCGATCTGAAATACTTCCAATATCCGCAGTCCTACGGGGATGCGACGCTGGCGAGAAATCAGGGAAGCTTCGTGAACATGATTTACCGTCCCCGATCGGACTTGTTATTTTCCGCTGAGTATCGACACCTGACGACGTATTCGCTTACCAACGGAGGGAACAATGCAGGGCATCTCAATTTGATGATGGGAGTTCTGTTTTGAGCGGAAGCGGCATGGTAAGAAGCCGTAGTAAAGAACGCAGTGAAGAACTAGAACTTAAGATAGGCCATCGACGATGAGCCATAGAACAATCATCTGGGTCGCGGCGTTGTGGGCCAGCGCGGCGGGATTGCACGCGCAGTCCTCGACGCAGATCACGACGCAGATCACGACGCAAATAACAACAACGACCGTGCGCGGGCGCGTCGAGGTCATCGGTGCAAGCGGCGCGGGCAAGAGGCGGCATGGAACGATTCCCGGCACCGTGGTGTGGCTGACGCCAATAACGGCGACGGCAGCGGCAGGCGAAGCCGCTGCGGCGGCGCCAAATTCCTCCCCCGGTCCGCCGGCAAGTCCAGCGCAAAACCCACGCCTGGTGCAGAAGAACAAGAGCTTCGAGCCGCACATCCTGGTGGTTCCGGCGGGGTCGATGGTGGAGTTTCCCAATCGCGATCCTTTCTTCCACAATGTCTTTTCACTTTTCGAGGGAAAGCGGTTCGATCTCGGTCTGTACGAGGCGGGTACCTCGCGAACGGTGCGATTCGACCGGCCCGGAATCAGCTACATTTTCTGCAACATTCACCCCGAGATGAGTGCGGTGGTCATTACTCTGACGACACCGCTGTATGCCGTTTCAAATGCGGACGGGCAACTCAGCCTGGCGGGCGTTCCCTATGGGCGTTACATGTTGCATGTCTGGAGCGAGGGCATGGGTCCGGAAAATGCGCAGCCGGCGGCGCGGGAGATCACGATCACGGAGAATGCTTCGTCTTTGGGAGTGATTCGAGTTCCGGAAGCCAATGGCCAGCGCATTGCGCATAAGAACAAGTATGGACGCGAGTACGAAGAGCCCACGCCCAACAATTCTGTTTACGAACAGCAACGCTAGGTGCTTATTGAAGAGACCACAAAAAGGCCGCCTGCTCTCGGGCGGCCTTCGCGATATCTCCCTTTCCCGTTGTTCTATTTTGCATGGTCGTTCTCGAGCGCTTGCGACTACTTGAAAGCGATCACACCAAACGTACCCGCCAGATTGTTGTACGGACCAGAGGTGAAGAAGAGTTGGTTGGTCTTGCCGTTGTTTGCCGCGCCTCCCCCGAACTCAATCCCCCAGAGTTGGTTGATGACGATGTCCTTGCCGTTCGTGTCCTTGACCGTGCCCACAAACTGCCCGTGCCCGTTATTGAGACTAAAGGCGTTGATGGTGCCGGTATCGGTGTTGTTCGAGATCAACAGAGTGTTGCTGAGCGGTCCAAAATTCGCGGGCGCCATGGTCATGCCCCAGGGCTGGTTCAAAGGCGCGCCATGAAAAAAAGTTCCTACGAGTGTCCCGTCTTCCCGGAAGATGTCGATATAGCCACCCGCGGCTTCCGCTGGACCGGCATACGCAACGTAGACCAATCCTTCGATGTCCTGGATGCCGAACGGCGCGAAGCCCGCCGGCAGGGCGGGGTCGGTAAACGAGGCGGAGGGAACCGGGTTGAAGTTTCCGTCGAACACATCGACTTTATTGTTGGCATTGTCCGCGGCATACAGGAAATTTCCCGACGCCTTGTTGGTGATCGCCAGGCCAGTGTAGACGGCACCAGACTTCGAGTTATCGACCGCAATCAGCGCGTCGTTGGGATTGGACTGCGGAGCCCAGCCGCTTATGGTCCCGTCCAACGTCGCGAACAGGAAGATGGCGGGCCATCCCTGCACTTGAAAGTCTGACGACCCATTGAGGACAATTCCAGTGGGCTGACCAGGGCCTGCGCCGGAGGCCGTTGGTATTAAGACCTCCAAGCCCTCCTTGACTCCCTTGCCCGTGTAGATTGTCGACCAACCGGAGCCTTGATCGCTGACCCAGAAGGGGCCGCCCGAGCTGCGAGCAAGTCCCCAGCCGTTCACCTGCAGCGGATCCATGAACTTGGCCGTTTTTGCCTGATTCGAATCCAGATTCGTAAGTTGATACTGCGCCAGGGCTGCGCTCGAAAAGAGCGTTACGGCAAGCCCGAGGCAAATTGTGAAAGCAATCTTGTGACGCTGCATACAGACCTCCTTAAGGATTGTGGGAGCCGGAGTGGAGAGCAAGTAAGTCGCGGAGCGCACGACGCTTGAACGACACTTTCTCCCATCCGGTTTGCAGCCGAATGCTAGTTCCACAGCGGCAGGCAGTTGTCAACGCGATGTCATCTATTTGCACAATTCTTGTCGGGAAGGTGGAGCGTTCGCGAGTGATTCGGGCGCTGTTCGCGCAACGCACACGCCGCTTAATGAACTCGCTCAAGCGACCCCGAATGCACAGACGAAGGAGCGCATGGAGCTCCTGGAAACGGTGCCGTTGCTCATCATCGATGATCTCGGGATGCGCAAGCTGCCCCTGACCGACGCCGAAGAAACTGCCGGCGATCGTCATGCGATGCGATGAAAGGGCCGGCACGCTGCCGGCCACGAACTTCCTCTTGTGAGGTTTGACACCGATCTTTGCGCGCAAACTGGTTTATAATGCGCGGTCTCAAGGGAAACTGTATTTGCCGCTCGCGGAGCATGGGTCCGTTCCAGTGCCCGCGACTAAGGAGGACCAGGAATGAAACTGCATTTATTGATGGTGTTCCTTCTGCTTTCGACGGCCCTGCTCGTGGGCCAAACCTTCCGTGGAACAATCCTTGGCTCCGTGACCGACCCCTCCGGAGCATTCGTGGCCGGAGCGACAGTCAAAGTGCGCAACGAGGCCACTGGGCTGGAGCGCACGACCGTAACCAGCGGCGACGGCAGCTACACCGTCTCTGAGTTGCCCATCGGCACATACTCTGTCTCCGTAACCCTGACTGGCTTCCAAACCGCAGTCACCAACAACGTCGCAGTGGACGTGGCTACCGAGCGTCGTGTGGACGCGCAGTTGAAGACCGGCCAGGTGTCGCAGCGAGTGGAAGTCTCGGGCGAGGACCTGAGCCACGTCGAGACGACCTCCGCCGAATTGGGCGGCACTATCACTACCAGTACGATCGACAATCTGCCGGTTAACGGACGCGACTACACCAAGCTTATCTATCTCAATCCCGGCGTGGCCGGTTCTCCCGACCAGATCACCGACTCGCCGGGATCGTTTGGCGAGTTCTCGATGAACGGCTCCCGCGGCCGCGCCAACAACTTCCTGCTTGACGGCACCGACATGAATGACGGCTTTCGCAATGAGCCGGCCATCAATCAGCCGGGTGTATTCGGCGATCCGGCGACGATTCTAGGGGTTGACGCAGTGGCCGAGTTGCGCGTGCTGTCGAATTACGAGGCAGAGTACGGCCGCAATTCGGGCGCAGTCGTCAACATCGTGACCAAGAGCGGCACGAACAAGTTGCACGGGTCACTGCTCGAATACAACCGCACCAGTGCGATCGGGGGCGCCCGGGACGCTTTCAATAGCACCGGGTCCCAGGATCCATTTCACAACAACCAGTTTGGTGGGTCGCTCGGTGGTCCGATTATCAAGGATAAGACGTTCTTCTATGCGGACTACGAGGGGCAGCGGGAGTCGGGCGCCCAGTCGGGCCAGAGTTGCGTGCCCGATCCAAGACAGATTGCGGCGGATGAAGCCGCTAACGGCGCGCCGAATTCGGTCATCGCTGCTTTGCTGGCGCGGCATCCGTGGCCGACGCCCAACATTCCGGTGTCATACGACCCATCGAATCCGAGCCTGGACTATGACACGGGGTGTCCAACTGGAAACAACTTGGCGCTCTCAACTCTATTCGCAAACAGCTCGAACAGCGTTATTGGCAAGGTGGATCACAACCTCAACGCGCACAATCTGCTGACGGGCCGTTATTTTTTTGGCGAAAGCGAACAGAGCTTCCCCTTCGCACAGTTGGCCGGCGGACTTCTTCCCGGTTTCAATACAACCGTTCCGTCGCGTGTGCAGTTAGTTTCGCTTTCCTACGTAAGGATAGTCAATAACAACCAGTTGAATGAGGCGCGTTTGGGATGGAACCGGTTTGTCGAGGGCTTTTTCCCCGAAGATCGAAGTTTCAATCCCTCGTCGATTGGGTTGGATACAGGCGTTACTTCACCTTACGACTTCGGCCTGCCGAAGATTTCGGTCGCCAGCGGGGGTTTTTCAGTCCTGGGCGCAACCAACTCCGTTCCACGTTCGCGCGTGGATTCCAATTGGCATTTCCTGGATAACTATTCGTGGAAATCGGGGCGGCACGACATTAAGTTTGGTTATGAGTTTCGCCGGACCACGATCCGGCTGATCCAAGACAACACATTTCGCGGAACGCTGGATTTCCCCGACCTTTCGACTTTTCTCTCAGGCGATCCCAATGGCGGCGCAATCGCACAGGGCGACAGCAGGCGCCATGCCTTTGAAAATAACCACGGACTCTACATACAAGACAGCTTCCGCTGGACCAGTCGTCTGACTTTGAACTACGGCATACGCTGGGATTACTTCGGCGTCGTCGGCGAGAAGAACAACCTGTTCTACCGGTTCGATCCGGCGAGTCAAGCGGTGGTTCCCGCCGGTCAGCTCTACAACAAAGACCCCCACAATTTTGCTCCCCGCTTCGGTTTCGCTTACGACGTGACGGGCAAGGGCCAGACCGTCGTCCGCGGCGGTTGGGGCATATTCTACGATTCTTTCTCCCAGGATATCTTCCTGGGCCATGCACCTTATAATTGCTCGTTTTGTCCCGGGCCAGCTTATACCGGTTTTGGTCTCGGAGCGATCGGCTCGGCAACCGCGAACCTGGTAAAACTCGGTCCTTCGCCTGTCTACTCGAGTCTTTCGCCTCTGGGTAACTTCTTCGGCACCGACCAGAACATCCGCACACCCTATACCCAGAATTTCAACCTCAACCTTCAGCAGCAACTTGGCAAAGCTTTCGTTCAGGTGGGATACGTTGGCGCCATAGGCACAAAGCTTTTTCGCTTCCGCGACATCAACCAGCCCAGCCAAGCGGAGATTACAGCCTTCGATCTGGCGAACGGCGTAATCTCATACGGCGTGCCCCGCAACTACCCAAATTCCAACCTGACTTATATCAACGAAGAGGAATCGAGCGCCAATTCTATCTATAACGCCCTCCAAACGAGCCTGCGCATGAGCAACTGGCGTGGGCTGAGCTCGTCTGTGAATTTTGTCTGGTCCCACTCCATTGATAATGCCAGTGACAGCGAAGATTTCATCCCGAACGCCGCGCAACCCAATAACAGCCAGGCGCCGAATCTCGAACGTGCCAATTCCAACTTTGATATCCGCCGCCGCCTGACTTGGAATTTCGGCTACGAGCTTCCGAAGATGGGCGGAAGCATGGCGAAGCTCAAGAACGGCTGGGGCTTGGACGGCGTCCTGAATCTTCAGGATGGCCAGCCTTTCCAACTCAACTACAACTTCGAAGGCGACTACTCGGGCTCGGGCGAGGGATTTGACCGGCCCGATGTAGTCGGTCCAATCCGCTACGGGAAAGCGCCATACAACTTCCTTGACCTGACGTCTTTCTCGGTGCCCTGTACTTTCAACGGTTCCGGAACTGCCGACGTCGATTGCATGCCAGGCACTCGTCATTTTGGCGACCTCGGCCGCAACTCTCTGCGCGGGCCGGCGTTCAAGGAAGTCAACCTGTCCCTCTTCAAGAACACGCTGCTGACTGAGCGGGTGACGCTGCAGTTCCGGGCCGAGTTCTTTAACGTCCTCAATCACCCGAATTACTCGAACCCATTTTTGCCGGGCTTCATTACCGATCCAGCGAGCTCCGGTGTGAGCCCGACGACAGGCCGCGGACTGGGTCCGTTGGTCCTCACCGCCACCGGCGATGTGGGCATCGGCAACCCGTTCCTCGGTGGTGGTGGACCGCGAGGAACGCAGTTTGCGGTGAAGATCGTTTTCTAGGTCTGTACCAAGCTTCTCTCCCGACTCCTCCCGCGAGCGTGCGGGAGGACGTACGGGAGGAGCGTTTCTGCGCCTCGGTCCTTCTTCGCTAGCAAGGTTTTGATCGCGTCGGGAAGCGTGAACACAGAATCGGGAACATCGTCGAAGCTTACCTCATCCAGCGACAGGCTATGGCCACGTTCATGACTTTCGTAATCCTCGCCGCAGGCCAGACTCGGGCTACACTAAAATTCAAGGACTAGCTTCGCCCTGGAGTTACTCAATGCGCCTTCGCTTTATGCTCTTTCTGATGGCGCTGCTGACCATAGCGGCTAGTGCGTCGCTCGCGCAGGATTCGCACGCTTCCCGGCAGGTGCGCAAAGTAGTGTTTAAGGTGGCTCCCGCCTATCCTGATCTGGCCAGACAGAATAAAATTTCCGGGGCAGTGAAAGTCCGCGCAACCATCGCTCCCAACGGTTCAGTCAGATTAGTCGAGCTGGCAGGCGGAAACCCGGTGTTGCTTAAGGCTGCTCAAGAAGCTGTAGGGAACTGGAAGTTCGCCCCTGGTCCGGATGAAACCCGGGAACTGATTGAGCTCCGCTTCGAGCCGCATTGATTGCAACGCCGATTGCTCTGAATGGCGCTATAATCGGGGAATAGTTTTCCTCCCCCCTCCAGCGAGTATTAATGGACAAAGCCCCCGGGGTTTTGATTGCAATTCAGAGAGTTCAGCGCTCAGCGCCCGCACTCCGTCTCCGGCTGCTGACCGAACTGGAACCTCGCCATCGTGTGTTCTTCCGCAATCTGGCGGACCTGCTGCTGTCGCGGCCAGTCTCGCAGATTCCGATCACCTCACGGCCCGCACCTTTCTGGGACGACGTTTTCGTCCCTTCCGGCGCCCCCTGGTCCGCGTTCCTGGAGTCACTCCTATGGCACTTTTTGCTACTGATTGTGTTCGTATGGGGCCAATCCAGAGTATGGACGCCGGTAAAGCTTTTCCCGCAGCAAAATGCGGTCCACAGGTCTATCACCTACTACCCACTTAGGCAGTCCTTTCCAGCAGCCGAGAGCAGAGTGACGAGCGTCGGGGCGCGGTCGCGAGCGAAGCGGACTTCGCCACGTAAACCGCCACATCAATCCGCGATGCCAGTGACGGCGCAGCAAAAACCGAGCATCGTCACACCGCCTGACATCAAGCAGGCTACGGCCAGGCTGCCGAGTTTCTTGGGCTCCCATGCGGTTACACCCATGGTGCCCTTCTCAGCCACGGCAGGCACACGGCGGAACGCGCTGGCGGGACCGTCTGGCGTGGTGGCTCCGCCGCCCGAGGTTGACAAAGACGTTGAGCAAGCTAAAGCTCGCCGGCTGGCACTGCCTCAAGCTTCTGCGGTTGCTCCCGCCCCACAGCTCGGAGGGCCTTCCGCCGGACGGGCTATGAAGGCGCCCAATACGGGTGGCTTGCGAGTTGTGCCGCCGCCTCCATCGATGCAGAGCGCAGGCGACTCGGCGAGAGCTGGGCGGTTGGGTTCAGGGCTGAATTCATTGTCCGGCGCGGGGCCCAATGTCGTACCCCCTCCCCCGCTGGTTCAGACTGCGCGCAATGCTGCGGGAGATGCACGGTTGGGTGCGATGGCTGGTGCGGGTTCGCAAGTGGTACCCCCGCCTCCTTCGGTGCAGAGCGCAGGCAACTCGGCTGGAGGTACGAGGTTGGGCTCGCTTTCCGGTTCGGAAGTTGTCCCGCCTCCTCCATCCGTCGAGAGTGCAGGCCACTCGGGCGCGCGGGGACGCTTAGGCTCGTTGTCCGGGAATGGGTCCGGAAATGGCTCACAGATCGTGCCGCCTCCTCCATCCGTCGAAGGCTCAAGCGCCCCTGCTGGAGGTACGAGGTTGGCCTCGCTTTCTGGCGCGGGCTCGGAAGTCGTGCCGCCTCCTCCATCCGTTGAGGGTGCGGGCCACTCGGGCGCGCGGGGACGCTTAGGTTCCGGAGATGGCTCACCGATCGTGTCGCCTCCTTCATCCTTTGAGGCTGCGGGCAACTCGGGCGCGAGAAAAATTTTAGAACCAATGGATCCCCTGCCGATGGACGCCTCTTCGGACCCCCCGGCCGTCAACAATCCTACCGTCGAAGAGTTGCCTCTCGGTTTCCTTGGCGTGGTGTTTGCCGCGCCGGGTACCTCCTTCTTTTCCAATTTCGAAGTCTTCGTCGCCAGGCGACGGGTCGGCAAGGACCAACTGCAACTCATAAAGCTGGTTTATGAATTTCTTCCCTATCAACGGCGGCTGTCTGAATATGATCTCAATAGCCTGCCGCCGCGGGTAATCAAGCTGCGCGTGACCCCGGATCCGAGCTGTGACGAGTCCTTGGGGCAGGTAATTCAGGCTCACACCGATCCCGCTCTTCCAGCCACACAGTACCCAAAGCTCCCAGCAGCGTTGCGTTCCGCCGACCTCAGCGCAGTGCTGCCCTGTTATCGCACCACCGCAGACGATTTCCAGAAGGCCATGTCGATGTCGCGACCCCAGTGAGCTGACGCAGGAGAATTCTGAGAAGGTCCACGGGCGGGCGGCTGACTTCGGGATTCTTGCTGGAGCCGGAGCAGAGCTCTTCGGCGATTGTGGTGCTATCCGGGAGCTAAGTATTTTGTGATGCAGAGTCGAGCCTTTCGCCGCCGACTCAGATCAGCCTTGATCTGAGCCAGACGCGCCGTGAGGATCAGCCCATAGATGGCTACAACCCATTTAACTGAGTCGACAGCTCCGCTCAACTGCTTGATAGGGCAAAGGGCACCTCCGCTTATTGCGTGATGCTGCTGGCAACCGAGGAGAACACATTATTCGCATTCCCGCCGATCAGCCGGACGGTTCCAATGACGATCACCAGGATCACCGCGAGCATCACCGCATACTCGGCGATGTCCTGACCCTCCTCGCTTCGCCACAATTTTTTCGCCAGATCCGTTGATTTCATGCTCCCTCCCCAACGTGGGATCGCCATTTCACAGCGTTCAAAACTTCCTGCCGATGAACGTCGCTGCGCTAACACCTATATTATGCACCCTTGCCGCCTGTGGACGTAAGCGGACACCGCAGGAAAACCGGGTCGAAAATAAATATTTTCGGCAAAAACTGGGGCGGGCCGATGGCGGGTGGAAACTTTCCTGGGCTGCCGGTAGTCTAATCTGCTAGCACAGGTGCGCCTCTTTTCGAATGAAATTTCCGCTACAGCTCTCCGTGGTTTCTATCTTTCTTTTTGGTTGCCTTTTTTGTGCTGAGCCCCTTGCTGCTGAGCCGCCCGCGCCGGATGCAGCGTCTCCCGCCGCTGTTTCTTCGACCCCTGTCCTTCCTCCCCAGTTTGCCGGCTGGCAGGTGAAAGGCGTGGTTGCCAGGAGCGACGATCCCGCGTCCGCTGATGCGGTGAATGCGCCGGTTTTGAAGGAGTATGGCTTCGTGCGTTTGGAGAAGGCGGGCTACACTCGCGACGACGGCCGCAATCTAACGATTCGAGCCGCGGTGTTTGAAGATGCCAGCGGCGCTTACGGCGCCTTCACCTACTATTATTCTCCCGAGATGGAGGAGGAAACCATCGGCGGGCAGGCGGCTTTTCTGAATAACCGCGTGCTCTTCTATCAGGGGAATGTACTGGTGGATGCGGTGTTCGATCGAATGAGTGTGATGTCGGCGGCGCAACTGCGGCAACTGGCTGGGCTGCTGCCGCAAGCTGCGGGCGGCAAGAACAACCCGCCTTCGCTGCCCGCGTATCTTCCGAAGCGGACTTTTGCCGGTAGTTCGGACAGAAGTTCCGAGAAGAATCTGGAGAAGAACACGACCAAGTACATTCTGGGTCCGGTCACGCTTGATCGGGTCGGATCGCCGCTGCCCACTGCGATGGTGGATTTCAAGTCGGGCGCGGAAGTCGTGATTGGCAAATATGCGCTGAACGCGGGCGAGTCCACCCTGATGCTGATCGAATATCCCACGCCGCAGATTGCCGCGGAACGGCTGCGCCAGATTGATGCCTCGCACCAGGTCACCCAGCAGCAACCGGGGGTTGTGCCGATTCTTGATGTGGGCCCGTTCTTCGATACGCGCACCGGCCCGATCCTCGTGATCGCGTCCGGCCCTCTTTCAAAAAGCGAAGCGCGATCGCTGATGTCGTCGATCAGCTACGAGGCCGATGTCACGTGGAATGAAAACACCTACGTGACCAAGAAAGACAATCTGGCAAACTTTCTGTTCAATGCGATTCTTCTCTGCGGAATTGTGGTCGGCCTGGCGCTGGTGGCCGGGATTGCGTTTGGTGGCTTGCGAGTGCTCGTAAAACGGTTTTTTCCCGACTCCGTCTTCGATCGTCGGGAGGCGATGGAAATCATCTCGCTGCACCTGGAAGACGCCCCCCGGCCGCTACCTCGGGAGCGGTAAGTGACTCAATCGAATGTCGTTAGCGTCGAAAAGAAGGATATTTACCCCATTTTGATCCCGTTTGCTGACTTGTGGACGCACCGTGTAAGTTGTTGAAAATAAGACTATTTAAGTCGAAAATTTTGCTTGACACTGTGCTTTTGAGGCTCATAAGATTCCCGCAGAAAGCTCTGATGGATGGAAACCTCCGTTGGAACTATTCTCCCTTGAAAGAAAAGGCCGCCCAAGTTGCCGGGTGGCCTTTTTGTTTGGAGGCAGTTCTCGGTCGGAGCAGTTCTCAGTTCCCAGTTCCCAGTAGGCTGGCAACGGGTCCGGTGTTCACCGAGAACTGAGAACTGTCCTGCAACTGTTGAGCGCTGTTATGCGTATCACCCACAGGACAAAATTGTAGCCTTGGAGGCCAAGCGATGTTTTGCGATCAATGTGGTGCGCAGTTGCAACCGGGTGATTTACGTTGCGGACGCTGCGGCAAACCCGTGCTTGGACTCGTCGAGCTTCAGCGTTGCCGGGTCCGCGAGCATGTCCGACTGGTGGGCATTCTCTGGATGGCGTACTCGGCATTGCACGTGGTTGCAGGAGCGGTCCTGATCGTTGTCGCACAGGTGATCTTCGGCCACGTGATCCATATTCACGACGGCCCGCCGCCTGAAGTCACCGTCTGGCTGCGGCCTCTTCTCACGGTTGTCGGATGGTTGATCCTGGCGAAAGCCGCGGCCGGCTTCATTGCCGGTTGGGGCTTGCTGCAGCGGCAGGAGTGGGCACGAATCGTCGCCCTGGTGGTGGGCTTCGTGGCGCTGCTGAACGTTCCGATCGGCACTGCCCTCGGCATCTACACGCTCTGGGTGCTGCTCCCCACGCGATCCGATGATGAGTACAAAGCGCTGGCGCAGGCCGCGTAACACGGGCACATTGGGCTGGGCGAGGAGAACAGCGGGGCATGTTGTCACCTGCGCGTATACCTTCGGACCACTCATGCCCATGCCCCCAACCCATCCCGGACACGGCACCGGACACGGCGAGGTGTGACTCTGGTCACAGACCCTTGGCTATCGAACATCGGATCATAGGAAGCTATAATGATCTGCGTGAGCCGAGTTCGAGCACTTGTTTTAGTCGGCATCGTGCTGCTGTGGGTGGCGGCTCCTGCCGTCGCCTGTGTGTTCCCCGGAGTCACGCTTACTCCCGCCGAGCGGGAATGCTGCCATCACATGGCCCAGCACTGCGGGAAGACCGCAATGCCCGCGAGCCATTCGTGCTGCCAAGTTCAGGGTCGCCATAATGCCCTGATTCAGGCAAGCTCTTCGGTTCCGAATCGGCGCGTGGCGATTGCTCACACGGCCATCCAAGGAACGCTAGCGCTCCCCGTGACAACGCGAGCACGGTTGACTATCGACCTGCATTCTCCACCACCTGACCCGCAGTTCTCGTCTATTTCCATTCTGAGAATCTAGACCGCTTCCACCGCCCTACCCAATGCCTTGTCCAAGGTCAAGCTAGGTCTTGATCTGAGCGCACGTGCGTGTTCGACAGGGTTTCGTCTGAAGGTCTGTCTTGTTGCGGAGGAGTTAATGAAAATGATCCAGATTCTTATCCTTTTATCGAGTTTGCTGATGTCCGTGCTCGCGAGTGCGGCGGATTCTTCCGGTTCCGATCCTCTGGAAGGAATGGCAAACCTGTTGGAGCAGGAGCACCAGCACCCTCGCAGTTCCTCGCCGCCGATGAGCTTAGCGGAGTTGGAATCGGCTGCTCTATCCGGCAATCCTGAAATCCGTCTCATGTCCCGTCGAATCGCGATTGTTGAAGCGAAGGCTAGAACCGCGGGGTCGCGTGAAGATCCAGCTTTCATGTATCGCGGCTGGGGCACGCCCCTCCAGCGCCCGTGGGATTTGAACCAGACCCAGCACATGTTCATGTTCAACCAAGCTCTGCCGGGGCCGGGCAAACGGGCATTGCGGGCGGATGTTGCCGGGGAACAAAACGAAGTTGCGAAAGCAGAGTTGGAAGACGAGAAGCTCGAAGTCGCCGCTCAGGTACGAAAGGCGTTCTACGACCTGCTCCGCAATCAGGACGAATTGTTGCTCCACGACCAGCAGGCCGCACTCGCACGCCAAGCACTAGAGGAAGCTCGCATCAAGTACGTGGTCGGAAAAGTGCCGCAACAAGATGTGCTCAAGGCGCAGATTGCCCTCACGAAACTGGTTGAGCACCTTGTCATGTTGCAGCAGGAAGGCAACATGGCAAGTTCACGTCTCAATACGCTTCTGGGACGCGATCCCGCATCGCCCATTGCGGTCGAAGGACAATACGCGCCTCCCAATACTTTGCCATCACTCTTGGAGCTCGAGCGGCTTGCCCTCAGCAACAGACCGGAGCTCGCGGCAGCGACCTCGGCGATTCGTCAAGGCGAGTTACAGGTGAAGCTCGCGGAAAAGGGCGACTCGCCCGATTACAACCTCAGCGCGGGATACATGCTGATGCCGGACGGTGCGCGATACCGCAACACCTACATGGCGGAACTCTCGGTCACACTTCCATGGCTAAACCGGGGCCGTCACGATGCCGAGATTGCCGAATCGCAAGCGACCGTAACCGAGAAGCAAGCCGAATACGACTACCGGCGGGCGCTGGTCTTTCAAGAAATTCAGGAGGCTCTGATCCGGGCACAGTCCGCCAAGCGCCTTGTAGACGTTTACCGAAATACACTGCGCCCACAAGCGCAAGCCTCCCTGAAGGCAGCGGTGAGCGCCTATCAGGCAGATCGCACGGACTTTCTCAATCTTCTCGACAGCCAGAATACGACTTTGGACATGGAACTGAACTACTACCGCTCTGCTTCCGATCTGGAATCGAATCTGGCTGATCTTGAACGCGCAACGGGCGTTCCCTTGAATCGGCAGCCAGGTTCGCCGTCGAAACCAGAACCCCAATCTGATGCTTCACATTTGTCCTTGGAGGTGCCGCGATGACTAAGCGTGAAAAGCAGTTCGTGATGACTGGAATGTTGTTTGGAATGCTTTTGGCTGCCGTGTTCTACGGGGTCAGCCGTCATTTGCATGGCGGTGCAGCAGGCAAAGTTGATGCGGTCACGGTGGTTCAGGCAAGAGAGAGCGAACCTGACCCACCTTCCCAAGTGGCCGAAAGCGGAGTTAGTGAGACCGTGTCCGCTGTGCAATTAACCATACAGGAGCAGCAGCAGATCGGCGTGCAGACGGTTGAGGTTGAGCGCCGGAGTCTCCGAAGGACTTTAAGCACGGTTGCTCAGGTCGAGCAGCCGGAGACGGGACTCAGGTCCATCAGCGCCCGCGTCAGTGGACGCATTGACAAGCTGTTCGTGGACTTCACTGGGCAGGCAGTGCGACGGGGTCAGGAGATCGCCCTCATCTACAGTCCGGACATCTTCAGCACGGCTGAGGAATACAGGCTTGCGTTGGAAAACCGCAAGCGCCTTGGCTCTGGTGCCGAGTCACAGGCAATCTCCGGCGCGGAGGACCTAGTTGCCGCCAGCCGCAGGCGGCTCGAACTTTGGGGAGTGACCCCACAGCAGATCGAGGGAATTGCCAGTTCCTCGAAGCCGCAAATTGACCTGCCGATCTATTCGCCCGCCAGCGGCGTCGTGACCGAACGAAAAGTAACTGAAGGGCAGTATGTGAGCGCGGGAGAATCGCTGTACACGCTCTCCGACCTAAGCAGCGTGTGGGTAAAGGCGGAGTTATATCAGCCGGATGTGGCTTCGATTCGCGTTGGCCAAGTCGCAGAGATCAGCGGGGACGTGCCCAATGGAACCGTGCACGGGCACGTTGCATTCATCGATCCCATGGTTAACCCGCAGACACGGACTGCCTCAGTACGCATACAGGTTCCCAACCAGCAAATGCGCTTGCGGCCCGGCATGTTCGTACAAGTCAACTTTGCCATGCCAGAAGGCGGCGACGTGCTCGTTGTGCCCAGATCGGCAGTGGTCGATACGGGCACTCGCAAGATTGTTTATCTCGCCAAGAAGAATGGGATTTTCGAGGGCACCGAGGTGCGCGTCGGTCCCCCTTCTGACCAGTACTACCCGATTCTTGCCGGACTGAAGGTGGGAGATCGTGTCGTTACGCAGGGAAACTTCCTGATCGACTCGCAGACGCGGATTACTGGAGGCATGACGGGGTTGTTCGGAGGGTCGACGCAGTTTGAGTCTGGCCAAGAGGCGGCCTCGGCGACAATCCGCTTCGGCTTCCGAGCCGACCCCGCTTCTCCCAAGGGCGGAAGCTATACGACAGTCCATGTGACCGTGCTGGATGCTTCGGGGAAGCCCATATCCGATGCGGAAGTGAAGGTCGCACTCGTGATGCCCGCGATGCCCGCCATGAATATGCCTGAGATGCGCTCTCCTGCTGACCTCGCATGGAATGGGTCTGACTATGCGGGCACCTTAAAGGTTCCGTCCTCAGGTTCATGGAACGTAGAAATCGAGGCGCGACGAAACGGGCAGCGACTCGGAACCTATCACTCGCGCTTGGCAGCGCAATGAGGAGATACTGCGATGATTAACCGGCTAATTGAATTTTCACTCAAGAATCGCCCCCTCATCCTCATCGCCTACCTGATCTTGGGAGCGTGGGGCTATTGGGCCTTGCTGAAGACGCCCATCGACGCGATCCCCGATCTCAGCGAGAACCAAGTCATCGTCTACACGGATTGGTCGGGACGGAGTCCGCAGGAAGTGGAGGATCAAATCACCTATCCGCTCACCGTCAACCTGCAAGGCCTGGCTGGAGTGAAGGAGGTTCGCTCCTCCTCGGCGTTTGGCTTTTCGATGATAAGCGTCATCTTTCAGGACGACGTTGACCTCTATTTCGCCCGCACCCGAGTGTTGGAGCGGATGAACCTCGCTTCGAGTTTTCTCCCGGAAGGAGTCGTCCCCGTGCTCGGGCCGGACGCCACGGGCGTCGGGCAAGTGTTCTGGTACACGGTTGAAGGCCCCTACGACGGTGGCACCCTGCATTCACTTCAAGACTGGTTCATCAAGTATCAACTCAATTCCGTTGCCGGCGTGGCCGAGGTCGCCAGCATTGGGGGATGGGTACGCCAATACCAAATTGATGTAGACCCGACCAAACTTCGCGGCTACAACATTTCCTTGAGCACGCTTGTTGGAGCAGTACAACGTAGCAACACCAACGTGGGGGCTAAGGTTCTGGAGGTCAACGACACGGAAGAGGCGGTACGTGGCGTTGGGCTGATTCAGTCCGTCGATGACATCAACAACATTGTGCTCACATCCAGCGGGGGTACTCCGGTCTATGTCCGCAATGTCGCCGACGTGCATCTTGGCCCCGAGTTTCGCCGAGGCGTACTGGACAAAGCCGGGAGAGAGACGGTCGGCGGCGTGGTGGTGATTCGTAGCGGAGCCAATGCGCTGGAAGTGATCGAGACCGTCAAGCTGAAAATCAAAGCCCTAGAACCCGGACTCCCGAAAGGTGTTCACATCGTTCCGTTTTACGACCGCAGCACTCTGATACTGCATTCCGTCGATACGCTCAAGACGGCACTGATCGAGGAGATCGTCCTCGTCACTCTCGCGCACGTCCTGTTCCTGTGGCACTTCCGCAGCATTCTGATCGTCACGCTGCCCTTGCCGCTGGCGGTGCTTTGCTCCTTCCTGTTCATGCACTACGCCGGCATTTCATCGAACATCATGTCGCTGGGCGGAATCGCCATCGCCATCGGGGTGCTGGTGGATGCAGGCATTGTGATGACGGAAAACGTCCTCCGGCGAGCCGAACAATACTACGAAGCGCACGGTGAATATAGGTCAGCCATCGAGCAGATCACGTTAGAAGCAGCCAAGCTGGTTGGCCGTCCCATATTTTTCGCGATGGCAATTATCATTTTGGCTTTTGTGCCCGTGTTCGCGCTGACCGGGATGGAAGGAAAGATGTTTCATCCGTTGGCCTTCACCAAGACGTTTGCGATGGTAGGTTCGACCATTATGGCTGTCACCCTCGTGCCCGTCCTGTGCACCATCCTGATCCGAGGCAAGCTCCACCGTGAAGAAGATAACCCCCTCATGCGTGGACTTCGTGCGCTCTACAAGCCGACTCTGAACTGGGCCCTGCGGCACCGAATCATAACTCTGTGCACAGCCGTAGTGATCTTCGCTGTCGCGGTGCTGTTGGCAACGACAATCGGCTCCGAGTTCATGCCGCCGCTGAACGAAGAAACTGCGCTTTTCATGCCGATCACTGACCCCAGCATCTCGTTAACGAAGGCTGCGGAAATTCTCCGCTGGCAGGACAAGGTCATCGCGCAAGATCCCTTGGTGGAGAACGTGGTGGGGAAGGTCGGACGAGCGGAGAGTGCCATCGACCCCGCACCCATCAACATGACGGAAACAGTTATCGTGTTCAAGCCCAAGGATCAATGGCCCTCGGGGACTACCAAAGAGACGATCCTGCAACGCCTCGATGAAAAACTGCGGATGCCGGGCGTGACTAACATCTGGACGCAGCCCATCCGAAACCGCATCGACATGCTCTCCACCGGCATCCGCACGCAGGTTGGAGTCAAGGTCTTCGGAAGCGATCTCGCCGCCATCGAGCAAAAGGCTGGGGAGATCGAGAAAGTGTTGCATCAGATTCCGGGAGCGGTAGACCTCTATGCGGAACGGATCACCGGGGCTCCCTATCTTGAAATCAAGACGAATCGCGAGGCTGCCGCCCGCTACGGCATCAAAGTGGGCGAGGTGCAGGATGTGATCGAGACGGCCATTGGCGGGAAAAATCTCACCACGGTGATTGATGGCCGCCAGCGCCTTCCCGTAAGAGTGCGCTACTCTCGCGACTTCAGGGAAGACCCCGAAACCCTGCGGACGGTGCTAGTCACGGCGTCAAACGGTGCCCAGATTCCATTGGGTGAGGTAGCCGACATCCGGCTGGTTATGGGGCCAACCATGATTTCGAGTGAAAACGGGCTGCTTCGCGGCACCGTGCTCATGAACGTGAGGGGTCGTGACGTGGGGGGCTTCGTTGCCGATGCCCAACGCGCGGTGGCCCGCCAAGTCAAAATGCCACAGGGATACTACATCGAGTGGAGCGGACAATATGAGAACGAGATCAGCGCCCGCAAGCGCCTGCAACTCGTCATCCCGATTGTGTTTCTGATTATCTTCTTGCTGCTCTACAAGACCTACAACTCGTTCCGGGAAGCTTCCCACGTGATTCTGGCGGTTCCGTTCGCGCTGAGCGGCGGGGTCTTCCTGCTCAAGATGCTGGGCTACAACTTCTCGGTGGCCGTGTGGGTGGG